>Ga0157366_1000484_pt1 | contig 17961 bp, 24 predicted proteins | sample AttbisABBM1_FD_113149 | JGI IMG/M metagenome (GOLD analysis project Ga0157366, IMG submission 113149) | Fungus gardens microbial communities from leaf cutter ant in Botucatu, State of São Paulo, Brazil - Atta bisphaerica ABBM1 | ecosystem: Host-associated > Fungi > Mycelium > Unclassified ...
AGATGACGTAGGCTTCTCGAGACTCGCTTTCCTGCAAAACTCGTCGTCAACCAATTCATTTAAATGAAAGGCAATTGTTTACCCGCCGCCAGTAATAATATTGCCTCTCCTCTTCTCGGTTGTTAGATACTCGTCAATGGACATCGTGGGCAAACTGTAGCCAGCCCCAAACACTTGAGCTCTCAACTTTGCTCTCTCAGCCGTATTCGAAGGTAGAATCATAAAGGGACGTAAAGGCTAAACCATTTATTCAGCAGAGCCATCCACGGGTCAGAAAACATAGTGGTACTCACACGTCCATACTGATCTAGCAAAGGTCCATTTCCGTCCGGTACATTTAAGTCAATTTTCCACAACTGCTCATCACTTCTTCCCTTCCCCTTCCCAATTCTCAAATCCCCTCTCTCACCCAGTGAAGGAGATGCACTTGAAGAGCCTGGTGGTGCTTGTTTTAGTAATTCGAGCTCTTGCTCCATTGACTCGAGATGCGCATGTGCTTGTCCGTAGAACATCCGGAGAAGGAGTAATGCTGTTGTACGGAGAATTTCATCTGTTTCTGTATCTAATTCATCGGAGGAAACAATGGTGGTAGAGGTGAGAGTGGAAGGAGAAGATGAGAGAAGAGAGTAGATTAAATCAAAGTCAGATTGGGAGTAGGCATCTTCAGATGAGGATGTAGGTAAATTACACCGTTTTTGTAGGACCTGAAAGCGAGATAGGATGACCTATGAGGACTACAACAACAGAGTCAGGGCTTACTTGAATATGGTCCTTGATTTTTTTGGTCTTCTTATACTGGTTCACCTTGACCTCCCTCCTTTTCGCTGGATTAGCGAAACTAGATGATTTATGCGAATAAAGATCCTTCTCATTATCTTGGACGATCTCGTAATGCTCTAACTGATGCACGAACGCTCGATGGTATTCCTTGAACACCAAAAAAAAAAAACCAAACAGGTCATTGAAATGAATGACACCGGTACAAAGTGGACATACGATGATACTAGACAACACACTCATCCTATCCATTCTCTCCGTCGTCTGCACATGGTTCTCCACCTCAGCAAAGACATAAGGTAATGTCAAATACACCAAATCCCTCGTAGAGATATCATCCAAACTCTCATTCGAACTGAACAGTACAAGTTCTCGAATACGCGCGTGTACTTCTCTGAGACCTTCAAGGGCTGATTGCACAAGTTCCTTGTAGGCATAGGCGTCAGAATTGCTTACAAGAGAAAAGGATTTGTTTCTTCACCTGTGTTTCTTCGCTGATAGTCGGTAGATTGCAGAATTTAGACGCCGTCTCGAGACACCGCTTGTATAGTACTGGCAGCGAGGTATTCGACATAATTTCCAACGGATAGGTGAAATTGATGTACAAACTCGGAAATTAGGTAGTGGCAGTGCAACTGGTTCTATCGTTATTATCTCAAGCATTGCACGTAATAATATTATAGGTACTCGTAAGATTACATTTTTCTTGAAATCCTTCGCCTCTTGACGCGATCTGCAATTGTTGCAGGTACTAGAAACAAATCCGACGGTTTGTCCTTCGAGATAGTAGCAACAGCCTTGGATAATGTCGCTGGACCAGGTGTGACTGGAGGAGTTGGTAAGCAATCTTGCTCCTCTTCTTTTAGCTTCCTTTTTGGCGCGGAAGACCTTTTCTGTCGACTTGATAAGGGTGTGGCATTGAAGCCGGCAAAAGACTTGAGGTCAGCTGTGAACATGACCTAAGGAGACCCTCCTCAGAACATACAAGGAAATCGGCTCAAACCGAACCTTACAGAATGTGCCCAGCCAGCATATTCGCCCCACACCGAGAATAGCTTGGCGTTTACTTCGTCGTAAAGTTTCGGAGTCATGTTCGTCTTCCCAGAGTTCGAAGTTTTCATCCCATAATACTTCACAGCAATGTTATGCACATGGGTGTCCACAGGAACAACTTCTTTCTATGACATGGCGTCATTTCGAGCAAGACTTTCAGGTCGGAAAACAAATCGCGCACCTTGTCCAAACTCATTAGTAAAATACAATCAGCAACTTTTCTACCGACACCAGTCAGCTTGAGAAGTGCCTCTCTGGCTTCTGCAGTGCTCACACCCCGAAGGCCTCGTAGCCAACGCTCCGATGCTTCACTCGGATCGTCTAAAAGGGTATCTGACCCATATGAACTGACGAGAAACGATGCTGTCCTCTGGATGAATGCCGCTCGATATCCAAAACCTAAGGCTCTGAGGGTGTTGGAAACATCTGGTTGGGCGAGAACTGAAGGTGGCGGGAAAGGGTGGTACGGATACGAAAGGCTTGGATCGTTAGGATCAGGAAGGGATAAAAGTGGAGGTGAGTAGTGATTGCAAAGTCCCTTGACCATCTTTGTTATGCGGGAAATATTGTTGTTGGACGAGCATATGAATCTGAGGAACCCATGAGACGCATCGAGCATAGTAGACATACCCCTACGTACGAGACAACGTTCTCCCATGGATCTTGCCTGAGGATACGTATCCCCGTGAAACGGTCCCGAAATCTGGCAAACACTTTGTCACGCTCAGACCATTGATCATACAGCCGTACAAGGTCAATGTCTAACTGAAAGTAATCTCTGAACCAAGCCAACGTTTCTGCGTCCCGCTGTGCAAGTTGGCTGGGCAGAGGTTGGGGATCTGGGAAAACAGCACAGTAAAAAAGCGTATCTGACGCCTGGCGCAGACATACGACGCGATCCCTCAGACAGAGGCGGTATTCATGAGTAGGCCCATTCTCTGTTGTTGGAAGACATAGACTAGACCAGCGGAAGGATTGGCCACACTTGAGGACCGCAGCGAGATTGAGCTGGGCAATTGGGATGTGGAGGGACAAAAAGAGCATCGAGTTATAAGGAGCTCATTCATAACATCATCATCATCTCATCAAGTTCATACATTTCAACTGCCACTTCGGACATTCAGAATGCCAGACGGAGGAGGCTCCTTTCTTCCCCGCATCCAGTCCGTCTTCTACGCTGTTTTTGACGTTAAACATGGCCCAAGGATAGACTACCAAGTCCCAGAGGATCTCATAGTCTCCTCGGGTAGTCTTTCTGTCTTATCGACAGACAGTTCGTCGGTCCCACTCACCCCTTCTGTGGAGTTGCCGTCGCCAGACATCCAGCCATTGTATTCTCAGTCTCCCTCTGCCACCGCTTCGAATCATGGTAGTAACACTGGTAACGGAGCTTTGTCGCGCAATTCGAGTGCATCTATGGTCTCGCCTGTTGACCCACGACCGTCCTACCGGAATCACTCACTACTACAGGACAGAAGTGGATCAGTGCACTCGAGAGCACTGTTTAATTTTGATGATATCCATAAATATGTCATACCCCCCAGCGCCCTCTGTGGTCGTTTGGTAATCTGTTCAACAAAGGATCACCGTATCATTGGGTTTCCTGTCGCGTTAAAGGGAAGACGGTACGAGAGAAACTTCTTTAGATATAACATTTGTTTCGTATTCGAGAGGGGTGCTGATCTGAGCTGTTATGAGCCAATTGTACGCAAAGTCAGCCGTGTTATGACAGCCTGTGAGGTAGGTCTCCCTTCCCTGATTTTATTGTACCTTGTATATATTTCAACTGCAGGAAGAGTCCCAATTTCTTTCGAAACCATCCAAGTCTTATCCTATCTCTGCAATTCTAGAACAGTTGTACGAGGATTTGAATTCCTACGCGGAAACATCCATTTCCCTCGACCAGTTCAACTCGATAGAACTCAAAATATTCCCTTTTTATCCCAATCCTCAACCTGTAAAAGACTGGATGGTCCCACTCGCTCTTATTAATCTCACTAAACGCAAGGAAGACAACTGGGACCTCACAATGGCCAAGGCATGCTTGTGATCCATTTTGCGTGTGGCCACCTCTAACTAGGAGCAGATTTGTCAATTCATAGATGGCGCCAACCATGTTAGTCGTATAGCTTACCTGGCTGCTTGTGATATTGCACTAACTCGACAGGCTATTTCACACCTTTTGTAAGTTTTGCCTGATTCAATCAGCGACTTGCTCATTATTCATCAGATATTATCAAGTCATCATGACCATCGACATCTTCCAATGGTCAAATATGTATACCCTTCGTAAGAGTATACAATGGCTTGCAGATGAGATTCATGTGAAGGAGGAATGTGGTCCGTACGTGACAAAACCAGGTGAGCGTCATTCTGGGCATCGTTTACTCTATAACTCTTGTTGGTTAGGACATACTATCCCTGACTGGCCAAAACTACTTCATCTTTATTCGCGACTCAAGCCCGGTAAGACGATCTACGAATGGAGGGAAGAATATCAAGTTGAGAAAACAGGTGTCGACGTGAGACGGTTTGCTTCCTTTGGAGTCATTAAAGGCTTTCTTCGACGAGTACACCGTTGGCCAGTCTATCTCCCGTCTTCAGCTTCACCAACCCAGAAGTCCCAAACCACGGCAGCCATAACAGGTACCAGTTCCTCTTTCGACATGAATAACTCCCTCTTCCGCAGGCGAGGACACAGTATAAACAACACAACCTCTCTGCGTTTCCCATTCACTACAGCACAAAGTGGCGACTCGGCTGCCACCATCCAGACGTATCGTGTCACACGGCCAATAGCTGGAACATCGTCAGTCACAATGCCCAGCTCAGAGCACTCCTTGCATGGAACGGCGTCCTCTGGTGATGCCTTTTATCATAATCATACGCAGTTACCACCAGCATCTTATCGCACCGTACGAGTGAGCGCAGCAGAAAAAGTCCTTGAACAATTGCGTAATCGAGATAAAGCAGCAACTCAACAGCAGCAGCTTGCAGCAGGATATACTTCCCCCAGAACATCATGGATCCCTTTCCATAATCGAGATTCTCATCCCTCTTCCCATTCTATCGAGCCTTCATCCTCCACTTCACCGTACAACCCCTTGCAACAACAGCAGGCTGGCGGAGGATACAATACGAGTGGATCAGTGACACCTACACATACTGTCGGCGGTTTGCCCACTCCAACTTTGACGACAAAAAGCCACCATAACCATGCTACTACTAGTGCTTGTGTTGGCACAGGCGCTGCGGTGGGGATTGGTCCTGGTGCTGCACTTGTTTCTGGGCTTCAGTTTCCCCCACCTCAAGGATCGCCTTCTCGCACAGCGTCTATGCTTGGTTCTGGCGGTATGGGCAACATGGGAACAGTACGACACACAGAGAGACGACAATCCTTTATCAACGTTGCCCCCCCTCCATCTCCAGTATTTCCAAAAGCAACGTTAAATATCCCCCCGAGACCTAGGATATCACGTTCACCGTCTGCCCAGCAAGTAGGTCAAATACAAGGAATAGGAGTAGCAGGCCCTGGAGAAGGTTATACACATGGAAACTCTATGTCACAAGGGTCAACATCCCAGTTGGGTCAAGGAAGATCAACAGCTAGTAGTGGGCTTGAGTATCCGCCAGAGCTGGTTCAACTATTGGATGGTGAGCACCATTCGGACGAGCTGTGCACAAGATTTGAAGTTGGTTGGCCATTGCTTGAGAGGTGGCTTGAGTTAATTGGAGGTGGTGAGGTTGGGAGTGAAGAAGCGAAGGTTGTAGTAATTTACCGATGAGGCGAGGCTAGACATATTCTTGTGATACTGGAGCTTTCGATGCAAAGGAAAACAGGAAAGAGCAGCAATACCTCTCAAGTATACATGATATTTAGAGAGAGACTGAAAGGAAGTGTACTGGCAGTGACTGTTATTTCTCCACCACCTGGTATCAGTTCTGATACCTTTTTCTCTAAATTTGGTCGTGTGGCCTGTTCCAGTTGTGGTGGTGCCTGGAAGTATATTTGTCTCGTCGGTGTTGAGAGCGAGGGCTTTTTGATTTGGCTACATGGTACACGTAAGTCAACTACCGAGCGAAAACGAGGGATTCCGAACATGTCTTGTTTCTCAGTTAACATCTCAATGAGCTCTTCGACAGTTAATTCACGGCTAATTGAGAAATCGAGAGATTCACCGCCACACACGGGGCAATCGGGTCGCTTCTCATGTTCGAAAGTGTAAGAATAGATACCATCTGTGCCAATGAGCATGAAATAGTTGTTGAGATAAGCAGCGGAGCTCGTTGCAATCTTGAAGGCTTCATTGCAGCACGCGGCTAGATGATATGTCAGCAATGAATCTATTTGTTGAATTAACCGATACCAACCGGCGATGATTGCATTTGTAGACGCGATGGCAGGGATGATATTCTTGACGACTCCTTGTGTGAGTGACCATGTCACGCCCTCGATTTTGAACTCATTTGCCCTAGCCGCTGCAGTCCTGTATAACCATGAAATATGCTCAGGATCGTCTGTATCCATTTTCTTATCTACATCAGAAATGAGATGTCAGTCGTCGATGGTTGACCACTGAAAGAGTAGCTGACCTCCATAAACACGGGGCCACTCCAGTACAGAGGCCCATTCTATGCAATGTTCGGGTAAGCGAGGGGTATTCGCGATAGTGCAGATGGGGTATGCAGTTTGCTTATTGAGCATGTCCAACGAGCATTCATAGCATGATGTGATCGTCGGAAGAATTACACGGGCTTGACCCTTAAAACCTGGAGCAATCATGGGAACAAAAACGTTATGACACGTAGGGAATATCTTACCTTCTGTACCACCATCAATCAAAGGTTTCAAACTCTCTGGATTTTCCGGATCCACAAGGTTAACAAGTGTTGCATTTATCCATCGCCGAGCTTCCACAGAATCCAAACCACAGATGACCAGGTTAAATTGCATGTAGTAGTCATCTCCCTTATCCTGAATCTTCCCAAAGTACCTGTATGTTGAGAAGCATCCACACTGTGGTGCTAGAGAGGAATAAATGGCGACTCACGGTGTCACTTTAACACCAGGTACCCTCTTCATGATGAATTCTGCTGCTACATTGGCCTTGGATTTACCCACGTCGTTCATCCTGGGCAACGAATTAATCGCATGAACCATAAATTCATAATGCGCGACGCACCTGAAGAGGAACTGACGATTCAAGTTACTTATGTCAATCGTATCCATATCAATGACATGTATATCTCTGAATCCGGTCAGCGCGAGATTTGCGAGAATCTCACATCCTAGACCTCCTGCTCCGATGACCAAAATCTTGGCTTGATTGCGAAGGAACGCTTTCACCTAAAGAATACAAACGTGGTAAAGCGGAGCAATAGTCAGTTTCGTGTTCGAACGACACTTCAACTTTTCGAATAGTGGAAGTCGAAACATGCCTCAGCACCTGCTGCGAAGCCAGGATCTGTACGCGGTCCAGGATTATCGAGGATTTGGTCAATATGGAAATAACGTCCTGGCCAGTCTGTCACTGCTGAATCGTCCGAGGCCAGAGTCATGTTTGTGAGGAAAGCGACCCGGTAGGTGATTGTGATCAGTAAAAATAAACGAAAACTGATCAGGAAGATAGCAGCCTGCTCGTGTTTTAGTCACCAGCACCAACAGCTTTCCTCAAGTCAGGGTAGCAGTGTATTTACTCATAGATATAGGATTGGGAGGCGGTGCGGTGCGGTCCGGTACTAAAACAAGCACTAAATTGACCAGCAATTCATGTCTTCACTCCTCACATTTAACGGGCACCAACACCTCAGGCAACGCTTAGTTTTATCGATCTTGAGTGGAAAACATGTCAAAGTAGACAAGATCCGACCAGAAGATAAGAACCCCGGTCTCAGAGGTGTGTATGTGCTTTTGAGGCTGAATCGAGCCTCAAATTTGGTTTTGCATAGATTATGAAGTCAGCCTTCTAAGACTGTTAGAGCGTGTAACCAACGGTACTGTCATAGAAATTTCCGTGACAGGTACGCTTATTACCTGACTGATCACCTTGATACTCAGAACTGAGCGAGGTTGTTTTCACTAGGTACCGCTCTCCTTCTCAGGCCGGGGATTATTTCAGGAGGCGCTGTGGTTCATGATTGCCCGTTATCTCGTTCTGTCGGGTATTTCCTTGAACCTATCATCATGCTTGCGCCTTTTTCCAAAAAACCCCTGAATCTCACACTGACAGGGGTCACAACGGATGAAAATGATCTCTCTGTTCGTACACTTGCTTTCCTTATGCTTCCATGTCCAACTAACCCTCTGTCTCAGGTTGACCTCTTACGGACTGTGACTCTTCCTCACCTCCAGCCATTCGGTATTTCTGACGGCCTCGAACTTCGAATAAAAAAACGTGGTGCACTACCTGGGGGTGGAGGCGAAGTACAATTTTTATGCCCGGTCATGAAACAGGTCAAGACCTTGAATTTTGTTGAACCTGGTAAGATCAAACGGATAAGAGGAGTTTCGTGAGTGAAGTCACCAAAGTTCGTTTGAGATGTGTCTGATACAAAATCTACAAGACATGCCGTTCGTGTCAATCCCCAGTTTTCAAATCGGATGATCGAGGCATCGCGATCCATATTGAACAGATATATTCCCGATATCTACCTCTATTCTGATGTCTATAAGGGTGAAGAGAGCGGAAAGTAAGTCAGACAAATTCAGTCCTCCGAACATTCATCCACTTGTTTTCAGATCGCCTGGCTATGCCCTCAGTCTTTTGGCCGAATCAACGACAGGGGCAATTCATTGTTCCGAAGCCATCTCTCGAGCCGGTGGAGTTCCAGAGGATGTCGGACTGAAAGCAGCACGAGCCTTGCTTTCTGAGATTCATCGAGGCGGTTGTGTGGATCAACGGCATCAAACGCTAGTTCTTCTCATGATGGTATTGGGGAGCGAGGACGTTGGGAAGTGTAGAATGAGTGAGCCGACCGCGAAAACGTAAGTAATTATCAGCGGGTATACAAGCCTATAGCTCAACCGCACAGGATACAATTCCTGAGAGATGTACGGAGTTTCTTCGGGACGTCGTTCAAGGTCGTTCCTGCGGACTCAAGTGATCCGGACAATGTGCAGTTGCTGTACTCGTGTTATGGGACAGGTTATGTCAATGCCAACCGGACACTCGCATAACTGTATATTACTGCTCTGATGTTTGAACGAGAGTATTGTTCAATTACTGTCGAAGCCATTTCCATGTAACAATGCACGCAAGGCCTGCACAAAACCCGATGAATCCAGGCAAAACATTGTTGCTCGATGAGGGTACCTGCATTCGTGAAAGCTTGATACCCAGGGCTCTAGGGGACGGTACTCTATCATTCTCCCAGCCTTCATCCAGTAACCTCTGTGCATTTTCTTCATTCAACGCTCCCAACTCTTCCATACTCCACTCATTACACAATCTTGTCATCCAGGCCATTCTTCTCTTTCCAACCTCTCCACCTATACCTGGTGCACGTTCCCTTAACTTGACCCTAAGAACACCGACCTTGCTTATTGCAGCACCCTCACTTCCTGACAAGGCTTTAACGATCCTGCTCTTTACCAGGTTCGCCAGCCTGGGTCCATTTCCATTCGTTGAAACCATTATCTGCAAAGGTCCATCGCGTATTTGAGAACCGAAGTAAAAGTCACATAGTTCTGGTATGTCAGCTGCATTGACCGGTATCCGGTGTTCCCGACAAAACTGGCAGATCTCCTTGGACACTTCGAAGTCATCGAGAGCAGTAAGAACAAGATCATAGTCGAGCAGTTTTGTATTGTCAGTGTCGTGCTCATATGCCTTGTCTAAGAGTTGAATACTGAGAGGAAATTGTGAGATGAACTTGCGTGTACGCTCGTGTAGGTTACGGGAGAGTGACAAAATGGTTATGATTGCGTCTGTGTTCATGATAGAATCAACTCGTTGGGAGGCGACCTCGCCGCCCCCTACAATGAGGACCTTTTTCCCTTTGAGTTGCCATGCGATGAGCAGAGATCCGCCACCTTTCTCAGTGGTTGACATTTGTATTTGTAGTGTTGAGCATGTTATCGGGTGCCTCTGGCTGTGCCTATGTTTGTCCGACTTTGCTTAACTCTCCCTTCCCCTCTTCCCTTCCCCTTGACGAATCTGTACATATGCCGAAAGCTGACATCAACAAGGCAGGATGGGAACAAAGTGACTTCCCCGTTCTTTGTGAAACATGTGTGTATTCTTGTACCAGTACAACGGTGGTGCTCAACATTTGCTATCAGGCCTTGGTCCTAACCCATTCATCCGGATGGTATGTAAAAATTATCCCCTTGTGAGCTCGCGGCTCACAGCCATTCAGTCTAAGCAGGAATATGGGCGTTCCTGTGGTACTTGTGCTCGTCCTTTCACCGTCTTTCGTTGGAACCCAGGCCAAGGTGCCCGGTTCAAAACAACCGTGATCTGCCAAACTTGTGCCAAGATTAAAAACATCTGTCAAACATGTCTATTAGACCTTGAATATGGCTTGCCCACACAAGTCCGCGACACAGCATTAGGCTATAAGCACGAAGCACCCACGTCCGACATCAACCGTGAGTACTATGCACAAAATATGGAAGCCAAAATGGAGGACGGCGGTGATGGTGCAAAGTCTGGTCTGGACGTCAACAAAAGTGCAGCTGCAGGAAGAGAGATGCTGAAACAACTTGCGAGGACTGATCCGTATTACAAGAGGAATAGACCACATGTCTGCTCGTTTTTCGTGAAGGGAGAGTGTAATCGCGGAACAGAGTGCCCATATCGTCATGAGAAGCCGGTGGATGATGCATTAGCCCACCAGAATATACAGGATAGGTATCATGGGAGGAGTGATCCCGTGGCAAGGAAGATATTGAGTGCACATGCAGAAGCTCAAGGATTGAAGCCCCCTGAAGATGAAAGCATTGTAAGCCCTCTTACTCATTAAATTTTGTCTCCATCTACTAACTGACATATAGACTTCTCTTTTCCTTTCTTCCTTGCCATCTTCATCGACAGAGCAAAGTGTTCGCACTTGCGTCATCCACTCTCTACCAGCAGTACAGCCAACACAGCTAAAATCTATTGTCCACATAGCTAAAACAAGGTCAGTAACAGTCTTTGGCAAATCAGCGTAAACTTATTCATGTCGTATCAGATGCGCGTTCGTGAACTTTAAAGATCGTGCTTCAGCAGAATTTGCCGCTCAGGCATGGGCAAACGGTCTTGAAGTAGATGGGGAGATCGTCTCTATCAAATGGGGTCGCAGTAGGCCCAAGAATGTTGCTGCATCGTCGTCGCCTGCCCCAGCTGTCGGAGTTCCGGTCTCGGTGTCATAATGCCAGTGTATTATTATGACCCTCACTGTTCTTATATTATGACATTTCTAGGTTCTGATAATGATCATAGTTTTGGAGCATGTTATGCGAATCAGAGAAGACTATTGACTTAAAAAATCCAGTGCAATATAACTCAAGCTTTTCGCCATATGTAAATACTTAAGCTTACGCCAGACGCCTTTCATTCTGTGTACAAATGACGTCTGGAGTACTTCAAACTGACCAGGCTAAACAACAAGACCACCAGCGACTAGTGCAAGCAACCAGAGAGTTGTGGCAGATAACTGTGCGTTGCTGTTCACCAAGGCACGTCCAAAATTCACAAGGCCAGGACCGGCTACCATTGCAAATAACAGTTAGCTGTCAAGTCGTCGATCAACATGAAACGATCAAACTCACGGCACACACCAACCATACCCCAGCTGATGCCGAAAATAGCAGCACCAAAAATGAGCTTCCAATCTACTCGATTTTCCTTGGGAATTGACCACCTTCCGCCCAAGCGTGGAATTTCGTCACCGCGCGCATAATGATACAGAAATATTGCGAGAGGCATTACTCCCGCCGCCAAGATTCCGAGAGAAGGATCGAATGCCCTGTGGAGGGGTAGGAGCAAAAATCTGACCACACGTGAAGGATCGGTGAGCCCAGAGAGCTGGAGAGCGAACGCAGACTGGATTGAGGTAGCCAGGAAGGCGAGGTGTCGGAGAGCTGACTGAGGCTCTGGTTCCACTGATCCTCCCTTCTTGATATCAGGTTCTGGTCCATCTGATTGTTGAAAGGACCTGGGTGGAGCCTGTTCGGAATGGAACAAGTAGGCATAGGCGTCTCCAGATTCACTTACAAAGAAGTACAGTAGCACAGAAACAGAAAATGGAGCTATCTGTGCAACAAGGAGCTTGCGTGCATTAGTTCCGAGTGACCAGTCAAGTGGTGCAACAGGATCCAAGTTTCCATACACTGTATGCGCCGTCACGATGCCAGTAGTGAAAAATATAGCTGTGGCTAAAATTGATCTAGCCGGTCGTTAGTCTCAGAGATTGAGTATAACCAGGGATACTCACCTCATTGAAGATCGGGCAATCCCACAAACCATGTGTCTGAGGTGTTGGTGAGAAGGATAACTTCTTTGGTCCTGTATCGTCTACTTACCCAGAAGTACAACCATTGGACAGCTATGAAAGAATTAGGTGGTGAATCGACTATTGATGGTAGCTGTGGCACATACTTTGGTACCAAGACCAGCCAAAAACCCGGAAGCAGCGAGATTTGAAAGTGAGAATCTAGTGAATTCTAATACATCACCTTCATCGAGCCCAATCATTATGCCCCCGCAAATAAGACCCACAACGGCGGTCATGGCCTCTGTTGAGCCGCGGGTTGCGCGATGAACATAACCAGAAATGCCGAAAACACTTCCATTAAGCAATGTGAGGGTATGGACTGGGATAGATATTGAAAGTCCCCCGAAGAACGAATTCAGGGGCGCAGGTGCAGCCATTAGAGAGATTATACAGAGAGTGGGGAGGAGGACGACTTGTTGTTTTTCGTTATTCTGACGTTATTGTTATTTTGACATTAATCAATCGCCTTCTTCTACTCAATAATAGATATCAATTCAAAGATAAGTTTTCGGCATTCCTTTCTCCCTCATTCTCGTGCTTCAGCACACGTCGTTCAACTGCACTGTGTACGATACCGCGCGCTTTACACTCCTTCAGATACTTACCGACCAGTCCTCGCCACAACGTGTGTCCCGTTACCTCTTGACAGTGTAGATCCTCCACACCTTGCACTTCGATGGGTCCCAAACCTGCTACAGACCAACTGGCGACTGTCGCACGCGTTAGGATAGCCAAAACATAGTCTTCGCTTGCGTATCCATTCACAAGTCGTCCTGCAACAACACGTCGGACTTTGGCCCAGACATCAGGCCCGGCTGTTGTTGGTGTGCCGAATAAAAATACGTCTTCAACTAGCCCAAATGATTCTGAGACTGGGCGCTTGCCTAGCTCTTTGAGAGCCTCGAAAATAATAAGTGATCCAAGCGAATATCCGATTAGTGAGATGGGGCGATTGCCAAAGGCCCGCTTTGCTACCAAATCTGCTAGCACGAGACCCGTTTTATACGCTCTAGCTCGTGCATTCATCCACGGATTGTCTGTGAATTGGCGTCAGAAAGTTCATAGGAAGATATCTTGGCCTCACCAATTAATCCCCCAATCTTGAGTAGAGCGATTGGCGACAATGCGCTCATCAAGTTTGCAAATACGGTTCGTCTGATGACTTCTGCCTTGATATATTTCATCGCATGGCCTTTAACTAGCTCATACATAGCATCTGATAGCACCTTTAAGGCCTCTATTTCCTGAAGTGACCGTGAAGCATGCCAGAAACTGCGTGATGGTGTATGCTTACCCATTGCAATGCAAAAGTATCATCCCCTTCAAATATCTTCCAAGGCTCACGCACGTCGGATTCATCGGCCAACCAGCCACTCACGCACAGCCTTATTCCAAGAGTCTCTTCTCCTCCCCTGACCCTGACAGGCAAAACTGCCAAGTCTCTTACCTCGCGTGTGTATCGCTCGACCATCTCCCCGGTAGATTTCGCTCCATATGCTCCAAAAAGTGCACCACAGATCATGGATGATCCAGCTAACCCAGTTGCCATTAATCCTATCGCCGTTCCGCTCAGTCCGAACCAACCAAGTATACTCGTCAGGCTAGCAGCGACCAATGGTGCTGCCAGCCCTCCTGTCACACCAACTAACACCCCGCCTGTCAATGCGCCCAAGCTTATACCTGCAATTCGGCTGATATAGTTTCTATCTGCATGAGTGCTGCGCATCGCTTCAGTGTGGGGTTGTGCTTGCACTCCTACTGTTTCGGGATTCTTCAAAACTTGAACTATTGCGTCTTCATCAGGTACAAGGTGTGGCTCAAATTTCGCGAAAAATGCCCGAGTATAGGCGGAGTATTGTTTCGAAGTGGTAATGTGTAGGAAAAGAATAGTCGTGAATATCTTTTTCACTGCTTCTTGTGATGGCAGAGGCGGTAGACCTGCAGTAGCGGTATCGGCAAGTTCGTCTACCTTGGGACATCCTTCGGTTTCACCATGCGATCTCAGCGCCCCAATTCTAATGCAAAATTCCGGAAAACCACGCACCTTCTGTGTCATTTCCAGACTGCCGACATACAACCCAAGCCTTATGTGCCAACTCTTGAGCCCATTGATTTAGAGATTGAATAATCTTATTTCTTCTCTCCTCGCTTGGTCCTTTTGCCAACTCTGAATTATCACATTCTCTCCTCGCATAGATGTCATATGTGTTTCTGAAAGCCATGAGATGACAAAAGAAATACTGAAAAACCGTATCTTTCTCTCGAGCTGTGAGTTCCTTGGGTGGCACAATCTTCTCTATGTCAGTAGGCATACTAGTTCCTAGTATTAGTTTGAAACTGGAAACAGTCGATGGGAGCTCAAAGCAGCAATCAAGTCAAGTGGAGTCCCCGTCCTCGCGCAACTGACATCATTGAGGCCATAAATAGTTAGTTAGCCTCAGCACTTCAGCTCAAGTTGATTCCAAACTTGAATACGGACTGGTCCTAGATTTGGATGACTATTTTTACTCCATTCCTTTGATCAAAGTGGGATGACGAGCTGGCCAATGCTTAGACTAAGCCCACAACTATATAGTTTATTCTCTATTTATCAAAGGACCTTTTTGATGGGCAAAAACTTCAGCCGTTTATACAATTTAGTGTCAGACTGAGGTGAGCCCACTTGACTTAGATATTATAATGTAGACTAATGATAGTATCTAGTATGTATTCCAACAGGTACAAAATACAGCCACTTGTACAATTTAGTGTCAAACTGAGTATGTGTTCCAATAGTCTCAGTGCTGTATCTTGCATTCCTTTGGGCATCTTGTAAACTGTATTGTCCCTTTGTCCCAATTAACTTCTGGATTTGTTATGATCCTAAGCCTGGCTCAGGTTGCAACTTAGGCAAAGTCTTGAAAAAGGATGAAGGAGATGATCAATTGGTAAAGCATAAAGATACAGGACTGTATCTACTACTATATATACCTATAGACCATGAGGAATAAGGAAAGTGTCCATAAGGGAACAATGAGTAAAAAGTGAGGTCCACATAAGGATGCTTCTCCTAGTACATGAGACACTGACTGATAATAATAATACATGAGGAAAACATATGGCACAGTAAAATAGAAGTTCATAAATGAAACTGCCCCAACACATGTTTAGGTTGAGGTAACCATAAAGCAAACACCTGTAAAGCATGAGATATTGATTGTAACAGGATTGTGCTTGACCAACCAGTCATATCCTAAGAACATGTTTGTGCTATCTAGATCTGTTATGTTGTGGCAACCACTAGTCAAAGGACCAATAGTAATAATACAAGCAATAAATCTCAAGGCAGATATCAAGTGGGAATCACAAGAGAACTCAACAAGGAGTTCCTGCTGTATTTCTATACTATTTATACAAAATCCTCATGGTCCATGCTAATAATAAATAGCCCTACCCTAATGTCCATGTATAGTCCATGTATAGTCCATGCTTTCACAATGTGTTACCCTCACATCTTCTATAAGAACACTATGTCATATATATGTATCCTAACATTATCCTTCTGGCCTCTTCTAGCCTACTCTCACCAAGTCTAGGCCTATGACCTCACATCATGTGATATGTCATATGACTGCAGTCACATGCCTCTTCATTGTCCAAGAAAAAGAAAAGAAAAATCAAAAGAAAAGAAATATTAAATCAAAACAAATAGATAAAAGAAAAGAAAAATGTTAGTGTCCAAGTGTACCATAACATGTTACTATTATGTTCATGTTTTCTATGTGTTTGTTTATTTCCAGTTCCAGTGGTGCAAACTGAGTTACTTTGTAATTGCTACTTCTAGTTCTATTTACATTGAATGTGTTAAATAGTCTGGATAGTAGTACTGTTTTAATTCTTTCTTTCTTTACTAATTGTTCATCTATATCTATATGAGTATATCCTGAGTCAATTAGTACCTTAAGCCATAGTTCTTTTTAGCTTAATATCTTTATATTTGTATATATGTTGAGTTTCTCCTTTTTGTTATCTCTTCTTTGTAGAATAACATATTTGTTAAATTGAAGATGGTGGACTCTAATTATTTTCCTTTCTCACTTTTATGTTCTCTTTTCTATTTTATTAGTATTCTGGAACTAAGGATTAGAAGTGTTAAAAACACAAAGATTAGACTTTATCTTATTTGCTTTTATTTTATTTTTCTTTTAGTTTATTCTATTTTTAGAACTAGAGTTGGGGATCAGTAGAATGTCACAGGTCACTGTCACATGATCACATGTCATGATGGAAAATAGTAAAAGGTTCTAAAAGAAATAATGTTATACTATATATTATATATATAGTGGTCTTAAGGCAGACACATGGTCATTTAGGGTAGGCTAAAGTAGTAGTCCACAGACTAGTAGTCTGAGATATATAAGGTAGGCAATCCTGTACAGAGTTCTCTATTGAGTTCTCTTATGTAAATCTTATATAAGGTTTCTTTTCTACTCTAAGGTTTTGAGATTATAACAAGGGGCTAGCATGACATCACACATTACAGTCACAGTCACAAAATCACATGACATAGGAGGACCTATGTTATGACCTTAGACTTGGCTCAGGTTGCAACTTAGGTAAAAACTTGAGTAAAAGAGTAGAAATGAGTTAATTGGTAAAGTATAATGATACAGGACTGTATCTACAACTATATATACCTATTGACAATAAGGCTAAGACATGATGAACATATGTTAATAATATCATAAAACATAAGGAGGATGAAAGAAAACAATGCCTACTACATAAGGCACTAACTGAGACAACTACAGTATAACTGATCATTGTGTTATAAAGAAACAATTCTAAATCCTATAGTCCATGCTGTAGTTGTATGGTGAATATGCAGAAGCAATTGTAACACCCTAGAACAAATAAATAAGTTTTTGTTTGTGGATTGATGGATGATTGGAATAGAGTATAATCTGTATTAGAAAAGAATAAGAGAGTGTAGATGAGATAGATGTTATTTAGGATGGATGATGAATATAGTCAGTTAGTATGTAAGTATCATCATAGTCTTCAAAGTTTTCAAATTTTGTCTAGTCTCTATCAAACTATTTTAGGCCTAAAACTATACTCTTTGGTACTACTAGTGCTATTGACATATCATCTAATACTATTTCTGTAATCCTGTTTCTATTCAAGATGTTTTCTTCAGTGATTCTCAATAATCCTAATATCTCTTTTAATACTTTGATATCTATGGCTTCTTATCTAGTTCTGTCTGTAATGTCTGTTTAGTAATATAACTAATATTATCTCTATATTTCTTCAATAGCCTAATCATTATGATATTCTAGTGGCCTAATCACAATGTACTCTTTTTTTATAAGATAAGCCTAACAATGCTTTATATTAGATATAGTTCACATTTTGTTATCTGAGATCTAATAAGTATTTTTTAGAAGTCTAATAATGAGGGATAATAATTGATAATAATTGATATTGTTAATTCTAAGGTCTAATCTTTAAACACAGAAGTATATATATAAAGGAATGATGGTCTACATATAAGCTATTTCTATTATATGATTAAAACTCATATCTGATGGGAGCTGTCATTTGTCATAGCAAATATCAGACTAATTTTAGAAGATAACTAATTATGTCACTATATTAATATATTTATAT
>Ga0157366_1000485_pt1 | contig 17951 bp, 16 predicted proteins | sample AttbisABBM1_FD_113149 | JGI IMG/M metagenome (GOLD analysis project Ga0157366, IMG submission 113149) | Fungus gardens microbial communities from leaf cutter ant in Botucatu, State of São Paulo, Brazil - Atta bisphaerica ABBM1 | ecosystem: Host-associated > Fungi > Mycelium > Unclassified ...
TGAACCGCGTAATGGATTTAACATACAAGGCGGCGCAGAAAGAAGGCCAGTCACTCATTAAATTTGGACCTCATGATCTTCGTCGAACTGCGAGCACTCTGCTGCATGAGGCCGGATACAATACTGACTGGATCGAAAAATGCCTGGCACATGAACAGAAAGGGGTAAGGGCGGTATATAACAAAGCTGAATATCGAGAGCAAAGAGCATCAATGCTACAGGATTGGGCTGATATGATTGATGAATGGATTGTTTAAGATTTGTATATTCATACATAAGCCGGAATATATAGGTGCATAGACTAGCCTAATTAGACAGGCAGCTCTGTATCAGAAGGGCACATCCGGCATCTTTGTAGAAACAATCACATGCATACTTTGAAAGTTCGTTTTCGCATATAACTTCCTGATGCAGCTTAACTTTTTTTTAATAGTTTGATAAGGTTATCGCATGTGTATTATGTAAATATTATAGGTGGCCAAAGTGATCATAAACGATATATTTAAAATATCCGAAGCAATTTCTTCTCCGTTTCACTATATCTTCAAAAGAAATCTCTCACATTACTTATATCAAAAGAGTGTTGTTGCAATCCTAACCAGAGTCAATGAAAAAAGACTACGGGAGTGGTATCGGCCATTGGATTTAATTGACGCCAGAGAATTTAGAGGGCTAGTTAATTCACTTTTCCAACCTGGGGACTATCATTTTTCTGCAATGGATATCGCCGTTACAATTAATATAGCAATAGGGCATTATTGCGATAATGAATTTAACAAAATTAGTCATGAGATTATTGATTTTTCATATCACTTTTCATGTGAAATAAAAGAGTCTATAATTAAGAGTAAACTAATGCGGGATGGGTTGGCTGATTATGGAAAAAACATTGCCCTTCTTGATGTCAATTCAGAGCGCGCAAAGATTGAATATCTTTTTAAAAATAAGAAGGCTTTATTTAAGCATTACTTCTCCACATTCAAAAATGATAATTTTAACCACAGCATCAGGATCTGGCATCAAAGTAATGACCATTCATGGGTTGACTGGAACGAAAAAAACTCCATCTGTATAAACATTAATCCGTACAAAATTCGTGAGGGTTTCTTTTTGGTCGGTTTTGACTACTTTGATATTACAAATAGCGAAAGTTTGTATGTTGCCAGCAATAAAGATGGATGTGAATATTTTAATGAACATTTAGATGATGGTTTATGCGTATGGGTGCGTTAGAAATTAATAAAAATAGGGCTTGATTTAAAATGATTTAATGAAATTCAAATGATAAATTCACTATTTATACTAATCAAGGCCTTTGAAACTGCTTGGTGTGAAATAATTCTCCCCTCAATTTTTGTTAACTTATCTGCAATTTGTCTCTGATTGAATCCTTGTTTCTTAAGAACAAGCATACGTTTCTTACTATCTGTTAATCGTGAGTCAACCATGCGGCGAGCAATATTTCGCAGCATTCCGAGATCGTTAGCTCCAAGCGTTTTACCTGCTCCAGTCAAGCGAACGGCTGCTTCATGAATGAGTCTTTCGGTTTCTCCCTTAAGTAATATTGGGTACTTAAAATTATCCCTAACGTAATGAAAGAATTCGTCACTTTGTTTCTGAGTGACGCATTTATTTTGGAGGAAATGATAGAAATAAAGGTCAATTAGTTCATCTTTTGAAATGACTTTAAGTTCTTCGACTCTGACAATGTGAAGTTGCAATCTCTGCAATTCATTCTCGAATTTGTCTTTTGAGTGTAGAGCACTCTTGTGAGTGGAGTTCCACGTACAGCCGTTTTTATGTTTCGGTTTATGGTAAGAACAATACCTGTGGCTGAGTTGTAGTTTTTTCTGATTATCAGGATTTTTTTCGTTATGACTATCTATGTCATCTTCCAGTTCTAGCATGTTTTTATCTAGCTTATAGAAATATTCTGCAAGTTCATTTCTTTGGCCACACAGTTCGCAGAAAGTTTGCTTTCGTCGCGCATTGAGTTTTGTGTCTGCATTGTGCTGCTTGAAGCGCGTCGGTGTAAGGTGAAGCTGCCATAAAAGCTCAAGAAGATTATCCACGGTGGCCTGAAACTTAAAATCTACAGCTCGATATTGATGTTGCGTATTTGCAAAATGTCTTAGTTGTTTTTTAATTACATCATGAGCATTTTTGAAACCCATGACCACTACTAGATTGGTTATCGGAGTTTCTTCTTTAAATTTATAACTGTATTTACGAGAAGAAAAACCAGGGGCGCTTTCAGGACTGATCAAATTATCATCTGAACGTTGTAAGTGAGAGTGAGCAACATTCATATAGGGGTTAGGAAAGAATTTAAAATGACTCTCAGGAAGAGATTTAAGGAATGCTGAGACCTTAGGATCAATGACTTCTAAGATAAGCTCTCCAATAGGGCGCTTATCCGATTCTCGTTTGTCGTAGGATGAAACCCCTTTCAAATGGCTTCGTGAATCTTTCCTTTTTGAATGTACGCTGTAGTTTGCCCACCGATCTCGAAATTCCCGTATGCCAGCGGCAACAGCGTTATCGCAATCTTCCCAGACAGAGATAAAGTACATGCCTAAGCGATCACTTACATCTTTTTCACTTTCGATATACGCCATTTGTCACGTCCCTCATATGTAGACCATTGCTATGTTACTACTGGTTAAGTAATGAGTCTATTGGCAACTGCTTGTAATTACTGGCAGCTGTTTTTTGTTAATTTGAAAATAAATAGAAGATTCAACCTAATCCGCCAAAACGTCCAATTCAATGTCTAAAAAATATTGGCATACTCAGGTCTCTGCAACTAACAGGAGGCCAACACATGCAAGAACTAGCACATAAGACCCTAATTAATCGTAAGACCTTACTCAGCATCATTCCTTTGTCTGATCGAACAATCTATAACCTGGAACAACGTGGTGAGTTTCCTCAGCGTATTGTTTTGACGAGTCGAAGTGTTGCATGGGATTTAGCGGAGATTGAAAGCTGGATAGAAGCAAAGCGCAGATCTGCTTTAAAGGCAGCAAGACCCGGTTTTATGTGGTCTGTGTGAATCATCATGATGATTAAAAATTTAATAGATTTTCAGACTCAGGAAACAACCAAGAAAAAAAATGAATTTGTGACAAACAATAAAATGAAATTGGATGCAAAATATGTAGATAAACTTATCGCAATACATGAGTGCAGTGCTCAGGAGGCTAATCAACTTGGTTTCATTGCTCGGTTTTTAATTCAAGCAACTCTGCCACACAGCAAGCCAATATTGAATGAGTGGAGCCGTAAGAATGGCAATTTGACCATGCATATGATGGCACCGTCAGCAGTAGGTTTGCCTTACGGTTGTTATGCACGATTATTATTGGTTTGGATTAGTACTCAGGCAATTAGAAATAAATCGAAATTAGATAAAGGTATTATTACTGAGCAGGAAGTTCGTAAGCTTGAATTGGGGCGATCTCAGCGACGTTTTATGGAAGCACTGGGGCTACGTTCAAGCGGTGGGAAAAATGGCTCTATTGTCCCGCTTCGTGATCAGATGCGACGATTATTTAAAACGACAATTAGTATTATGTTAGCAGAGTTAAATGACGAAAGTGGATATATTTGTGAAGATGAAATGGGAGCCAGGGTTGCCGATATTTCACATATTTGGTGGAGTGTAAAATATCCTGAGAGAGATTTATTGAGTCAATCTTGGGTAGAGTTGTCGCCTAAATTTTTTCAACTGATAACAGATAAGCCTGTTCCATTGGATATGAGAGTTCTGCGGCTGATTAAACGTTCTCCGATGGCTTTAGATATATATTGCTGGGCGACTTATAGGGTTAGTTATTTAAAGCGAGTAACAATTATCCCTTGGTCAGGTTTGATGGAGCAAATAGGATCTAATTACGCCGATGTCAAAGACTTTAGGCGACGGTTTAATGATGGGCTTAAAAAAGTACAGTGGGCATGGCCAGGGCTAGACGCTACATCAACCGAAAAAGGACTTCTTATAAAACCAAGTGCCCCTCAAGTACCTCGAAGGAAAAAATACAGAACTGAGGAATATTGAAGCTTTATGAACGCCTATCCACTGACTCTTTATAAGTGTGTGTATGCTTGGGGATAAAGAAAGTTATCCACGCATATTCTGTCCCCCTTTAGAGAAAGTGTTCTGCGCATCTTCTGTCTCAGTTTGCGCATGTTTTGTCTCAGGCTGCGCATGTTCTGTCTCTTAAATGGTTGTATAGTCCTTATATAACAGAGACTTGTAGGGAATCCTATAGTATATCCTGTAGGTTTGACCTATATAGAAATCAACCTGTAGTCTAGGGGAAGAAATTGTGGATAAACGCTGGGGGTAATTATATCTCTGACTTGTATTTTCACTTTCTCATTTTTAATGAGCTGTTAGCTAAAAGAATTTTCTAGATATCATTTTTTTCTTTTGAACGTGATGTGCTCTGTATACGTTTAAAACTTGCCATCATATTTATGACATATGAGGTACGTATTTTTTTTGGTAATTAAAACAGTATGTTAGTTGTATTCATGGTTTTTCGAGAATTTTAGCCGCTAAAATCCGATGATCTATCTAGGAAGATAAGAGTGATGAAATCAGTTATAGCTGAGTTTATAACTACTGAGGCGAGAACCGAGATTAACTATATATAAGAATTTTACCCGAGTGATCCTGCAGTCATACTTTAAGAAAACACATCCTGTACACAGGAATACACAGTACGTACACAGGAATACACAGTACGTACACAGATATACAACGGCAACTGTAGGGCAGGACATGTAAAGTAGGCCCACCGCTCCGGTGTCCCAACTTCACCACTCCCTATTCGCCGCACCGCTGCTCAAGGTAGTCCTGCTCTGCGAGGCTGATCGGCTACCGCCTATATGGAGAGTGATATGACAGTTTCTCAGACTAGAAAGAACAGTACACCAATTAAAGTTTATTGTTTTCCAGAGGAAAAAGCGCAAATCCAGGAAAATGCAGAAGCTTCTGGTTTAAGTGTCGCGAGTTTCATTCGTAAAGTCGCAATGGGTTATCAGGTTGAGTCTATTGTAGATATTAAACAGGTTATAGAACTTAGCCGGGTAAATGCTGATCTAGGTAGACTTGGTGGTTTACTTAAATTGTGGCTAGCTAATGATCCTCGCACAATTGATTTTTCGCCCACACTGATAAAAGCGTTGCTTGCAAAAATAGAATCAACCAGACAAGAACTAAGGACTATTATGGATAGAATTTTGGATAATTAAATGTATTGCTTTCTATATATCAGCATCTGTTACCAGTCCAAGTCTATAATACTAATAATCAGCTAAATTTGAGGTAAGCAAATGAAATTTATGCTCCAAATATTTTCATCGCAAAGAAGTATTTTAGCCGCTAAAAAAGCGTTAGTAGCTTCCTTCATCGCGTATATCGTAGCATTACCGGTCAAAGCAGGTATCCCAGTTATTGATGGAACTAATGTTGTTCAGACCACAATCAGCGCAGTCAATAACGTTCAGGGAGTGGCAAAACAAATCCAGCAATACCAGATGCAACTGCAGCAATATGAAAACATGCTGCAGAACACCGTAGCACCTGCTGCTTACATCTGGGATCAGGCTAATTCGACCATCAACAAATTACTGCAGGCGCAGGACACCCTGAATTACTACAAAAATCAGGCCGGGAGTCTCGATGCGTACCTGAAACGATATCAGGATGTTAACTACTACCGTTCATCACCGTGCTTCAACACCAATCTTGAGTGTACTGCATCTGAAATTAGCGCACTGCGTAAAAATGAACAGGACAGCTCTGAGGCGCGAAAAAAAGCTAATGACGCCGTATTCAAGGCGATTGATGAACAGCAAGAAACGCTGCAAAACGATGCTAACAACCTGGCCGATTTGCAAACTCATGCAACCGGTGCAAAAGGGCAAATGGAAGCCATTCAGACGGCTAACCAGCTGGCTAGTGCACAAACAAATCAGTTACTGCAAATCCGCTCATTACTGGTGGCACAACAAAATGCAGCTACAACCCTAGCGCAAGCTCAGGCTGATAAAGAAGCCCAACAAATAGCCGCTGATGAGAAAGTATTAGCTGGACAGAATACACCAAGCCCAAAGCGAGTGTGGTGAGGACCAATTGGATGAGAAATAAAATTTCGATGGTTTTTATTCTAATCACTTCAATGATTCTTTGTTCTTGCGAAAAAAAAGATAAAGATTGCTCAATAATGCCAGATAATAAATTAGATGCGCATAAATACGATAATTGTACACTGCGTAGTAATAATAAACCAAGCCCTAAACGAGAATGGTAATCATGAAAATAGTAAGTAAGCTCACCTTTTTAGGTATCATACTTTTCTTTTCTGTTAATGCCTATGCTGGTCAATTAGATAGTAGCGGGCTACTTGATTCTCTATTAGATAAGTTTCAACTAGTAGCTAGCACATGGACAACAGTAATTGGCGATTATGCGAATTGGCTCTTCTGGGGGCTGGTGTTAATAAGTATGGTCTGGACATTTAGCATGATGGCGATGCAAGGGGAAGGGTTGACTGGGGTCCTTGCAGAAATGGTTCGTTTTTTTGCCGTGATTGGTTTTTTTTATTATCTTTTAATCAATGGGCCAGCCATATCGCAATCAATAATTATTTCAATGAGACAACTTGCTGCAAACGCTTCGGGAATAGGTACTGGCATATCACCCTCAGGAATAGTTGATATGGCGTTTGTGATACTGACTAAGGTCAGTTCAGCCGCATCAATTTGGTCGCCAATGATATCCACTATTATGATAACAGTCGCGATAATCGTTTTGATAGTAATGGCCCTCATAGCGATAAATATGCTAATCCTTTTAGTTTCTGCATGGGTATTGTGTTATGCGGGAGTTATATTGCTTGGCTTTGGTGGCTCGAAGTGGACCTCTGATATAGCAATAAATTACTTACGAACTGTTTTATCGATTGGTGTTCAATTATTCACAATGACATTAATTATTGGGATTGGTCAATCATTTTTAGATCAATACTTTTCTATTATTGGAAATGACATTCCTGATCTTAATAGTCTTATTGTTTTACTCTTGGCGTCAATCATTCTTTTAGTATTGACAAATAAATTACCGTTATTGTTATCTGGCGTTGTAGGAGGGGCATCCTTACAAGGGATTGGTGGTTTTGGGGCCGGTATGATTACTGGCGCCGCTGCTACTGCGATTAGTGGTGCTGGAACGATGGCAATGAGCACTACAGCTCAAGTTAGTGGCGGGGTTTCTGCATTAAAAGCCGCTTTCGAATCTGCACAAACGGTAATGGCCGAACAATCTGGATCTGCCGGTGGTTCAGGTGGAGGATTTGGCGGTGGTGAAGATACTGGTTCTGTAAACACGTCAGGAGACAAACTATCTGGTAAAGGTAGTTCCAGTGGGGGAAGCGAGGGTTTTGCTGCATCGTTCTCGCGTGCTGGACGCATGGCAAGACATATGGGAAGCAGTATGGTTAATGGAGCTGCTGAGTACCAGACAATGAAGCAAAACAGCAATTCTTCTGGTGCTCATCAGACTATTGGAGAAGAGTTGGCGACTCAGATACGTAAACAAACAGCTAATCGTCGGGATAACCGCGAACATGATGATTTTGCCGGAGATAGCTTATCCGGCAATAATAAATCTTGAATTAAGCACGTCAGTTTACGGGAAAACGCGAACTGACGCTTTCACTGGGCAAACTCGACACCTGCAATTCAAAGGAAAAATCATGTCCAAGACTCCCGATTCACGGTTACGCACTGAGGGCTTCCGCAAAGCGGAGGCTTCCCTGAGACTTGAAGGAATGGACCCCAGTGGTACGCCACTGTACGAGTCCATTAAGGCACGTATTATTTCAGGTGATCTGACGTATGAGCAGGGGCGTTCTGAGATTCTTGCATACTACACAAAAGCAGATACCACCGGCCTCTGACAGTGGGAGAAATACTGACAAAGGAATTTTTAAAACCGCTGAACATGTCTCATGATGAACTGGCGGAATCTATGGGGGTTTCCCTCCAGGATGTTGGGGATATCATATGCGGGCGGCGTCGTCTCAACGCTAATGAGGAGCGCCTTCTTGCAGGCATGTTTGGAACGGATGATGACTTCTGGAGCAACCTTCAGAAGTCACGAGATCTTCATGAAAATAATGGGAGTGATTGACCTATGTTTCCATCACATGTCATGCATTGAACCGCCCCTCAAATGTCATGATATTATAGGTTTTAAAAGTAAAATTATCTGTAATCAGAAGTTCTTGCCATGAAGTACCTGGATTTGATACTGAACATTATATTGGGAGTAGTCTTGACAGCGTAGCATTTTCGCGCTTTGGGGAACCAGTAATCGACACGGGAGTCGTGCGAAAGGGGAAAATAATGCTGTCTAATATTGAAATAGCAAACGAAGCAAGTTACGGCGTAAATACACAACGTCTGTCAGGACTTCGTTCTATCAATTTTATTTTTGGCACCAACGGGTCGGGTAAAACAACTATTTCGCGCGTAATTGCGAACCCCGCCGGAAAACCTACCTGCGCAGTTACATGGATTGGCCAGCCATTAGAGTGCTTGGTCTACAACAGTGACTTTTGCTTTCGGAATTTCTCTCAACAGATGCCGGGCATTTTCACACTAGGGCAGGCGGAGGCTGAAACGCTTGCCAAGATCGAATCGGTTAACGCCCAGGTGCAATCCCTGACCCGCGACATTGCTCAACTCCAAAATACCTTGGGCGACGTAAGCTCCGGCAAACTCGGGGAGCTCCAGACTTTAAGGGCTGGCATCGAACAAAAATGCTGGGAGATCAAGACAGTCCACGATCCTCATTTTCAAGAGGCATTCACTGGCTTCCGAAATTCTAAGGTCAACTTTTGCGACAAGATCCTAATGGAGTGGGCGCAGAACTCTGCTGAGATTGTTCCGCTTGACGAGCTCAAACAACGTGCGCTGACAATTTTTGAGAAAGGGCTTGAACGGCTCACACCCATCGTAGTGTTTGACGCCAACGACCTTGTGGTCCTCGAAGGCTCGGCAGTTCTCTCGAAAAAAATTGTAGGAAAAGAAGACATCGACATCGCTGCACTTATACGTCGCCTCGGCAACAGCGACTGGGTACGGCAAGGCCTTGGTTATGTAGATGAAGCGGGGTCGCAGTGTCCATTCTGCCAGCAGGAGATGAACGACTCTTTAAAAACAAAATTGAATGCCTACTTTGACGAGACCTATCTTGCTGATATCGCTGCAATCGACCGCATAAGGGAGGCATATGACACTTACTCCAAAACCCTTTTGGCTCGGCTCGAATTGATCCACAGCGCGGGAAGTAAGTATCTTGATGTGATAGCGTTTCGCGCCGACATCGATCGACTCTCGGCACGGTTAGAGCTGAATCTTCGGCAAATTGACCGCAAACGGAAAGAGGCAAGTTCGCAAGTCACGCTTGAGCCTGTTGGTGAAATCGTTACCTCCCTTCAAGAGGCTATCTCCAATGCGAATACTGAGATCGATAAACACAATGCGACGGTTGGCAATCTGGCGACCGAACGGGCCGCTCTTGTATCGCAAATCTGGAGATGTTTACTTGAGGAATCGAGACTCGCATTCACTGACCACGATACCGCGAAAAGGGGGCTCGATCTTGCTGTTACTGGCCTAACGGCTGGTCTTGCTTCAAAGCGAGCGGCGCTTGCAGCGGCCAGTAACGAACTTGCCGCGTTGGAACGCGAAGTAACGAGTGTTCAGCCAACCGTTACGGAGATTAACGCCATTCTAAGATCGTTCGGCTTCACGGGATTCCGCCTCGCGACCACTGGCCAGCATCAAAACCTCTATGAAATTGTGAGAGGAGATGGGAGAGAAGCTGCTACCACCCTTAGCGAGGGAGAGCGCACCTTCATCACTTTCCTCTACTTTTACCATCTCATTAGAGGCAGTATGAACGCAAGCGGGATAAACGCGGAGCGAGTCGTCGTGTTCGACGATCCTGTTTCTAGCCTCGACAGCGATGTGCTCTTTATCGTCAGTGCTTTGATCAAACGCGTGCTCGATGAGGCTTGCGAAGGGGCTGGGCTTATAAAGCAGGTCTTTCTATTGACGCACAACATCTACTTCCATAAGGAAGTATCTTTCGATCCCAAGCGCGGCACAGAATGCCGGGCACACGAGACGTTTTGGATTGTGCGGAAGGTCAACGATGTATCCGTAATCACTAGCTACAATCACAACCCGATCAGTACTTCTTATGAGCTCCTTTGGGCTGAGGTCAGGTCGCCGAACCGTTCAAATATTGCGATCCAAAACACGCTAAGACGCATCCTCGAGAACTACTTCAAGATTCTCGGAAACCTCGATAAGGATGACATCTGCGCGAGATTCGCGGGCCGCGACCAGCAAATATGTGGTTCGCTCTTTACTTGGGTGAATGACGGGTCGCACAGTTTCAACGATGACCTGTACATCTCTGCCGATGATGCGATGGTCACCCGTTATCTCGATGTTTTTCGCAGGATTTTCGAAGTTACAAATCACCTCGCACATTACGAGATGATGATGGGGCCACAAACGCTAGCGACTCTGGCACTTGCGAATGAGAACATAGTCACCAACGCTGTAGACGATACGAAAGCATGAGTTACGACTTCAAAAATCTATCATCGGCCGACTTTGAAGACCTTGTTCGAGACCTCATAGGGCGAGAAGAAGGACTTCGCTTCGAAGCATTCTGTGCAGGGCCAGATGGCGGCATTGATGGCCGTCACGCGCAGGCTAATGGTAACGTCATTCTACAGGCGAAGCATTATGAAGGTTCGCCGTTCGGCAAGTTGACAGCCATTATGAAGCGTGAGCGATTTTCAATCGATAAGCTCGCTCCGGTTCGCTACATTTTAGCGACTTCCTGTAAGTTCACCCCACTGAGCAAGGGTAAGCTCGCTCCGCTCATAGGCCCTAGTTTGAGGTCTGAAGCGGATATTTTTGGTCCGGAGGATCTTAACGGTCTTCTCCGGAAGTACCCAGATATTCTCAAGTCGCACATTAAACTGTGGCTTTCAGACGCAGGTGTTCTGGATCGAGTCGTCCGCGCGGCGGCCCATACCTTTGCCGCGTTCACGCGAGAAGACATAGAACAGAAGGTACGTGTCTACGCATCAAACCTCAGCTTCGACGAATCACTTGCTACGTTAGAGATGCATCGGCTTCTTATCATTTCCGGGCCTCCGGGTGTCGGCAAAACAACATTGGCCGAGATGCTTTGCTACACCTTCCTGAGTGAGCAATGGGAACTCGTTCCCATCCGTAGTCTGGAGGACGGCTTCGCTGCTATTGTCGACAGCAAAAAGCAGGTATTCCTATTCGACGACTTCTTGGGAAAGGTTGCTCTTGACCGGCAAGCTTTGGCACACAAAGATTCTGATTTGGCGCGGTTCATGAGCCGAGTACGTCGCTCACCGAATGCCCGTTTTATTCTGACAACCCGGGCCTACATCTTTGAGGAAGCCCGGAGGGTTTCAGAACATCTTGGCGATCAGCGCCTCGATGTGACGAAGTATGTACTCGATGTTGGTGTCTATACACGCCGAATCAAGGCACGAATTCTTTACAATCATCTCCTCGTCTCAGAGACGCCTCAGTCGTATATCCGGGCACTATTGGAAAGCAAGAAGCTTGGGGAAATTGTTGATCATAAGAACTATAACCCACGTGTCATCGAGGCTATGACAGACGCATTTCGTGTCCGTGAAATTGAACCTGCCAACTACCCTGCAGATTTTATCGATGCGTTGAATAATCCTAGCCAGATTTGGGACACTGCTTTCCGCACACACATCGATCATCGGTGCCGGCACCTTTTGATAGCGATGTTTTTTCTGGCGGAGTATGGGGTATCCTTGGTGACCCTTCGCTCATCTTTTGAGCCCTTACATACAGCGATGAGCAGGACCTACGGCCTAGCGCACGGGCCTAAGGACTTTGAAGAAGCCCTTCGTATCCTAGAAGGTAGCTTCGTCAATATCGTCAATATCAGTGGACCAAGGGTCTCCTTTCTCAACCCTTCGCTAAAGGACTATCTCTCAACCTATTTGCTGGACACTGAGCTCCTTATTCTCCTTGTCCCTACGGCAGCTTCTATAGACTGGTTGTCGAGCTTGTGGGACTTCGTGTATCCACGCGGCCTCAGTGAAGCCGATCAAACAAAGATTGCCCGAGCCTGCGTTGCCATGCTGGAGATGCTCGAAACGCGTCCACACTGGTGTCCCCGATCTGGCGATGCTCGTTCGCTTGAATACAACGACGCGGCAAATTCTAAGCGGCTGCGGATGCTGATGGATTGGTGGCAACTTACAAGCGAACGGAGGTTTGCTGATAGCATTATGACAATTGCCCGCAATCCACAGCAAGGGTTTGGTGCATGGTTAGATGGAGAAGCACTGATCGACTTGTTTTGTCGGTTAAGCGAAAAGGGATGTGGGCAGCCATTCATTTACGAAGATGAATTACAAGAGCTTCTTGAAAAGGCGATCACGGACACGATACGCTGGAGTTCAAGTGACATCCTATCTACGCTTGTTGATGTGGTAGATGCAGCGCAAGGGCTTCCAATCAACATCACCTATGCCTTGCAGACGGCTGTGCTCGAAGAGTTTGAGGAGAACACCAGTCGCATCAGCGAGGATGATAGCGAGTCCTCCTTATCGGATCGTATAGATACCCTTAAAAAATTCGCGCTGCGTTTCGGTGTGCCGGATGATGTTTTAAATAGTGCCGTTTCAGCCATCGAGGACCGTATCGGTGAGATTGAAGACCAGAGTAGTCCTGCCCCCTCTCCGAGCTTTCCGTCTTCGAATAAGAGAGAGGGGGAGACATTTGACGACTTTGCTCTCCGAGACCTTTTCACTCCTCTCTTGGATCGATAGGCTAAGGCGGCGGTCTCATCCCTTAGCATTTTAAAACCAGAACCTCGCTGAGTGAGGTGTTCGTATTATTAGAGGGGGGACAAATTCGTTCGCTACGTATCAGTTTAGGTTTGTTCATCACTATCTGTTGTTACAGCTGAAAGTGAGAGGTGCAGATTGATCAGAAGGTGGTAGAAGACTACTTCTTTATGCCCCCCTGTTACGGATCTTGCTTCCAAACCAGATATGATCCGCTGACTGACCCTGACCCTCAGTGTCTATATCGAGAATCTGGTGCGTCGGTCAAGGTAGTACTGTGCTGCGCGTTAGCTGAGTTCGACTTGTAAGCGCCGTCCAATCCATGCCACGTGCGGACTGCCATGGCATGCCATACCATACCATTGCCTTGTGGCACGTGCATCGGAGCATAGCTCGGCAGGTTTGTTGCGTTTCTGACAAGAGCTGCAGCATGCTTCAATGAATTTATTTGGTGGATTTAACTTTAGGTTTGATATGGGTCAATGATTGTTTTATTGGCGAATGTTTAATCGAAGGCCTTACTGAGGAGGGGGCATGATAACGAAAAATATCGTTTCAAAGCTAAATAAGGCTGTTCTTGACGAGTTGGATCTTGCGCGAGAGATCGAGCACTCTGGAGAGAATGGCAGGGCACGAGAGAGTATTTTGAGACGTTTTCTGGCAAAGATTTTGCCGGGGAAATATAAGGTCGATACAGGTTTTGTTATTGATGCAGTTGGTGGCGTAAGTAGGCAGATTGATATTGTGATTTATAGGGATGATTATCACTCCGTTTTCGAGATCGGAGGTGTTAAGCATTTCATGGTTGAGTCAGTTGTTGCTGTCATAGAGAACAAAGCCTCTATCGCGAATGCGGCTGCTCTTCAACGGGCTTTTGAGAACATTAAGTCGGTGAAGTTGCTCGATCGTAGTAATCGAGGTAAAAACTATCTTTTGCCAACTCGAAGAGTGGTGAGTAGGGCCGATTTTTATCACCAAGTGTTCGGTGCAATCCTTACTGAAAAGTCTCTCTCCACATCGTCGCTGCGTGCAGAATTTCAGGCCTTCTTTGAAGGTACGCCAGACAAAAGCTTGTGGCCAAACATGTACTGTGATGTGAGAGGTTCGTCATTCCGGTATGTTAGTGCTGATGAACACGTTGTAGTCGACCCCCGGAAGGCTGCAGCATTTTCAATTTCGGATCCAGCTGCAGAGACCTACAATCCCCCCCTTATTGAGCTTGCGTTCGAGCTTGTGTCACTGCTGCGAGTGCTTCAGGTGGTCGATTTCTCCGCTGCTGACTACTTCCATGGAATAAGTGGTCGCGCAGCGGAATACGTGCGCTTCCCGGATCAATTTAGAGGCTAGTTCTTGCTAGGCTCTGTACGAAAAGCTTTGATATTTGTCCATGCTGTGTTGAAAACAGGCTCTGAATGCTATTGTATTACGTCAGCAAGGCGAGGAAAAAGCCTATTGTCATGACGAACTTGATCAGCTCGCGGAACATTTCTCCTACTTCCGCACTTTGCCAAAGCAAGTTGCCGAACGTCCAAACGAACTGAATCCCAGCGAGCAGGAACAACAAATTTCGGGCATACCCTTGTAACTTTTGTCCCCACTCGCTGGATTTCTCCAGAATCATATCCAAGTGGCTTTGCATTGAAGTGTCGCTTTGCCCCAAATCGACTCCGGCGGCCGAGGCGCTTCCGGCATTGAGACGCGGCCCGCGAGCTGGCCCCGGCCCGGCGATGCGGCAGGCGACGAGCTTGCAGGAGCTGCACGACGCAGCGGTCAAGCACGGCCTAGAGGTTCGCCAGCACGGCGCTGGCCTTGTCATAGGTGAGCCAAATTTAGGCATTTGGGCGAAAGCCAGCAACGTCGGCCGCGACCTTTCCATGAAGGCCCTAACCGACCGTTTTGGCCTGTTCCAGCCTTCCGAACGGCAGGCCGAGGCGATGGCGAACCGCAAGCGGTACGGGCCCCGACCCCGGCGGCCGGATAACCCGACGACAGCGGGGCTGTTCAACCAGTACCAGCGCGAGAGTGCGGCTTTCAATGCACAGGTGAGGCAGTGGAGCCAGACAGAGCGAATGCTTTTGAAGGTCGCGGGCAAGGGACCGACCAAACGCCTGATGTACGGCACTATCAAACAGCAGGCCGACGACTCGCGCCAGAAGCACCGGCAGAGCGCAGACGCTCGCCGTCAGGCACTCTTCAAACAGACGACGATGCCCACCTGGGCCGAAGGGCAGACGCAGAAGGCCGAGCGCGGCAACGCCGAGGCGCTGGCCGTCCTGCGTGACCGCGAGTAACGGACACGCCGCTGGAATGGGGAGCTACTGACCGCCGACCGGGCCGACAAGGCCAGGGCTGTTGTTCTCGACAAGCTCAAGCCTAAGGCCCGGAAAGACGGGACGATGGCGTACAGCACCATAGACGGCGGTATGGTGATTGACCGGAAGACTCACGTTCAGGCGCGGAAAGCCACGACCGGCGTGGCGCTGATTGCGCTCGAACTGGCGTCCACGGTTCGAGGGCCAAGCCCTCATCGTGGAAGGCACAGACGAGTTTAGGGTTAAAGTCGCCCAGCTCGCCGGTATGCACGGCCTCAAAGTCACTTTCTCCGATCCGGCGATGGAGCAGATGCGCCGCGAGACGGCGGAGCATAAAGAAATGGAGAAATCCTTTCAGGCAGAAATCAGGGCTCAGAAGGATACAAATGACATTGCCGCCCACCGACTCTCGCGAGGTCGGACAGCTGATCTGCTATAAATTGGATTGTGCAATCCAATTTATAACAGAAAGAATTTTGCCAATGCCTAATATTTTTCGGAGGAAGTTTCACTTCCATCGTTTTAGCACTTTGGCACCAGCCTCCATCTCCCAGATACGAGAACCGCTTGTGTACCAGTTTTAGAATCAACGACTAAGGAGCCGGGAGTGATCCCTGCCATTCCAAGAAGTTCTTTCAGATGAGCCTCGCAGATCGCTTTAGCAGCCTTATCATCTATTTCTTGGGATTGAGCTACCACACCGCCGGAAAAGCTTTCGTTTCCTGCGCCCTCAAGAATGGTTTTTGGAGGCTTAATGGCGCATGCCAAAGTTACAGCCAAAATAATAATTGCTATGGCGAGAAGTCCATAAAAGCTGTCCATCTTATGACGAGAGTGAACTTCGTTGCCAAATATCCAAAGCTTGAAAGGACTTGCATTCTTAATGTGCGTCCCTAATCCTACGTTAATGCCGAGCTTTGTAAGCTCGCCTTCTGCGTCGATGCCCGCTTTCACGGCACCATCAAGCAGGCGATGATACCAAAGTCGATCCATCAGATAGAATGCGCATAAAGGCAGCAGAGAAGCCCCTATGATCAACGCTGCACTAGAGATCTGGTTGCCCCAGAGGTTAGTGAATCCGCCATCTTTGATGGCATAGCCCCCAAGGCCGAGGAATGCACCGGTGACAATAAGTGCGAAATTCCTGATGCGTAATTCCAGATCATTGAAGTGTTGTTGAACGTCGACAATTTTTTTCCAAACTTCAATGTGCGCCCCTTTTTCGTCCATTTAAATCCCCATTATCTCCAAAATTTCAGAAAAAGTTGTGCTCAGCGTATGAGTCGGGTTTATTGCCCCGGGTTTGAGTGCCGCTTGCTCGCGCTCCACCATTTCCGGAGTCCAATGAGTAACTTTTTTTAGCAGATCGTATTCTTCTGCTCTATGTTGGGCAGCACCATATGCGGCATAAACATCGGTAACATTAGCCTGCTGGGCCATAAAAACATCTTTTAGGAGATTGTCGCCGATATACACGGTATCTTCCGTGTTGAATCCCAACTCGTCGATGATGCTTAGTAGTATATGAGGGTTTGGCTTGTATTCTCCGTCTGGAGTAAACCGATGCTCGGTACTTTTTAACAGATAGTTTTCTGGAGAGTACTTGCGTATAGAGCTCGCCTCGCGTGGCAAATCGTGATCAACAGGGGAGTATAGATAGTCAACCTTTTGATCCAGCCCGAGTTTCCTAAATCTATAGTTAGTATAAAATGCTTTGGATTCGGTAAAAGCGGCGATGGTCACTCCTGCGTCTCGCAAACGATCCAAGGCTCCCTCGACGCCCGGATATAAGTGCAGATTCTCGCTCCGCGCTTTCCTAAAGCTATCTATAGCTGGTTGCATGGCTTCAAGTACTCTTTCGCCATACATCCGTTTAAATGATGGAAGTTCAGTTAAAACAAAAGCATATTCACTTGTCCCATATTTTTGATGGAGTTTGCTGCACTCTGAGTAAAACTCGTCCTCTTCAATGCCGGATATCTCAATGGCTGTCTTGCTCATGGCCGAAAAACATTCATACCAAAGTTTTTGCCAGTCGAATAAAGTGTTGTCTACGTCAGTAATGAGGAGTTTTTTCACTGAGTTTTGGTTCCTTGTTTCATGTATTCGGTCGTACCGCATGAGTGTAAGTTGGCATTTGGATGCATTTGCATGACAGTGGACAGCAATCAATGTTCATAACTCGTGTCATCCTAACATTTGCTAATCCTGTGTGAAACGTTGATGATTGCTACATCGTCTCTCAGAGTCATAAGTGGAAAGCATTAAGGACAGATCACACTGTTCGGCTATGGTGGAGTGCTTCAGAGCGAATCTGAGCTACGCTAAACAGCTGCTTGCCGAAGTACGCCGCAATGGTGATCCAGCCGAGCTGGCCATCTTGTCGCGGCAGATGGCCACGGCCTCGGCAGATGACGCTAGGTCGGATGACGCCGATACAGGGCGCACTCTAGCTCGCTGATTTGAACATGGTATTTTTCATGGTTTAGCGTTCTTTTTATCTATTAAGATATTGATTTTTAATGGTTTTTTTTGTTGGTTTATAATTGAGTGGGAGTAATCCCGCTTTCGGCATAGCCCGACAGTCGGTTATATCAAGCACGAAGCCCGCATGATTGCGGGCTTTTTTATTCTCCGTCCTTCTGCTGTCTTGCGAGACCCTGTCGAA
>Ga0157366_1000486_pt1 | contig 17853 bp, 17 predicted proteins | sample AttbisABBM1_FD_113149 | JGI IMG/M metagenome (GOLD analysis project Ga0157366, IMG submission 113149) | Fungus gardens microbial communities from leaf cutter ant in Botucatu, State of São Paulo, Brazil - Atta bisphaerica ABBM1 | ecosystem: Host-associated > Fungi > Mycelium > Unclassified ...
CCATGTATATGGTGGGGTTCCCGAGCGGCCAAAGGGAGCAGACTGTAAATCTGCCGTCACTGACTTCGAAGGTTCGAATCCTTCCCCCACCACCATCTTCTCTCCGCCAGGAGCGAAGACGCAGCAAAGAAACCGGCCAGGTTTCTTCTGGATAAAACCGGAACAACAATTTGTAAACCCATGAATACCATGGTGGGGTTCCCGAGCGGCCAAAGGGAGCAGACTGTAAATCTGCCGTCACAGACTTCGAAGGTTCGAATCCTTCCCCCACCACCATCTCTTGCACAAACTCCCCAAACCGACTGTAAAGCAACATTGCATCCATATTGCTCCGCACTGGGGAAGGATGAGAAGCTTCGACGACCAAGGTTCGAGTCTCACGCAGTGAGACAACGCGCTTCAGCGCGGCCCGCAGGGTGAGTCGCACAGCGACGAATCATCCTTCCCCCACCACCATCTCTTGCAAAAACTCCCTAAACCGACTTAAAACACATCGCATCCATGATGCTCTCACATCCATAAAACTCAATTTATCTCCCCTTATTCCCCGCTTTCACCTCGATGTTTTATTTCCCCACTCCCAGCCGTAACTTGAACTCCGGCCGACAATTCGCTATACCACTGGCTTCTTTAGTGCAGTAAGGAACAGGTGGATGCGAAACAATATTTGCGTTTTTTGTGGCGCCAGCGAAGGCGTCAATCCCGCTTATGCCGAGCAGGCTCGTCAACTGGGGCAATTGCTGGCCGCACAGGGGCGCCGTTTAATCTACGGCGGCGGCAAAAAAGGATTGATGGGGATCGTGGCGGACGCGGTGTTGGCAGCGGGCGGTGAAGCTGTCGGCATTATCCCCGAGCGCCTGGTTGAAGCGGAAACGGCGCATCGCGGCCTGACTGAACTGGAAGTAGTGCCAGACATGCATACGCGCAAAGCCCGTATGGCGGCGCTAGCTGACAGTTTTATCGCCCTGCCCGGCGGCATCGGCACGCTGGAAGAGCTGTTTGAAATTTGGACCTGGGGGCAAATCGGCTATCACAACAAGCCGGTCGGCCTGCTGAACGTCAACGGATTCTACCGCCCGCTGAGCCAGTTCCTCGAGCACGTCGCCGATCAGGGCTTTATGCGTCACGACTATCTCGGCACCCTGCACATCAGCGAATCGGCACAGACGCTGCTGCAACAGTTTGACGACTATCAACCTAAAAATTACGACCGCTGGGCGAAATAAACCCGCTGCGCAGTCAGCGGTCTCGCCGCTGTCTGCGTTACATTTCCCGCCAAACTCTGCTACTATCACTGCACATTTTTCTCGTGAAAACGGCACCGCTCATGAAGTTTGTCTCTTTTAATATCAATGGACTGCGCGCGCGTCCGCATCAGCTGGCGGCAATTATCGAACAGCACCAGCCCGACGTGATCGGTCTGCAGGAAACCAAAGTTCACGATGACATGTTCCCATTGGAAGACGTCAGCCAGCACGGCTATCACGTGTTCTACCACGGGCAAAAAGGCCATTACGGCGTGGCGCTGCTGACCAAAGCGGAGCCCCTGGCCGTGCGCCGCGGTTTCCCAACCGATGAAGAGGACGCGCAGCGTCGCATCATCATGGCCGATCTGGCTACGCCGCAGGGCACGCTGACGGTGATCAACGGCTACTTCCCACAAGGAGAAAGCCGCGACCACCCGATCAAATTCCCGGCTAAAACACGCTTTTATCAGGATCTGCAAAACTACCTGGAGCAGCAACTGTCGGCGGAATCCCCGGTGCTGATCATGGGCGACATGAATATCAGCCCCAGCGATTACGATATCGGCATCGGCGAAGACAACCGCAAACGCTGGCTGCGCACCGGTAAATGCTCCTTCCTGCCGGAAGAGCGCGAATGGATGGACCGCCTGCTGAACTGGGGCCTGGTCGATACCTACCGCCACGCCAACCCGGGGCGCAACGACGAGTTCTCATGGTTCGACTACCGCTCCAAAGGGTTCGACGACAACCGCGGCCTGCGTATCGATCTGCTGCTGGCCAGCACCCCGCTGGCTTCACGCTGCATCGCCACCGGCATCGATTACCAAACCCGCGGTATGGAGAAACCTTCCGACCATGCGCCGGTCTGGGCAGAATTTACGCTGTAATCCCATCACCCCGGCGAGCGCCGGGGTTTTACTCTGTGAAGCCAATGAAAATTATCGACGTAGTAGCCGCCATTCTGGAACAGAACGGCCGCATTTTGCTGGCCCAGCGCGGCGCAGGCAGCGATCAGGCCGGTCTGTGGGAGTTTCCCGGCGGCAAGGTTGAAGCCGGCGAAAGCCAGCCAGAGGCGCTGGCGCGCGAGCTGGATGAAGAATTGGGGATTTGCGCCCGTATCGGCAACTATGTGGGCAGCAATCAGTGGCGGCAAGGCGAACGCCTCATCCGGCTGCACGCCTGGCAAGTCGCGGCGTTCTCCGGTGAACTGCAACAGCGCTGCCACTCGGCGCTGGTCTGGGTTACGCCGCAACAGGCGCAGGAATACGCTCTGGCGCCCGCCGATGTTCCACTGCTGGCGGACTATATCGCCGCGCAAAGCGGTGCACGCTGAGCGCGGCGAGAGGTTACATCGTCACTTCTTCAATCGCACCCAAATCAAGGGGTTGGTGCCGATGGTGTTAGGCTCACGCATGCACTGCAGCATTTCCCCTTCCACTTTAAGCACCGCGCCCTCGGAATAGTTTTGATTCTGGTAGACGCAACAGCGGCTGCAGGGCTGCGCCGGCGGCGGGTTGACGCCGCTTTTGGCCGTGCCCCAAATCTCCGGCGAAACCGGCAGCACCACGTCCACATCGCCGCGATTGGCGACCGCCAGGCCAGAAAACATCAGGGCAGCGGCAGCCAATACCCCAGTGACTCCACGCTTCATTCACTCTTCTCCTGCGCCTTGCCGGCGCTTTTCCTGCGTTTTTTGCCTCCGCCGGAGGGCGGCGGCGGCAATCCACGAAACGCCATGCTCGCCCGGCTCTGCTTGGCCTGATAAATCAGCTCTTGCAGCGTGCCGACCAACGGCTGCATAAAGTCCTGATAGCGGCAGGATTTCTCGCTGATTTGCGTCAGCGTGGCTTCCCAGTTGGCCGTCATATCAGGACGCGCAGCAAGATCAGGCAGCGAATGAATCAACGCGCGCCCGGTTTCGCTGGAGTGAATATAGCGTCCCTTCTTGTACAGAAACGCCCGCTTGAACAGCAATTCGATGATCCCCGCCCGCGTCGCTTCCGTTCCTAAACCATCGGTCGCCCGCAGGATTTTCTTTAGCGCTTTATCTTGTACGAACCGCGCGATGCCGGTCATAGCCGACAGCAGGCTGGCGTCGGTAAACGGCCGCGGCGGCTGCGTCTGGCGCTCCACCACTTCACCGCGTTCGCACAATAGCTCATCGTCCTTAGCCACCACCGGCAGCGGTGCACCTTCGTTTTCCTCGTCGCGCTCCTTGCTGCCCAGCAGCGTGCGCCAGCCGGCTTCCGCCAGGAATCGCGCCTTGGCGATAAATTTGCCGCCGGCGATGTCCAGCTCGATCACGCATTTGCGGAATACCGCATCCGGACAGAACTGCATCAGATACTGGCGCGCCACCAGCCCATACACGTTCCGTTCATCCTGCGTCAGATTAATCTTGCCGGCGCGGGCGGTGGGAATGATGGCATGGTGCGCATCAACCTTTTTATCGTCCCAGCAGCGGTTGCGGCGATCGCTGTCGATCACCGGCTGCGGATACAGCTCAGGCTGGTGCACGCTGATGGCGTTCAGCACCGCGTGGCGGCCGGCAAAGTGCTCTTCCGGCAGATAGCGGCAGTCGGAACGCGGATAGGTGATCAATTTGTGGGTTTCGTACAGCCGCTGGCAAACGTCCAGCACCTGTTGCGCACTGAGGTTGTAGCGCCGGGCCGCCTCGATTTGCAGCGTGGAAAGCGAGAACGGCAGCGGCGCGGTATCGGATTCCCGTTTATCGTTATAAGACGTGACCAGAGCCGGCTGGCCTTCGATGCGCTTGACCACATGCTCCGCCAGCGGCCGGTGCAGCAAACGCCCCTCTTCGTCCTGATAAGGCTCACAGGACTCACTGGGCTGCCACAGCGCCACGAAGCGTTCTTCTTTCGGCGTAACGATGTGCGCCTTGACCTCAAAGAAGTCTTTTGGCACGAAGTTTTCGATCTCTTCGTCGCGACGCACCACCAATCCGAGCACCGGCGTCTGCACCCGGCCCACCGACAGCACGCCGTCGTAACCGGCGTTGCGGCCCAGCAGCGTGTAGGCGCGGGTCATATTGATGCCGTACAGCCAGTCGGCGCGCGAACGCGCCAGCGCGGACACGCACAGCGGGATAAAGTCTCGGTTGTCGCGCAGGCGCTCGACCGCACGCTCCACCGCTTGCGGGTTGAGATCGTTGATCAAACAGCGGCGCACCTTCTGGCGCTTCTCCGCCGTCAAATCCAGGTAGTCCAGCACCTCATCCACCAGCAGTTGCCCTTCGCGATCCGGGTCACCGGCGTGAACCACTTCATCGGCTTCGAGCAGCAGCTTTTTAATGGCATTGAGCTGTTTGCTGACCGAAGGTCGCGGCTGCAAGCGCCATTTTTCGGGGATGATCGGCAGATCCGCCAACGACCAGCGCGCATAGCGGCTGTCATAGGCGTCAGGCTGAGCCTGCTCCAACAGGTGGCCGACGCACCAGGTCACCACGTCGTTGTTGCCACAGGCGATATAACCGTCGCCGCGGCGATGCGGCTTGGGCAAAACGTCGGCAATGGCGCGCGCCAAACTCGGTTTCTCGGCTATGAACAGTCGCATTAATCACCGTTTTTCTGGCTGAACGTCATCAAGAATTCTCTTACTTCTGCATAGTTCCCGCGGAAGACGATCCGCTGGGCTTTCTTTTCCAACTGATAGCAATACATCGGATCGTAGTACTGCTGCAACAGGGGCACCAACCATTCACGGTGTGCATCGCCCTGGCCGCTGAGGCGCTGCACCCGCAGCGCCGCCTCCAACCGCTGCGTCAGCTGCTGGAAGCGCTCCAGGCCCAAACGGCGGCGAATGGCGAACAGGCCGTGATGCAGATAGTCGTCGTACTGTCGCCAGCCCTCTTCCATGCCATAGGCCTGTTCGAACTGTTCGCGCATCCCGTCGATATATTCGGCCTGCAGGCGCGCCAGACGAATATCGAACGGATCGTCGATCACCGCCACCGGCGCCTGCTGCATGCCGTTGAACAACGGCAACGGCAGATTGTTGCTGCCGATGATCCGCCCTTCGTCTTCCAGCACCCAACGGCGGCTGCCACCATGCTGTTTTTTCAGCAATAACACAGCCAGACGATTCTCAAAATCGATCTGTGAGCTCTGTCCCGCCAGCGTTCGGCCAAAAGATGAACCGCGATGGCGCGCCGCGCCTTCTAGATCGACGCCGTCGGCCAATTCGTTGACCAGCAGCGTCTTGCCGCTGCCGGTATTGCCGCCCACCAGGACCATCGGTAATGCTGCGCTTTGCGTCAGTACACCGAGCAGATAATTACGCAGTGCCTTATAACCGCCAGTGATACGCGGGTAATCCACGCCGGCCTCATGCAGCCATTGCTGCACCAGCTGCGAACGCAGCCCGCCGCGGAAGCAATAAATATAGCCTGCGGGCCGCTCTGCGCAGGCCGCCAGCCAGGCGGCGGTGCGCTGTTCGCGCAGTTTGCCGTTCACCAGACTGTGGCCGAGCGCGATCGCCGCTTGTTGACCATGCTGTTTATAGCAGGTACCGACCGCCTGCCGCTCGCTGTCGAGCATCAGCGGTAAATTCACCGCCTGTGCGAAGGCGCCCTGCTGAAACTCGATCGGCGCGCGCACGTCAATCAGCGGCACGTCCTGCAGGAAAATGCGTGGGTAATCGTCGCTGTCCGGCCTGCGTTGCATGTTGGACACTACACGACCTCGATTAGTGGCTTACCGGCTGATGCCACATGCAGCTCACCGATGGCCTCAAGCGTGATACCGTGCTGCGCGGCAATCGCCAGCACCTGCGCCTCCGACTCAGGCAATACCGCCAACAGCAAGCCGCCGGAGGTTTGCGGATCGCACAGCAGCTGGCGCTGCAAATCGCTCATCTCGCCCACCAGATGGCCATAGCTGTCGAAGTTGCGCCCGGTACCGCCCGGCACACAGCCTTCGGCAATATACGCCTCGACGTCCGGCAACTTCGGCACCCGATCGAACCAGACCGTCGCCTGCAGCCCGGAGCCCTGGCACACCTCGCTCAGGTGACCCAGCAGGCCAAAGCCGGTGATATCGGTCATCGCCGTGACGCCCGCCACCTCGGCAAAGTCGGCGCCCGGCTTGTTCAGACGGCACATCACTTCCGTCGCCAGGCCCTGATGCTCAGGGCGCAGCTTGCTTTGCTTCTCGGCGGTCGTCAGCACGCCGATACCCAGCGGTTTGGTCAGAAAGAGTTTCGCCCCGGCCTGTGCGGCGCTGTTTTTCTTCACCCGCTCGGTATTGACCACGCCGGTGACCGCCAGGCCGAAAATAGGTTCCGGCGCATCGATGGAATGACCACCGGCCAGCGCGATCCCCGCCTGCTGGCAGGCGAAACGCCCGCCGTCGATCACCTGCTGCGCCACCTCCGGCGGCAATTTGGCGATCGGCCAACCAAGAATGGCGATCGCCATGATCGGTTTGCCGCCCATGGCGTACACGTCGCTGATGGCGTTGGCGGCCGCAATGCGGCCGAAATCGAACGGATCGTCGACGATTGGCATGAAGAAGTCGGTGGTGCTGATGATGCCGACGCCGTTGCCGATGTCGTACACCGCCGCGTCGTCGCGGGTTTCATTGCCGACCAACAGGCGCGGATCGACAAACTTTTCCCGCTCGCTGTGCAAGATGGTTTCGAGAACTTTCGGTGAGATTTTGCAGCCGCAGCCAGCGCCATGGCTGTACTGGGTTAAACGGATCGCTGGCGATGTCATAGTCCACTCCCTTCGGTAACGGCACTCAAGATAACATAGGGTAGCGCTTGCCGAGGGGATTGATAAGAGCGCGCCGCGGATAAGCGAACGGCCTGCTCAGAAACCATGCAATTTTGCGGGGTTTAGCGCATTTTCGCCGCGCCCCGCGGGAGAAAACTCAGAAATAGCTGACGAAAGGCGTGCTGTCTGGCGGCGTCACTTTGGTGGCGGCCTTCAGCTGCGGCGTGCCCAGGTAGAGGAAACCGACGATCTCATCCTGCTCGCGGCAGCCGAAGGCTTCGCGCACCAGCGCATGCTCGGTCCAGGCGCCGGTGCGCCAGATGCCGTTAAAACCCTGCGCCAGCGCCGCCATCTGCATCGCCTGCACGGCGCAACCGGCGGAAACCACCTGCTCCCAGCGCGGCACCTTGGTTTCTTCAGTGCAATGGGCGATGACGGTGATGATCAGCGGCGCGCGGAACGGCGCCTTGGTGGCCTTTTCGATCGCCGCTTCGTCCAGTTGATCCTGCTTCGCCGCCGCCTGCAGCAGCTGGCTGAAGCGCTCCAGGCCCTGATTTTCGATCATCACGAAACGCCACGGCTGCAACGCGCCGTGATCGGGCGCACGCAGGCCCGCGTTGATGATATTTTGGCGCACTTCCCCCGCCGGCGCCGGTTCCGCCAGGCGCGAAGCCGAGCGGCGATTCAATAAAAGGTCCAGAGCATCCATCGTAAACTCCTGATAACAATTTTCATTCCGGCCACGTTAACATAGCTAAACGACGAGTTACAGCCTCGGCGATAGCGTCTGTGAGCCGCGATTTAAAGCTGACATTTACCCGGCCGCTCATTAGGATAGCGGAACATTCTCGACTCTTGTTGGAGAGCACATGCGCACATTGTGGCAAATTATTGCCGGCATTTTCCGGTGGACATGGCGTCTGCTGAATTTTATCAGGGAACTGATCCTTAACCTGTTCCTGGTCTTGCTGATCCTGGTTGGGGTCGGCATCTATCTGTCCTTCCAAAGTTCCTCCACCTCGACGGCCCCGGCGCGCGGCGCGCTGCTGGTCGATTTAAGCGGCGTGGTGGTCGATCAGCCTTCGGTAAACAACCGGGTGCGGCAATGGGGCCGCGAACTGTTGGGCGCCTCCAGCAGCCGGCTGCAGGAAAACTCGCTGTTCGACGTAGTCGACAGCATCCGCAAGGCCAAAGACGACAAAAACATTACCGGCATGGTGTTGCAGCTGAATGACTTCGCCGGCGCCGATCAACCGTCGCTGCGTTATATCGGCAAGGCACTGCGCGAGTTCCGCGACAGCGGCAAGCCGATCTTCGCCATCGGCGACAGCTACAACCAGACGCAATATTTCCTGGCCAGCTACGCCAACAAAATCTACCTGTCGCCGCAGGGCGCGGTCGATCTGCACGGTTTCGCCACCAACAACCTGTACTACAAGTCGTTGTTGGACATGCTCAAGGTCACCACCAATATCTTCCGCGTCGGCACCTATAAATCGGCGGTCGAGCCGCTGATCCGCGATGATATGTCCCCGGCGGCGCGCGAAGCGGACAGCCGTTGGATCGGCGGCCTGTGGCAGAACTACCTGGAGACCGTGGCCGCCAACCGCCAACTGACGCCGCAGCAGCTGTTCCCGGGCGCCGCCGGCGTGCTGAGCGGCCTGCAGGCGGCCGGTGGCGACACCGCCCGCTATGCGCTGGACAATAAACTGGTGGACGAGCTGGCGTCGCGCACCGCGATCGAAAATCAGCTGGTCAAGACCTTCGGCTGGGATAAGCAGGCGAACGATTTCAACGCCACCAGCATCTACGACTACCAGCCGAAGCCGGACGCCAACCAGGGTGGTAAGATCGCCGTGGTGTTCGCCAACGGTGCCATCATGGACGGCCCGCAGACGCCGGGCAACGTCGGTGGCGATACCACCGCCGCCGAGCTGCGTCAGGCCCGTCTGGATCCGGCCATCAAAGCCGTGGTGTTCCGCGTCAACAGCCCGGGCGGCAGCGTCAGCGCGTCCGAAGTGATCCGCTCCGAGCTGGCCGCCGTGCGCGCCGCCGGCAAACCGGTGGTGGTGTCGATGGGCGGCATGGCCGCGTCGGGCGGCTACTGGGTCTCGACGCCGGCCGACTACATCATCGCCAGCCCGAGCACCCTGACCGGTTCGATCGGCATTTTCGGCATCATCAATACCTACGAGAAAACCCTGGATACGCTGGGTGTGCACACCGACGGCGTGGCGACCTCGCCGCTGGCCGATATCGCGGTCACCAAGGCGCTGCCGCAGGAGTTCTCGCAGATGATGCAGCTGAACATCGAAAACGGGTATAAGAACTTCCTCGATCTGGTCGCCAAATCACGCAAGATGACCCCGCAGCAGGTTGACCAAATCGCGCAAGGCCACGTGTGGCTCGGCAGCGACGCCAAGGCCAACGGCCTGGTCGATCAGTTGGGCGATTTCGACGACGCGGTGAAAGAACAACCGGGCTTGTTCAATAACCTGAACGATCCGCAAAACCGTTATGCGATCTGTCTCACTTGCGGAGATGTCCGCTAACAAATAATTCTGCAGCCCGGCCACCGCCGGGCTTTTTTTCTGCCACCATGTCCCTATAATTCAGCCCATCTTATCTTTGTTAAAATCATAACCATGCAAAAGAAATCCATTTACGTCGCCTACACCGGCGGTACCATCGGCATGCAGCGTTCCGATCACGGCTACATCCCGGTTTCCGGCCACCTGCAGCGCCAGCTGGCGCTGATGCCCGAATTCCATCGCCCGGAGATGCCGGATTTCACCATTCATGAATACGCGCCATTGATTGACTCTTCGGATATGACGCCGGAAGACTGGCAGCACATCGCCGACGACATCAAGCAGAACTACGATCGCTACGACGGCTTCGTGATCCTGCACGGCACCGACACCATGGCGTTCACCGCCTCAGCGCTTTCCTTCATGCTGGAAAACCTGGCCAAACCGGTGATCGTCACCGGCTCGCAGATTCCGCTGGCGGAGCTGCGCTCCGATGGCCAAACCAACCTGCTCAACGCGCTGTATCTGGCGGCCAATCATCCGGTGAACGAAGTCAGCCTGTTCTTCAACAACAAGCTGTTCCGCGGCAACCGCACCACCAAAGCGCACGCCGACGGCTTCGACGCCTTTGCCTCCCCGAATTTGCCGCCGCTGCTGGAAGCCGGCATCCACATTCGCCGCCAACAAGGCATCGACAGCCCGGCTTGCCACGGCGCGCTGCAGGTGCATGACATCACGCCGCAGCCGATCGGCGTGGTCACCATCTATCCGGGCATCTCCGGCGCGGTGGTGCGCAATTTCCTGTTGCAGCCGGTCAAGGCGCTGATCCTGCGCTCCTACGGCGTCGGCAACGCGCCGCAAAAGGCCGAGCTGATCGACGAGTTGCGTGCGGCCTCTGAACGCGGCATCGTGGTGGTCAACCTGACGCAGTGCATCTCCGGGCGCGTCAATATGGAAGGCTACGCCACCGGCAACGCGCTGGCGCACGCCGGGGTGATCAGCGGTTTCGACATGACGGTGGAAGCCGCCTTGACCAAGCTGCACTACCTGCTGAGCCAGCCGCTGACGCCGGAACAAATCCGCGCCCTGATGCAGCAAGATCTGCGCGGCGAACTGAGCATCAATGGTTAACCTGCTGAACGCTGGAGCGGCGATGAAAACGGCCCTGTTGTTGATCGATCTGCAAAACGATTTCTGCCCCGGCGGCGCGCTGGCGGTCACGGAGGGCGACGCCGTCATCCCGGTCGCCAATCAGGCGATCGCCGCCTGCCTGGCGCGGGGCGAGCCGGTGGTGGCCAGCCAGGACTGGCATCCCGTCAATCACCGCAGCTTTGCGGTGAACTCCCATGCACAGGTCGGCACCCTCGGTGAGCTGGAAGGCCTGCCGCAGGTGTGGTGGCCGGTGCACTGCGTGCAAGGGAGCCACGGCGCCGATTTTCATCCCCAGTTGCAACGGCAACACATCAATGCCGTCTTTCGCAAAGGGCAAGATACGAACATCGACAGCTACAGCGCGTTCTTCGATAACGGCCACCGTGCGCAAACCGAACTCCACGGCTGGCTGCAATCGCAGGGCGTCCGGCGGCTGGCGATCATGGGCCTGGCGACCGACTACTGCGTGAAGTTCAGCGTGCTGGATGCATTGGCTGCCGGCTATCCGACGCAGGTGATCGTCGACGGCTGCCGCGGCGTGAATCTGCAGCCGGACGACAGCGAGCGGGCGCTGCAGGACATGGCGCGCGCCGGTGCACAACTGGTTACCCTGTCACAATTCCTCGCCAACTAAATCCTCCAGGGCGCCACCGGTGCCCTCTCTGCGCGGCGGCGAAAATATCGACGCCGCTCACAATACCGCCCTTCATCTTCCCCGACGGCTTGTGGCCGGCAGGCGCTTTTGCTGTTATGGCTGCGACGCTTTTGGCGTCAATCGGTTATACGCATCCGGGGCCCGCTGAGCCCGGCTTTATTGTGCCCGCCCCTGGCGGTACGGTCGGCCTTGCCGACCACAAGGAGACAGACATGAAAATAACCCGAAAACTGCTGCCTTTGCTGGCGGCGGTGCAGTTGGCTATGGCCGGCGCAAGCACGGCCCAGGCGGCCTATCTCTCCGTCGGCTACTTCAACGGCGGCGGCGACATCACCGCCGGCCCCGGTGGCGACATCGACAAGCTGGACGTGACGCAAATCACCCACCTCAACTATTCGTTCGGTCTGATCTACAACGACGAGAAAGACGAAACCAATGCGGCGCTGAAAGACCCCGCTCGCCGCCACCAGATCTACCTGTCGCCGAAAGTCACGGCTGATTTGCAACGGCTGCCTGTGCTGCGCAAACAGAACCCCGAGCTGAAAGTGCTGCTGTCGGTCGGCGGCTGGGGTGCACGCGGTTTCTCCGCCGCCGCGGCGACTGCGGAAAACCGGGCGATATTCATCCGCTCCGCACTGCAGGCGATCGCCCAGTATCAGCTGGATGGGATCGATCTGGACTGGGAATATCCGGTGAACGGCGCCTGGGGGCTGGTGGAAAGCCAACCGGCAGACCGTGACAACTTCACCCAGCTGCTGAAAGAGCTTCATCAGGCGCTGGGTAAAGGCAAGCTGCTAACCATCGCCGTCGGGGCCAACGTCAAAAGCCCGCAGGAATGGGTCGATGTGAAAAGCATTGCCCCTTACCTCGACTACATCAACCTGATGACCTACGACATGGCTTACGGCACGCAGTATTTCAATGCCAACCTGTACGATTCAACGCGTTGGCCAACCGTGGCGGCCGCCGACCGCTACAGCGCCGATTTCGTGGTAAAGCATTATCTGGCTGCCGGACTGAAACCGGCACAGATGAACCTGGGCATCGGTTTCTACGGCCGGGTACCGAAACGGGCGACCGAGGCGGGCATCGACTGGGACAAGCCGGACGCCGCCAAACATCCGGTGACGCAGCCATACTTCAGCACGCGAGAAACCGCCCTGTTCCGTACGCTGGGATTGGATCTCAGCAAAGACACTTATTTTAAATACCACGATATCGTCAACAAATTGCTCAACGATCCGCAGCGGCGTTTCCGCGAGCACTGGGATGACGATGCCAAAGTGCCATACCTGACGCTGCAGTCCGCCGAAGGCAAACCGCTGTTCGCTATCTCCTACGAGAACCCGCGTTCGGTGGCCATCAAGGCCGAGTACATCAAAAGCCAGGGATTGGGCGGTGCGATGTTCTGGGAATACGGCGCGGACGACAACAACCGGCTGGCGCAGCAGTTGGCGGAATCGCTGGGCATAAAGGGCGAGACACGGTAAATCGACGGGACGATGGCGACATCGCCCCGCTCTAAGGGAGGAGCTTTACTGCGGTTTGAGTTTGGCCAGCGGCTCGGCAACGAACTGCTGTTTCAGCTCTTGCTTGCTCTTCATCACGATCTGCCCGTCGGTGCCGATGCTCATGTGCTGCGGATCGACATTGTTCATCGACTGCCACAGCATCACCGCCTGCAGGCTGTTTTCTTTCTGCTCCGGCGTCAGTGCCACGCCGTCCGGCCATTTGCCCAGCTCAACCGCCTGTGCCAGGCGCTGGTATATCTCGGGCGTCATCGCCGCAATCAGATCTTTCACGTCCATCAGAGCCTTTCTCGCTTACGGATGAATAATTAGCTGAATCGATTTTGTTGGTTAAATTACCACTTAACCGGCCGTTTGGTCGCCATTTTCGCCATCGGTGAAACTCAGCGAGGCGGAGTTGACGCAGTAGCGATCGCCAGTCGGCTGCGGGCCATCGGGGAAAACGTGCCCCAGGTGCGCGTCGCAGTGGCCGCAGCGGATTTCAACACGATGCATATTATGTGAATTATCATCAAGATAACGGATTGCATCGGCGGAAACCGGCTCATAAAAGCTCGGCCAGCCGCAGCCGGAATCGTATTTGGTTTCGGAATAGAACAGCGGCTGGTTACAGCACAGGCAATGGTACACGCCCTCGCGCTTGTTGTGCAGCAATTTGCCGCTGAACGGCGCTTCGGTGCCACGCTGTTGCGTCACATAACGTTGGATTTCATTCAGTTCCGTGACCGGATGACCGGGGGTTGTCTCTTTAGCCATTTGTGCTTATCTCTGAATGTGGATAATGTCAACGAAAACAATGATTAATAATAACAAAAAATTAACACCGCTGCAGGGGTTTTTGGCCTAAACTGTAGCCCATAAAGGCCACGTCACGATGATATGTGATAGCGATCACACATCTTGCGTATGCTGACTTTATACTTGGCGGCTTGTCCCCATATAACGGATGAGGCCGAGCGCAAATGGACTGTGCAATAAGCGTGCAAAACCACCCTTCCGGTTTGACTTGCCGCAAGTATTGACACGATTCCGCTTGACGCTGGGTAAGGTTTTTGTAATTTTACAACCAACCTTTTATTCACTAACAAATAGCTGGTGGAATATATGACTATCAAAGTAGGTATCAACGGTTTTGGCCGTATCGGTCGCATTGTTTTCCGTGCTGCTCAAGAGCGTTCTGACATCGAGATCGTTGCAATCAACGACCTGTTGGACGCAGAGTACATGGCTTACATGCTGAAGTATGACTCTACTCACGGCCGTTTCAACGGTACGGTAGAAGTTAAAGACGGCCACCTGGTTGTTAACGGCAAAACCATCCGTGTTACCGCAGAGAAAGACCCGGCTAACCTGAAGTGGAACGAAGTGGGTGTTGATGTGGTTGCTGAAGCGACCGGTATCTTCCTGACCGACGAAACCGCACGTAAACACATCACCGCCGGCGCTAAAAAAGTGGTTCTGACTGGCCCATCCAAAGATGCGACCCCAATGTTCGTTCGCGGCGCCAACTTTGACAAATATGCCGGCCAGGACATCGTGTCCAACGCCTCTTGCACCACCAACTGCCTGGCGCCACTGGCTAAAGTCATCAACGACAACTTCGGTATCGTTGAAGGCCTGATGACCACCGTTCACGCCACCACCGCGACTCAGAAAACCGTTGATGGCCCGTCTCACAAAGACTGGCGCGGCGGCCGCGGCGCATCCCAGAACATCATCCCTTCTTCTACCGGCGCAGCGAAAGCGGTTGGCGTGGTTCTGCCAGAGCTGAAAGGCAAACTGACCGGCATGGCGTTCCGCGTACCGACGCCTAACGTGTCCGTTGTTGACCTGACCGTGCGTCTGGAAAAACCGGCTACCTACGAAGAAATCAAGAAAGCCATCAAAGACGCCGCTGAAGGCTCTATGAAAGGCGTTCTGGGCTATGTTGAAGACGACGTGGTTTCTACCGATTTCAACGGCGAAGTGCTGACTTCCGTGTTCGATGCCAAAGCCGGTATCGCACTGAACGACAACTTCGTGAAACTGGTTTCCTGGTACGACAACGAAACCGGCTATTCCAACAAGGTTCTGGATCTGATCGCTCACATCTCCAAGTAATGGCATGATGTTAAGCTGATAATGAGGGCGACATTTTTGTCGCCCTTTTTTTACCCGTCATCTTTCGAGTCACCGCGTTGTTGGCTGCACACGTTCCCCCCTGTCACTTACTTCGGTAAGCTCCTGAGGGTTCCTGTGCTTGCCGCCTGGCCGTGACCCGAAAGCTATAGGTTTCTTTGTATCTCCGGCAAACAATAGGTCATGAAATGAACGATAAAATTTTCACCCTGCCCGTTTCCGAACAGATTTCTCCTTATATCAGCCAGCGGCAACTCGATGAGCTGGGCGTGGTTGTGGTGTCGCACCCGAAAGTGCGCGCGGCAGTCGCGCTGCAAGGCGCGCATTTGCTGGCCTGGCAGCCTAGCGGGGAGCAGCCGGTGATTTGGTTCAGCAACAATACGCCTTTCGCCAAAGGCAAGGCCATCCGCGGCGGCGTGCCGATCTGCTGGCCGTGGTTCGGCCCGGTGGCGCAACCTTCCCACGGTTTTGCCCGCAACCAGCCCTGGAGTCTGACGGCGCACGATGAAGATGAGAACGGCGTCATCCTGACCTTTACGCTGAAAGACAATGAGCAAACCCGCAAGCTGTGGCCGCACGCCTTCACGCTGATTGCTCGCTTCAAGCTGGGTGAAGAGTGCGAGATCGAGCTGGAATCGCACGGCGATTATCAAGCCACCGCGGCGCTGCACAGTTACTTCCAGGTCGGCGATATCGATCGGGTCAGCGTGGCGGGCCTGGGCGAACCTTATATCGACAAGGTAGCAGGCGGCGCAGAGGCGCATCAGACGGGCGAAGTGACCTTCGTCGGCCAAACCGACCGCGTCTATACCCGCCCGGAAGCTTTCAGCCAGATCCGCGATCCGGCGCTCGCTCGCACCATCGAGGTTCACCACCATCATATGAGCGACGTCATCGCCTGGAACCCCGGCGTGGAACTCTCCTGCAGCATGGGGGATATGCCGAACGACGGTTACAAGACCATGGTCTGCATCGAGACCGGGCGCGTCAGCAAACCGCTGGTCGCTGCCGGCGAGCAACCCGCCCGTTTGGGAGTCACCTTCCGCAGCCGTAAGAAGGCCTGAGGAACCGTGCGCGGAAGCGCACCACAGATGTGCAAAAGGGGCGCCAGCGCCCCTTTTTGATGCACACCATGCACGATAACTGTGCAATGCGTGATTAGAAGGTGTAGCTCACACCCGTCATCAACAAACCGGTGTAAGATTTATCCACCATCGGGCTGTCTTTCACTTCATCCGACAACTTCACATAGCGGCCGACGAAGAAAGCGTTCCAGCTTTTGTTGATCTGATAATTGGCGCTCAGTTCGAGATACGGGGCCCAGCTATCGCCAGGGGTGTAGCTGTCCAGGCCGCTGCGGCGTGATTCATTGGCGCTGACGCCGTAGTAATATTTGTTCTGGTTCTTGCTGTTCCACATCACGCCCACGCCCGGGACCAGCGTCAGCGCGTCCAGATCAAACTTGTACAGGTAAGCGACATCCCCCACCAGCCCATTGCTGTTGTTCAGCGTGTCGCCGGTGAAAGTGGTACGAAGGGTGCCCCATTCCGCGTTGTGCGAATAGGCCAGGCCGGCCATCAGCGTGCCGCGACGCTTGTCGAGGCGCTTCATGCGATCGTCGTCGCTGTCGCCCGGACGGTAGCCCCATGGCGTGTAGTAACCCATGATGCTCAACTGGTTTTCTTGATCTTTCCACAGGTAGTAACCGGCGGTCAGAGTACGGAAGTAGAAGTCGTCACCTTCATAGTCGATGACGGGCACCGGATAAACGCGGTCCTGATAACCGCGATACGCGTCCGGACTAACCAGCGCGGCAGCACCAAGTGACCAGGTCCCCGCCTGAGCACTTTGCGCACAAACCATTGCGGAAGCGATAATTGCTAGCGTTTTGAGTTTTGAAATCTTCACTGGTTCTTTTTCCATAAATTACAGGGTTAATAGCCGCGATAGTTTATGTGAAAATTTAGTTGCGCGCCTAATCTTTACAAAGGAAAACGACCAAGATCGAATAACTTATAGCGGAATTATGAATTAATCATGGCGGAACGATGACGTTTTATCCCGCAGGCCGCGCCAGACAAGGCATTTGGCTTCCACGGTAATAACTGAGTCATTGATATGACTTAAAAAAAGCTTTTTCTGCGGCAGGAAATTTTCCGGCAAGCAAACTAAGCTTAAATCAGAAGGTGAATTTATCCTGGGCCCAGTGGCATACAGCGCAACTCGCGATAATAAGCGCACCAAGTTGGCATACGGGTTGCTGTACTCAGGCGTATTCTCATCTTTCGGGAGCCAGAACACTATCACACGCTCTCTTTAACCTGTGCTAATAACGAAAGGACGGGCATCATGAACATATTTGACCACTATCGCCAGCGCTACGAAGCTGCCAAGGACGAAGAGTTCACACTGCAGGAATTTCTTACCATTTGCCGGCAAGATCGCAGTGCCTATGCCAACGCGGCCGAACGTCTGCTGATGGCTATCGGTGAACCTGTGATGGTCGACACTGCGCTAGAATCACGCCTGTCGCGCCTGTTCTCCAACCGCGTGATCGCACGCTATCCGGCCTTCGAAGAGTTCTACGGCATGGAAGAGGCCATCGAACAGATCGTCTCTTACCTGAAACACGCCGCTCAGGGCCTGGAAGAGAAGAAACAGATCCTTTACCTGCTGGGCCCCGTGGGCGGCGGCAAGTCCTCGCTGGCAGAACGTCTCAAAGCGTTGATGCAACGCGTGCCCATCTACACCCTCAGCGCCAACGGCGAACGCAGCCCGGTCAGCGATCATCCGCTGTGCCTGGTCAATCCGCAGGAAGATGCCACGATCCTTGAAAAAGAGTTCAACATCCCTGGTCGCTATCTCGGCACCATCATGTCGCCGTGGG
>Ga0157366_1000488_pt1 | contig 17802 bp, 10 predicted proteins | sample AttbisABBM1_FD_113149 | JGI IMG/M metagenome (GOLD analysis project Ga0157366, IMG submission 113149) | Fungus gardens microbial communities from leaf cutter ant in Botucatu, State of São Paulo, Brazil - Atta bisphaerica ABBM1 | ecosystem: Host-associated > Fungi > Mycelium > Unclassified ...
AAGAAAGACTATGTAGCTCCGCTCACGAAAACAGAAAAAATGCTGGCAGACGTATGGGCGGGAGTGCTCAGGGTTGAGCGAATTGGACGCCACGACAATTTCTTTGAGCTGGGTGGCCATTCATTGCTAACAACTAAAGTAGCAGCAAGATTAAGAAAAATACTAAACCTCGAAATACCATTACAAATTTTATTCAATAAACCTGAGCTAATGATGTTGGCTAAGGAAATTGATTCAATAACGGATGAACACTATGAAACTAAAATCCCAATAATATCAGTGAAGAAAAGACCAAATATACTTCCCCTATCATATGCCCAAGAACAGTTATGGCTTTTAGAAAAAATAGAGATGATGGGGTCGGCCTACAATATTTCTGGGGCAGTGCGCTTTACGGGTTTTTTAGATATTGTAGCTTTAGATAAGTCATTTAATGAGTTAGTTAGCCGTCATGAAACGTTACGTACTAGGTTTGTTGAGAATGATCAAGAATTGGAACAAGTTATAGATAAACACGCCAACTCACAATTGGAGCTTATAAATCTTGAAGGTCTAACAAAAGATGAGCAAAATAAAATAGAAGAAGAAAAAGTCAAAGAAATTACAAATAAGCGCTTTGATCTTGAAAAAGGTCATTTATTAAGAGCCTGCATCATTAAAAGAAGCCCAAGGGAAAATACACTCTTATTAGTTATGCATCATATAATTTCGGACGGGTGGTCTTTAAATATAATGATAAATGAATTAGGTTTGTTATATTCAGCTTATTCAAAAGGAAAAGATATTGACCTACCAAAACTTTCTATCCAATATGCAGATTACTCTATTTGGCAGAGAGAATGGCTCAAAGGTGAAGTACTAAATAGAAAAATGCTTTATTGGAAAAACAAATTATCAAATATACAAAACTCCTTAGAATTACCTTTGGACATGAAACGGCCATTAGTTCAAAGTTACCGTGGAGAAAGCGTAGGATTTATATTATCGGAAAGTTTAACCACCCAACTTAAAGATTTATCGCTAAAAGAAAATGCAACGGTATTTATACTATTAACAGCAATCTTCAAGCATTTGTTAGCAAGATGGAGTGGGCAAGAGGATATCATTATCGGAACTCCCGTGGCAGGAAGAACAGACTATGGGACAGAAGGATTAATAGGTTTTTTTATAAATATACTGGTCTTACGAACAGAGGTTAATCAAGACCTAACATTGCGACAATTGGTTGCACGGGTGAAAAAAACTTCACTTGAAGCTTATCAGCATCAAGAGGTACCTTTTGAAAAACTTGTAGAAGAAATTAATCCAATTAGAGATCTCTCACTTCATCCGATCATACAAGTAATGATAAACTCAACATTAACAGATGGAAATGCAGAGCAATTTAAAGAGTTTGGAATAAAAGCAGAGTTGTTTCCAATTGAAAAAGTTAACGCTAGATTTGATTTAATGTTAAGAATCAATGAAAGAGAGGGCGTGACAAATTTCAAAATTGACTATGCGAAGGATCTTTTTCATAAGTCAACAATTGAAAGATTCGCTGAACAGTATAAACTCTTGCTTGAGAAAGCAATTGAAAATAGTGATGTTCCACTATCAGAAATAGATATTATAAACTCTTATGAAAGAAATGCTATTTTATGCGAATGGAATAAAGAAATAGATCTAGAAAATGAAACTATATTAGAGGTGTTATTTTCCCTTGCGCAGAAAAAACCTGATAATGTTTGCATAAAGTCACAGAGTGAAACAATAAGCTACTATGAGCTTGATGTTTTATCAAATAAGCTGACGAACAAGCTAAACTTAAAAGGTATAAAAAAAGGTGAATGTGTAGGCTTAATAATGACAAACTCTACAGAAACTATTGTAGCAATGGTTTCGATTTTAAAAGCTGGAGCTTGCTTACTACCAATAAATTTAAATTACCCATTAGAACACTTAAATGAAATAAACAAAGTAAGCAAAGTTAAGTACATTGTAGGGGGGGGAGGTGACAATACTTTTAATCTTGAACAATGTATGGATTTTGACATAGAGAAAATTATCAAAATGGATGGATTGGGAAATTTTTCATCTGATTTCGATAAACTAATTTTGAAGGGTTCTGATATTGCATATTTTACACCAGTATTTAATGAACTAGGTGTTGATAAGTTTGCAAAAATTAATCATGCTAGTCTAGCAAGGTTTTTAAAACTAAACGAATTGTCATTTAGGAAAAGGCAATGCTATAAATTCACAGTAACTGATATATTGCTTTCATTAGCAACGGGAAATTTAATACATTTAGATGAAGTAAGTCAAAGTTTTAAAAATATAACTATTAAGAATAAAACTTTTAATGAGTGTAAGTTTAGTAAACGTAGGAGGGTTTGTACAAACCCATTAGAAGTTGGACGGCCATATATTCTTGATCAGAATTTAAAACCGCTGTCGATTGGCATAGCAGGTGAGTTATTTTTTGAAAGTTACACTTGCGATATTGAAAGCATGGAATACATTGGTTTCTCAGAAAAAGATTTTTTATTGTCACCATTTAATAAAGAAAAAACACTTTATCGAAGCGGTAAGCAAGCCAAATGGAATCCAGACGGAGATCTAATTTTAATTGAGAATTCCTATTCGGATTTAAATGGCAACTATGAATTCGGATATAATGAAATTGAATCGGCTTTGAAAAAAGTCTCATCTGCTAAAGATGTAGCAGTAAAACATATATGTGATGAAAATGGCGTGGAGATATTGATAGGATTCATTTCAATTGAAGAAAATGCAAAAAACAAAATTACGGCAGAAGAAATAAAACTTGAGTTACATAAAATACTACCAAAAGAAAAAATTCCTGAGCAAATTCATTTACTGAAAGATTTTCCATTGACATCAAAAGGTTTAACAAATTGGGATGGTCTATCACTTTATGAAAAAAGTGAAAAAAAATATGAAGCCCCACAAACAGAAACTGAAAAGAAAGTAGCCTCTATTTGGGAAGAAATTCTCAGCGTTGAGAGTGTCAGTTTAAACGATAATTTCTTTGAACTCGGAGGACATTCACTTTTAGCGACGTTAGTTTCCGCTAGAATACGTGAAGAATATGACATAGAAATATCGCTTCGCTCAATGTTTGAGTCTAAAACAATGAAGTCATTGGCGAGTTTAATAGAAAATATTGTTTGGGCCAAACACAAAAATAGCTATACCCCCCGCGAAAATGCGGATGGGGAGGAATTTGGTTCTATATAAATTAACTAACAAATTAAACTTTTAAACTTAAGATGGGTGGCTAAATGAATTCATTTCCATTAAAGCATAATGACGCATCATACAATCAAGATGCGCGCTTATACAAAGGAATTAGCAGTGAAAAAAGGTTAATAAAATTAACTACTATTCCACAGGTGCTTTCGTCCTTGGAACTATACGCAAATGGCTTACCAGCACTGACATGGTATGGTTCAAATGATGAGCGGTTGCATTTAAATTACGAAATTTTACTTTCTGAAATAAGAAAAGTTGCACATTGGCTGAGAATGCATCATAGGATAGTGTGTGGAGATCGAGTTATCGTTATCTCAAGTAATTGTCCAGAAGTATATGTATTGCAGATAGCATTAATGTCGTTGGGTGCAATAACGGTGCCAGTGAATAATAATGAATCACCAATGGTGTTTGAAAAAATAGTAGATAAGGTAAATCCAAAAAAAATACTGACAGGCAGAGATGTTGAAAGTAATTTATATAGTGTAATTTCAAGCAAAGATAAAATACCAACAATTCCATTTGCATATGGTGAGCCTACTAATGATCATAAATGGGATGATAGTGGCGTAAATGCTGATGACCCAGCTGTTATCCTTTTTACCTCAGGAACAACATCAGCACCAAAAGGAGTTTGTCTTAGCCATTACAATTTATTAGTAAATGCAGAGGGATTAGGACAGGTTCATAACCATTCTGTTAACAATGTTCATATGTGTATAATGCCTTTATTTCACGCAAATGCTTTTGGATTCTCACTTATAGGCTCATTATATGCGAAAAACCATGTAGTATTATGCTCAGGTCTACCGGGCATTACCTTTTGGAAGATTTTAAAGGATAACTTTATTAATATAGTATCTTTATCGCCTGAAATAATAAGGGTATTAACCGAAATTTACATGCCCGGTGAAGACTTTCCGAGCCTAAGATACGTTGTGTCTGCGGCCGCCCCGCTACCAAAAAAACTAGCAACAGATTTTATAAAAAAAACTGGTATTAAAATTCATCAGGGATATGGTTTAAGTGAATGCGTGAATTTTGCGGCAACTGTTCCATGGAACATTTCAGAGAAAGTTTTCGAGGATATATTAAATAAATGGCAAATACCAAGTATTGGTGCATCTCTTTTTGGATGCACTTTAGATGTCCTAAATAAAGATGGTGTACAGGCTGCTAATGAAGAGGAAGGTGAAATTGTTGTAACTGGGCATACAATAATGCTTGGGTATTGGGGGGATGATGAAGAAACAAGTTTAGCTCTTAAAGGAGGAATGTTACATACTGGAGATTTAGGTTTTTTTTCAGAAATAAATGGAGAGAAATATTTTTTTGTTACAGGGAGAAAAAAAGAAATAATAATCAGGTATGGGGAAAATATTTCACCATTAACAATAGAGGCTGAACTATACAAATTGCGAAAAATAGGTTTTTTTGCGATTACTGGGTTTTTTAACGAAAGCTCAGGTGAAGAAATTGGATTATATATCCTCGCAAACTACACATCAGAAAATTTAAATTTTACAAGGCATGTAATTAAATCTTGCACATCTCGATACAAACCAAGGGTTGTCATATTTGGAAAAGAGAAAATACCGGCAACACCAACCGGAAAAATTAAGAGGAGTATTCTGGCTGAGCGATTTAAAGATTTTTCAAAAAAAAGTTTCGGTAGTGATCCAGTGTTCTTCAAAGAGTAGTAATTAAACAGTTAACTTAACTTCAGACAAAAAGGGTTATCAATTATGAAAAATGATTATAAAACAAGTTTCAATGCATTTGAGTTAAATCATGGTTTACTGGCCAATATGGAAAATGATGAATTTCCTACAAACTTGTGGTGTGTTTCAAAATCTAGGCTCGAACTCCCAGGGAATGCAACACATTTTGGTTATGTATATGAAGGAACGCTAAGTTTAGAAAATGAATCAGGTTCATTCATTTTGAAAGAAGGCATGTACTTTTCCTCGCCTGGTAAAACAACATTATACGGAGATGGAAGAGGAATAGCAGTATCAAGAGTTGATTTTTTTGGTTTTTTTAATATTGGAGGACCAGTTGAAAAACAAGGTAGATTAAAGTATATCGATGGATGTACTGATTCATTATTAATATCTCCGGTTACAATGGGGGATAGTTGTCTTAATTTATTATATTTTCCCTCTGGTGTTAATCAAACTCAGCATACTCATCCCTCACTACGAGCTGGAATAGTTATTCGTGGACAGGGTGAATGCATCACTCCAGAAGGAAGTACGCCATTGATTCCGGGGCTGGTGTTTATTATACCAGCTGAAGCTATCCATGGGTTTCATACCTATGGGTCTGATATGTCGATTATTGCGTTCCATCCCGATAGCGATTTTGGACCTACAGATGAGTCTCATCCAATGATTAATCGTACCATCGTAGATGGTGTTCCTGCGAATGCTATTGAATCGATAAGGACAAAATGAGCCTTTAAGACAGCTCATTTTTTAATAGGTAAACTTATGAATAAAGCACAGGATTTATTAAAAGCTTTACGTAATGATGGTGTGAATATTTGGTTGGAAGGTTCAGAACTGCGCTACAGAGCTCCGCACGGCGTAATGTCCCCTGAACGCCTTGAGGCATTGCGTAGTGAAAAGCAAGAAATAGTTAATTTTTTGCTTAAAGTTCAGCAAAGTAACTCACAATTGTCTTCATCAATGACAGATGAAGAAAAGCCAACTAACATACCTCTTTCTTCAATGCAAGAAAGGCTATGGGCCTTAAATAGTATTGAGGGATTAGGTCCAGCCTATCATATTACGGGCGGTGTCACCTTAAAAGGTACATTTGATAAAACGATATTCGAATTAGCATTGAAAAATATTGTACTCCGTCATGATGCACTTCGTACTCGTTTTAGTATGAATAATGGTACTCCAGAACAGATTATTAGCCCGGATGCCTATGCATGTTTAGAATGGCGTGATTTATCATCTATAAATCCTGTGCTACAAAGTAATGAAAAAGATAAATTGATTAAAGAATTTATTCAGCGCCCTTTTGATTTAGAAGCGGGAGGGCTTTGTAGAGTTTTACTCTTACAAACATCGAGAGAAGAACATATAAGTATTTTCGTAATGCACCATATGATTTCGGATGGATGGTCCCTCAATCTTTTTGTTAGCGAATTATCGACATTATATCTTTCTTTTTCAAAAGGCGAATGCTCGCCTTTTGAATCAGCAAAATTTCAATACTCCGATTATGTTGCATGGCAAAAGGAAACGATGAGTCAAGGTTTATTAGAAAAACAAGTTTTATACTGGAAAGCGAAACTTGAAGGAGTTTCCGGTACGTTTGAATTACCTTTAGACAAACCTCGTTCTACTCAAAAAAAACAAGAAGGAGCCAATTACAATTTTAAATTACCAGAAATACTATCAAGAGATTTAAAGAAATTTGCACATGAAGAAAATGCAACTGTTTTCATTGTCTTAGCTGCTGCTTTTAATCATATACTTTCATTACGCACAGGGAGGAAAGATATAATCCTTGGGACGTCTGTTGCTGGACGTACTAATAACTGGACAAAAGAAATAATAGGGTTCTTTGCTAACACTATTATATTAAGAACTCACGTATCAAGTAGCGTCAGTTTCAGGCAATTAGTTCAACGTACCAAGGAGACGGTTATCGATGCATTTGCAAATCAGGAATTACCCTATGATAAGATGCTAAGAGAGTCTATTCCCACACGAGACAACACAAAACATCCTTTATCTCAGATTTTGTTTACATTACATAATTACCCAAAAAAAATAAATAACCTACCTAACTTAGAGTTTGAATTAATAGGCTCTGAGATATTATCAACACACGCTTCAAAACGTGACATTTCACTTCACATGGTTGAGCATCAAAATTCCATCACTGGTGTCGTACAATATTCTAAGAATGTTCTTGATGAGAGTACTATTGCTAATATAATCGAACAATATATAAAACTTCTCAGAATTTGCATTGCAAAACCAATGACCTTACTTTCAAATATCAATTTTGAACTGACAAAAAAATGGCATGAGAAATTAAAGAAGTGGAACAATACCTTAGATAGTTATCCAAACATGACATTTCAGCAACTTTTTAACTGCCAGGCTAAAAATATGCCAGAAAAGATAGCCGTTAAATATGGAGATGAAAAAATAACATATGGTGAATTGGATATCAAAGCAGGCCAGTTCGCAAACACCCTAATCTCATTAGGGCAGAAAAATAATCCCTTGATAGCTCTATATTGCGATCGTAGCATTGAGATGATCATAGGTTTGATAGCCATTATGAAAACGGGAGGCGCATACGTTCCCTTATCCCCTTCTCAACCAAAAGAGCGTATATATACTATAATAGAAGATTCTAAAATAGAATCAGTGGTAACATTGACGAAATATGAGGGGGTTTTTACAAGTGATGAATTTAAATGCAGAAATAGAAATTTTAAAATAGTGTCCTTAGACAAATCCCATAATTATATAAAAATTAAAGAAAGTAAGGAAGTAGAAGTTTCTCAGCAAGATTTAGCGTACGTTATTTACACTTCTGGTTCAACCGGCCAACCTAAAGGGGTTGCAATATCAAACGCATCGATTTGCAACTTCTCTAATGTAATAGCACGTGATATTTATAAGGGGAGGAAGTGTTTAAATTTAACTGTTAATGCTCCTGTTTTTTTTGATATGTCTCTTAAACATATAAGCCAGTTGGCGTATGGTCATAGTTTATTTATACTTGATGAGGAACTGAGGCTTAGTCCTGGCCGTTTATTAAAATTTTTCAGGTCTAATAAAATAAACGGGTTTGAATGTACGCCATCGCAATTAAGCATGATACTCGATTATACTAATATCGATCCTGCTAAAATTAACCTCCTACCAGATTATGTTCTTTTAGGTGGGGAAAAAATTGAACAATCCATGTGGGATTCGCTAAAGAAAATTAAGAGTACAGTTTTTTATAATATGTATGGTCCTACAGAAGCTACTGTTGATTGTATGTATTCGGTAGTCAAAAAACAGTTGAAACCAACAATAGGCTCCCCCATTGCTAACTATCGGGTTTATTTACTTGATTCCGATTTAGAACCTGTACAGTCAGGTGTGCCTGGTGAGATATATATAGGTGGGGTTGGTCTCGCAGAAGGCTATTTGAATAATCCTGCTCTAACTGCTGAAAAGTTTATACCAGATCCTTTTAGTAATATCTTAGGGGAAAGAATGTATAAATCGGGTGATTTAGCACGTTTCAATTCTGCAGGTGAAGTTGAATATTTATGTCGCGTAGACGATCAAGTGAAACTTCGCGGCTTCCGTGTTGAACTTGAAGAGATTGAAAATGCGTTATGTGACTACCCAGGGGTTAAAAAATGCATTGTACTTTTTTCTGAAAAGCAACACCTAGTTGCATATTTATTGATGCAAGAATCTGAAAAAAAACCCACTAACGAAATTTTAAATAACTGGTTAGCGAAAAAAATACCTGATTATATGATACCCTCTTATTATTCTTTCATTGAAAGCATCCCATTAAATGCGAATGGAAAGGTTGATAAAAAAAGTTTACCGTCTTTTGATTTTTTTGAGTCAAAAGAATTTTTTATTACACCAACAACTAAAGAAGAAATAATTTTATCAAAATTATGGTGTAAGATTTTAAATATTGAAAGCGTTAGCATCAACGCTGATTTTTTTGAATTAGGGGGGCATTCAATGCTTGCAGTTCGCCTTCTCAATAACATATATGATGAGCTCGGAATAGATTTACCAGTTAGAACAATTTTTGAGAACCGTACTATATCAGCATTTTCTAAATTTTTAGAAGATAAATTTGAGTCTCATGGGAATTTTAAAATAGAAACATGCATTCAAAAAGGAAAAGATAAAACACCTCTTTTTTTCATTCATGCTAGTCAAGGAGATATTGGCTATGTTTACAATTTTAAAGAGGTAGTCAGTGAAAATGTACCTATTTATGGTATATCTGCATTAGGTTTTGTTGAAGGAGAACCGATTAATACTTCAATTGAAGATATGGCTACATCTTACATCGGAGTTATACGTAATATTCAACCTAAAGGTCCTTATCAAATTGTGGGTTGGTCTGCAGGGGGAACAATTGCTTGGGAGATTGCTAGGCAATTACTTTTAGAAGGACAGAGTATACACTTTTTAGGTTTAATTGATACGCTACCTTTGTATGACCAAAAGTATACTTGGTCTAAAATCGATGATCAGACTAGTTACATACTGAATTCGGTTAGAGGCGTTAGAAATGAAATTCTTTTTAAGAAGTTACTTGAGTTGAAGCAGCAAAAAGATGTTAATGGCATGCTTGTTTTATTACAGGATGAAGGATTTCTTCCTCCTGGACTAGGTCTTAGCTTATTAAATAGGCATTTACAAGTGCGTTTGGGTATTGCCCAAGCACTTTCCAAATATATTCCAAGTGCACTCCCTATAACTGCCAACATTTTTTGTGCAACTGAAAACAATAACGAGGATATTTCTCACGGTTGGGAAAATATCCAAAGTGTTTTTTCATTGGATGTTTCAAAATTTTTTGCTAATCATAGCTCAATCGTTGAAAATCCAATGATACATAGTGTGTGGGAAAAAATAGAAAGAAAACTATTAAATTAAACTTTTAAATTTTGATAACACAATGTAACTTTAATATTATTCTATCAAGAAAAGTTTTTTGAATGAATAACAATGAAGTTAACTTTAATAAAGTTTTTAATTATAAAAAAACTTCCTACTTGATTGTTAAAAAGGAATTGCCAATTTGCTACCTTGGCATTGGATTAAACAGTAACAATATGCGTGCTTATCCTATGAAAAATAAATTTTCCTTAACACATCACCTTGACATTTATAGACTGAATTATAAATTAAGTTGTATTTTATTACATTTTCGTTATTATAATTTTTTTCATTATAAGATGATTTTAATGTGATTTTTAATGAGATTTCATTGAGGAACAATGATGAGCAAATCCTTTTTTTTATCGAGGCGTGTAATTTTTGCCCTTATACTTAGTGCTTTACTTGGTCTTTTAATAATCATGGTAGTTATTTCACTTTTAGCCATGAGCTTACCTTCCCTCGATGGTACAAAAAAGGTAATAGGTATCAATAAAAGTGTTATAATTCAACGTGATATTGATGGTGTGCCTAGTGTATCTGGTAGCTCAAGGGAAGATGTTGCTTATGCCTCAGGTTATATCCAGGCTCAAGAACGTTTTTTTCAAATGGATTTACTAAGACGTTCTGCTAACGGAACCCTTGCAGATTTAATTGGACACTCTATGGTTGATATCGATCGTGATCACCGTATTCATCTATTTTCTGATGCTGCTCATAGGGCTTTTATTAATCTTCCTCTTTATCAGCGCTTAATCCTTAACAGCTATACTGCAGGTGTAAATGCTGGGTTGGAGGCACTTAAAGCTCGACCATTTGAATATTTTGCACTTGGTGTTAAACCCAAGCTTTGGAGTCCTGAAGATTGTTTGCTAGTTATATATGCTATGTATTTTGAACTTCAGGAAAATCAACTGCATCGAAAGTTTGCTATGGATTATATAAAGAACTCTACTGATGAAAATTCTCTAAAAATTTTATTTCCGCAATTTAGTCACTGGGATGCACCTTTGGATCATCCTATTATTGTTACTAAAGATGACGATTTTATTAGCCCTCCCCCTAGTTGGCTTGGTTATTCTTTAAATAAAGAAAATGCAAATATACCCTTTGGAACTGGTGTAGGTAGTAGCAGTTGGGCCATTTCTGGCAAACTTACTAATAACGGCTCTGCAATTGTGGCAAATGATATGCATCTTAAGTTAACTTTGCCAAATATATGGTACAGAGCAGTTATTACATATAATTTGAAGAATGGCGTAAATCGTAGAATAGTTGGTGTAATGCTCCCCGGAACTCCTGTAATTGTTGCAGGTAGCAATGGTAAGGTCGCGTGGGGTTTTACCAATAGTTATGGTGACGATCTAGACCTTGTGAAGCTAGAACTAAATCCTTTTAATAAAAAATTATATAAAACACCATCAGGTTGGCAGAAAATAAATTTTCGCGATGAAATTATACATGTCAACCATGATAAGGATGAAGTTTTAAAAGTCGGTTCAACCCAATATGGACCTCTTTGGATAAAAGGAAATAATTACTACGCCATAAGGTGGGTCGCGCATGACTTTGGTGCTGTCAATTTAGATTTACTAAATATGGAATCTGCTGAAACTGTTTCTGATGCACTTTTAATTGGGGCAAACGCCGGTATACCTGAGCAAAATTTTTTAGTAGGTGATATTAATGGTAATATAGGGTGGACTATTGCTGGTGCTATGCCGAAACGCATAACTAAATTCATGGATGAGTTTCCTCACTCATCCAATGATATTAATATTGGATGGGGCAAGCTTCTTGAAGCTAATGCTCATCCTGCACTTAAAAATCCAATATCGGGCCTGCTTTGGAGCGCTAATTCAAGACAGTTAGCAGGTACAGATTATTCAATAATTGGAGATGGTGGTGCTGACCTTGGTGCTCGGGCTCAACAAATTCGTAATGACCTTCAGCGAGTAAAAATATTTAATGAGAAAAGTGCTTTTGATATTAGTTTAGATGACAGAGCTGTGTTCATGTCAACATGGCGTAACATTGCCCTTAATGTTTTGGATGAGAGTGCCCTAAAAAATCATCCTGCCCGTGCTGAGTTCAAAAAACTTTTAATTAATAGTTGGACTGGACATGCAAGTATAAATTCCGTTGGATATAGATTAAGTAGAGAATTCCTATTCTGTTTGTATGGTCAGCTTTTTGGTAAAATAGATTCTTTACTATCTAATTATGATAAAAAATCTAGTTTCGCGAAAGCCAACCCTCGATGGCCAATATTAATAGAAAACTTAATTTATCAACATCCTACTGGTTGGCTACCTAATGAATATAAGTCTTGGAGAGATGTTGAATTATCTGCCATTGATAAGAGCATTGATAACCTTTCTAAAAATAAAGGAAGCTTACAAAATGCTACTTGGGGAGCTAGAAATACAGCTGATATAGTTCATCCTCTCGCTAAAGCGTTCCCTTTTTTATCTAATTTTCTATCTGCACCGGATGACCAACTTCCTGGTGATGGCAATATGCCAAGGGTATCTGCGCCATCTTTTGGTCAATCCGAACGTATGGTAGTCTCACCGGGACATGAAAATTTTTCGATTTTTAATATGCCTGGTGGTGAAAGTGGCAATCCTTTGAGTTCATATTTTTTATCTGGGCATGAGAATTGGGTAAAGGGTTTACCTACTCCATTACTACCAATGACAATAAAACATACTTTTGTTCTGTCGCCTTAAAAATTTGTTCTAAATTTGCTTTATTTTTAAGCTTAATTTAAAGGCCCTGTAGTTTTTAAGTGAGCATAATATGCTTTTCCCAACACTATTAAGAGTGTTATGTACCATGAGAAATCAGCGTTTCCATTTAGTTGAAGTAAATGAGAGTGATTGGGAGTTATTAAAAAAAGTCAGGCTCAGCGCCTTGAAAGATAGTCCCTTAGCTTTTTCTGCGACTCTTAATGATGCTCTTAAATACACAGAATTTGAATGGAGATTGCGAGCATCAGGTATTCATAGTAATTATTTCTTAGCTGTTCAGGGTGTTGAACCTATCGGCATAGTGGGTGGACGTTTAGACTCTTTAGATGAGTATGAAGTTATAAGCATGTGGGTTCACTCAGATTATCGGGGGCAAGGTGTTTCTGATTTACTGATGAAAAAATTAAAAAATTTCGCAATCGAAAAGGGGTATAAAAGATTGAAACTTAGTATCAGCACTTATAATTTTAAGGTGATTAACTTTTATCTAAAGCATGATTTTCGTTTAGTAGATCCGGTTTATGACGAAGTTGATTTGGAATGTGAAAGTATAAAAATGTTTTGGGTGCGTGGTAAATAAATGTCATAAATTCTTTGTTAGTTCAACTAATTCAAATCATTTTAATGTGCAGGGGGTTGATATGTTCTTTTATGAAATTAAGAAAATAAGTTTCCTTCTCTTTATTTTCTCTCTCTCTTTTTCATCATATTGTTTGGCTGATAGTATGCCAGAAAAACAAGTTGTTAATATTATAAAAAAATTACCTCATGATGTTACTACTTTTACGGAAGGTTTAGAGATTGATGATGGTTTTTTATATGAAAGCGGCGGGCAGTATAAAAGATCAAAAGTTAGCAAGATAGATTTAAAAAGTGGTAAGGTAATCAAAGCAATTACTATTCCGGATCAATATTTTGCAGAGGGTTTAACAGAGATTCATAATAGACTATATTTGTTAACTTGGAAAGAAGGGAAAGTTTTCGTATTAGACCCCAATACACTAGCAATTAAGAATGAATTCGAATATCAAGGTGAAGGATGGGGATTGACCAATGATGGAACACATTTAGTTATGAGTAATGGAACCTCGGAAATTGCTTTCAGGGATCCACGTGACTTTTCATTGTTAAAATCTATAACCGTAACATTCAATGGTAAAAAAGTTGAAAAATTAAACGCTTTACAGTGGATTAATGGATGTATTTATGCGAATGTTTGGTTCACTGATGATGTTGTAGTTATCGATCCAGCTACTGGGAGGGTAATAAAATGGATTGATTTAGCTTCTTTACATCTTCAAAACGACCTATTAGATAAAAGGTCTAACGTTGCAAATGGAATCGCATTAGACAAGCGTAACGGGAAAATTTATTTCACGGGTAAAAGATGGTCTAATATGTATGAAGTAAAAATTATAAAATCAAAAGACAATTTTTAAAAAATTAATATTAAGTAAATGCTTAGTTCCTGCTAAGCATTTACTAGAAAAGTAGAATTACGATTAGTTATTCATTGAAAATTTCGGCATGGTTTTAATTTTTACTTCAGCCTTCCTATTTAATGGAATTTAATTATGGTGGCTTGGCTTAAGGATGCATAGCCACCTTTATATATTATTATTTAATTTTTTTAAAGCTATGTCATTGATACCATTATACTACGCTCACCATTGAATGGCCTACGCCCGTGTGAAATTCTTTCATTATCTAAAATTAGAATGTCGTCTTTTTCCCAATCAAATAATATCTCCTCATCTTTGTATACATCTCTAATAATTTTGAGGTCTTCTTTAGTTATGTAATTCCCATCGCCTAATAATGCATTGCGTGGCAATTCCTCTTCGCTATATTGTCTCCTCAAGTAGTTTTCAATATCAGAAGGTAAATTACTAATATGAAATAGATGTGCTTGATTGAACCATGACTTTTCTTCAGTAGATTTATCTGTAATAGATGCTTGGCAGATTTGCTTAGTGCGTAGGTGCTCGTTATCTAACCATTGAAATTCTATTTCGTGTTCATTGCAATATTCCTCTACTTCTTCCTTTTTATTAGTTTGGAATGCATCTTGCCAAGTTAAATCAATTCCATTCCCGAAGTTTCTTACATACATTATTCCATGTTTTTCGAAACGTTCTTTTAGCTCTTTAGGTAATTTCTTATAAACGCACCTGCTATCAGCTATTGGTGTTTGCCCGCCTTCTGATGGAGGTGTATTGCAATAAAAAAAAATTTTTTTTGGCCATGATAGGGTATATGACATTTCATTATGTTGCGGGATGCTCTGATCTTGGGGGTATTCTGTAGAGCTAAATACACCTTCGCTAATTATTTTTCTTGGAGTAGAGCGATTCTTATATTCCAGTATATTCTCATGCATAGCTTCAACTACTTCTCTGAATCCCTGAGCGCCTAGGATCCTAAAACCTCTTAATAAAATTGCTCCATGCTCAATTAATAACCTATTAATATCTTCTAGATTATCTGCTAAAAATTTTTTTCCCGATAAGTTTTCTGTATTCGGCGTTATTATTAAACCCTTGTTCCTATGTTTACCTAGAGATTGGAAAGCAAATTTTTTTTCATCATTTTTTAAAAAAAAATTCTTTGTGTGACCAGAACTGTTATCCATATATGCCTCTCTAACTTAACGTAATATAATCAATATGTTTCATCGTTAGCAATCTTGTAGGTTAAAAACAACTAGCTTGGTATATGCTATTTTAATCTAATACCCATCAAACGCGCCTGTCAATTCATTTGATTGGAAATTTTGTAAATTCTTGTTTTTTAATGCTCGTTATTTTTATTACATGAACTGCCTAATATTTTCCTCACCTTTTCTCGTTTGTTAATAACATTCATTATTATCTTAAGAAGTCTAAAAGCAAAATCACAGAAAATTACCCCTGTTATATCATCCCGATTAATTGGCATTTTTACCTCATCTCTTTTTTAGTAATACACCTCGTTTTTATGTTGAGTTTTTCATTTCATTTATGCAACTGTATAAATAGGAGGGTAGACAAAATCATGATTTAAACTAATCTATAAATTTTACAAAAATGATGCTTATTATCTGGATGACTTTACTTTTATTACTTTGCGCCTGAAATTATTTTTCGAGCTTAGAGTTTTTTCAGCAACATCACCGGCCAGCGGGTCCGGGACGGACAGCGCCAGTGCCACTGCCGGAAGAGTATTTCCAACTGCATCAGCGCGCGGGCTGAATCCCGGAAAGGGACGCTGGTGAGCCTGCTGCGGTAAGACCAGCCCCGCACCTTCAGGTATATCCTGAGCCTGGCCGCACGGGCCGGTGTCAGAAGGTGCGAAGCAACAACAACGGTTTTTCCCCCGGCTAAGGCTGCTTCAGTTGACTCAAACACCCCCGACCAGAACCAGCGCACGCGCTCAGGCGTGAGTCCGACGGTTGGCTGACAGGGTGACAGATGAACGGTGATGCGTTTTCTGCGGCTCAGCATGCAGGGCTTCCGGAGCAGCTGACGGGTCAGCCAGTCGAGGGGTCTGAGTAGAAACGGAGAGAGTGCCGTAAGCAGCCACATAAAAAAGAATGCGTCACAGCCGGATGAAATAAAAAGGCTGATGCTGCCGGACAGAGTCAGCCACAGCAGAAGGTACAGCGCTACCAGACGTTGCTGCATGAGTGTGTTCAGTTCAATTAAAGGAAGGTTGCGCAAGAAAAGCACGGGACGTTAAAGCCGTCCGCCGTTAATCCTGAATCCGTTCCTGAAAATTAACGCAAGCAGAATATCTCTCTGCGCTGAATCCAGGATTAACGTTGCAAATGTCACCCCGTCTCTTAGCGTTACGTCATTTCAGATAAAGAGCGGGTGTCGATGGAACGGGTGATGAAGTGGCTGACGGGGCGGGGAAACAACAGGCATTCAGGGCTGCCGGCGGGTAAGGTCGTCAGAGAGGTGGCGTTTCGCCCGGTTCTGGAGGGCAGCACGCTCATGCAGACAGAGGAGCGACGCAGGCATGTCAGAATGCTGGCGGATAACAGCCCGCTTTCACAGTCCGTTACCGGGGCATGGTGGCTGATGCCAGCGCAGACGATGCTTGAGCGTGTGCAGGACTGCCCGGCCGCATGGAGTGGTGCCTATTCGTCACCGGGGGGATTTGGCGACCTGAGCCTGGGCGTGGCAGTGCGGGCGGTCAGGCTCGTCAGGGGAATGATGCTGCCGCCTGGCGCCACACCTGAAGAGCAGTCGGCGCAGGCACCGGGCTGGGTCTGCGCAGTATTCTGGGCAGGCCTGTTTCATCATCTGCCCTGGCTGACGCAGGTGGAAGGCGCGACACAGTCCGGAAAAATCTGGTATCCGGGGCTGCACACGCCGGACGGCCCGTGGCGGGTCCGGCCCGCAAAGACTGCCCGGGCTCCGGCCCTGACAGGTCAGTACATGGCGGCAAAGCTGCTGCCTGAGACAGGCATGCTGTGGCTTCACCAGTGGCCGGAAGCGTCACGCTGTCTTCTTCAGTTTCTGTCGGGTGAGCGTGCCGGTGCCGGAGTGCTTTACAGCATCATCATGCAGGCGCGGGAGGGGGAAGGTCTGGAAACAGGTGGTCTTTCAGATATTACTGGCGCGTCTTCTGTAAACCCGGCGACGGAAATGCAACATGCTGATAATGCCCCAAATTTAGCACATATCGCACCTGTCCTTTTGTCCAGTAACATCGTTTCAGCAAATGTTTCAGAGCCAATTGAAAATAAAGAATCGACTTATACTCCCCCTCAGGCAGCCGGAGAGGAGACCGCTCCCGGAAAAGAAATACCAGATTTACAGGTACTGAGCTCCGCGCTGCAGTCTGCCCTCGGGGGGCGCGAAGCCACTGAGTATGGTTCAGATGGCGACAATGAAAAGGAAGATTCAGAAATTAAACAGGGAGTGGATTTACTTTCGGTGCTGGACCTGATGGCTAAAGGGGAGGCACCCGTCTTATCAGCCGTACAAACTGCTGAGTCAACGAAGCAGGAGCAAACGGAAGACGGGAAGCCGGTGGGCGACAGTGAACCCTCTGAGGGCAACGTTTTTCTGGACTGGCTGCGGGAGAGCGTGGAGGCCGGAAAAGTTACCGTCAATGAGTCCGACAGTCTTCTGCAT
>Ga0157366_1000490_pt1 | contig 17748 bp, 19 predicted proteins | sample AttbisABBM1_FD_113149 | JGI IMG/M metagenome (GOLD analysis project Ga0157366, IMG submission 113149) | Fungus gardens microbial communities from leaf cutter ant in Botucatu, State of São Paulo, Brazil - Atta bisphaerica ABBM1 | ecosystem: Host-associated > Fungi > Mycelium > Unclassified ...
CAGCCTCGCGGAGAATACTGATGATCTGTTCGTCGGAAAAACGCTTCTTCATGGGGATGTCCTCATGTGGCTTATGAAGACATTACTAACATCGCGGTGTATTAATCAACGGGGAGCAGGTCACATATCCTGCACATCATATTCATCGACAATTTTAAGCGGTGTGCGGTTGTCATGCCGTCTTTTTAAAATACGGGCAAAAGCTGGGAATTTATTCAGAATATTCAATATGAGAGACAGAGCTGAAAGTTCGGCAGGCGCACTCGTATGTAAAGTTGAGTGTGGCAGATCATCTCTCGCAGCATCAAACAGCGGTTTATAATGGTTAATCAATCTTTGGTAATTAGTAAGCCACCTAACTTTAGATGGATCATTGAATTCGATGTAATAGTCTGATTCTTTGCTATAACTGTCCTCGATCAACCTTTTAACTCGCGCAATCCAGTTATTATTCTTTCCGGTATCAACATACTCGCTATGTGCATTAGTTAAAGCGTCACTTGATACATGCTTTGTCGCGATTAAATCAAGATAGTCCTTTTCCAGTGCTTCGAAGCGTTCTGCTAATTTTTGTCGTGTCATGGTAGTGTCCGATTCCTGACTACTTTATTATCCTGTATCAATGACTTGAACGAGCAATCCCTGCGCCAATCTGGACGTAGAGGTTACTCTGTCCCGTGTGCCCGTCCCGGGGCAGCCATAATCCAACATCTGGTATTAAGGGCTTCTATCAAGACTACAACTTATAGTGCTTCTTTATCTCTCCTGCCTGACAGCACGCCGGCAGCCGGTGCAAATCTGGTTGTTAAGCTTGGACTAAACAGCGCAGCACATTCGGAAATAATCTATAGTAACGCCGCCGGACAGCTCGGGATTGTTTATTAACTGATTTACCGACCGCTCAAAACAAAACAGAATGCAATGAAAATGATATCAATGTAATATTAATATACTTGCTATTTAGTATCATTTCCCCCTGTCTGATAACATCTCGCGTTATGTAAGTTATCATGCCAGAGCAGTCATATCCTAAAGACCGCTGTGGAGGGTCAGAATCCGGAGTACTTCATATCCTTTGCGAGTCTTCGGCTCTGTTTTGTGCAGAAAAGGAAACGTCACTGCTCAGGACGTATGTCAGCTCACGATTGGCACAAATATGCAGCCTGTAACACGCATCAGATAAAAACTTAATCTGATTTTTATTTCACACTAAATCAATACTAAAAAAAAATTAATTCAATATTATTATAATATTAAAAAACCAGCACCAGATTAGCCACCGACCTGAGCACCTTTATCCAGTAACTGCCGCACAGCCATCCTGATTAGCGCGGCACGGGACAACCCTTCATGCTGAGCAAGGTCGTCCAACTGGGAAATTATGTTGGTGTCAAACGTAACCGTAATCTGCTCACGCTGCCCTTTTTTCACGCCCCGCTTTTCCGGCTTGTTGCCGTCCGGAGCTTCATTTATGAACCTCTCAATATCTGCTTGATCCTGCGGAATCGATTGGGTGGCCTTCGGTTTGGGAGTAATCGCCATTAAATATCACCTAAACATTCAATTAATATTACAATAATATCACATCAATCTTTAAATACTATAGAGATAAGCTTTTCAAGTTCATCCCTGGCTGGTTTCTCATGGGCTTTAAGCTTGAGCTCAACAACGGAACGACCGCTACCGGCAGCATTAGCAAATGCTTTACGCATATGCAGGAGGTGATCCAGTACCGGGATATCAGCAGCATATTCAGACATAGCCGTCACCATATCCTGATTGTCTTTGCTGCGCGGGTTAACGTCAGCCCTGTTGAGAATAGAAAATGCCGGGAAGGGTTCACGTATGCTCCGTGCCTCCTGCATCATTTTCACGACGTCCTCCATCGCCCAGGCTTCAAAGCTGCCCGGAACAAAAGGAACCAGCGCATAATCAGTGAGTGTCAGAGCAGCCCTCATGGCCGTCGAATCTCGCCCCCCACATTCGATAATGACGTCATCATAGTTGTCTTTCTGCTGCAGAACCTGCGTTCTCAGTACAGGGCCGTCAGGAAAATGTGAGCAGGCGATGCCTGGCTGCACATCCGCTTCAGAACGTATCAGAATGGCCGTCTGGGATGAGCCTTGTTTATCACCGTCAACGAGCCAGACCTTCTTGCCCTGATGCGCCCGGGCGATCGCAATGTTAACGGCCAGTGTCGATTTACCCACGCCGCCCTTGGTATTAACGATAGTCAGAATCATGTCAAAACAACCTCACTTTAATATTAAAAAGAAATCAAACCGGATTTCCCTAACCGATGATGATTGTAGAGAAGAAAAACCCATAAAACAATCACTACAACATCAATATGATACTTTTTTAATATTAAAGTAAAATTAATAAAGGATTAATAAAAGCGATTATGGTTGCGAAGATTGTGTAGATAGAGGGCTAGGCGGGGGAGGGGGGGAAATGGCGGCAGGGGATACAGAAAACAGACTGGCTGCCGATAATCCTTAGGGTCGAAGGCCGCGACGGTACCGACAAACACATTTAACCAGCCAGAGGGACATCATGAAAAACGGACACATCTCTTTCAGTACTTTGTATGAAATTATGCGTGATTACTTTACCGATGCACTTCCGCACCCTGTATCTAAAGAATCTGCAGACATTGTTGATGCGCATATCGAGAAAGTTAAATCAGGCTTTATGGTGAGTAGGCCTGGTCTGACGGTAGTTGTAAAGGCTCAGCCGACCGCTGAAATTGACGCCGCTCTGATTAAAGATGAAACAGCAACTGCCCTGGATGGAGACATCGTCGCCATGGTCCGCTGGCTGATAGTTAATGGCTATCTTGAGTTGGATACCAGCGGAAACGCCTATTGCCGGGCAACGGACAAGATGCTGCAGGTTAAAACGCTGCAGGTTTGATCGCCGGCTGCGAAGAATATACAGGGGGTCGTTGCTGTGGCCTCCGGTACAGCCAAAGTCAGGGCGCAATCCAGTACCCCATTCGACGCCGCTTTTCATTCATGGCGATTTTCAAGTTGGCGATGCTTTCCCGCAAGATAGTCCCGATAAGTCCCTGATTGAACTCTCTCTGCGCATCGTCATTCCGATACTCTGCGTCATAGCAGTCTTCAAAATAAGCTATTTCACGCTCCAGACGTTCAATTTCCGCATCCAGTGCGGCGTCGGTCATCCCGTAAAAAAAAGTCATCGCTCATGCTCTCCTTATCACACTGCTGTTTCCGTTATCCCCTGGCGGGCCTCTCGGCCGGTATCACCAGCGCGCGCGCCTCATCCGGCGCCATCGAGAACCGCACGCCAAGCTGGCGCGTCACGTCCAGCGCCATCACTTGCGTGTACCATTCTGTCGACTTCTCATCTTTATGACCCATCATTGACTGAATGACCTTCTTCGGCACGCCGTGCTGCACCAGGTGCATCGCAAACGAGTCCCGGAAAGTCTTCGTCGTGATCGGACGGATGGTGAAGGTAACGCCGTCACGCGCAGCGGCGGCGACCGCCTGCCTTATCCACGTGCGTACGGTGTCCGGACTGTCGATATCCCAGATGCGCTCCCCCTTTTTCAGCCTGACGGTGGCGAGATACTCGCGCAGCCGGCGTACATAGCCGGGATCGGTGAGCGGCACGGCGCGGGGCGGATTGGCCTCTGCCTCGCGCAGCGCCGCCTGCTCCTCCCGGGTCGGGCGGCCGCGGCCACGCTGCTTCTGCCGTTCCTCGTCTCGCCGCTGCTTCAGGGTGTGGAGCACCGCAAAGGGCGCAACAAGGGCGCGTCCGTCCGGGCCGTCCAGCGCGAAGTCCTCTGGTGTCAGCGGCAGCACCTCATTCAGCCGGCCGCCGGTGTTCCAGAACGTCTCGATCAGCAGCCTTTTCCGCTGATCGCGTTCGGCGTCGAGCAGCAGTGCCACCTCGGGTGCCAGGAGGTATCGGGGCATCGCCGTGCCGTAGTGCGCGGCAAGATTGCGCAGCGCCAGCGCCGAGGCGTAGTCAAAGTAGCGTGCGGCGCTGCCGGCGGTCACGTCTGGCGCGCCGGCAACGCTGGGTGAATTCTGCGAAAGTTCGCGGGGTAAACTTCTCAATTTTTCAATCTCCGCTGTCAGGGGATGTGGAACGTATTTTCGCGCATCTGTCCAGAAAAACCGACCGCAATAAATCGGTGATCGGGTGAAGGGAAATCGGTCTTTTTTCCTCTATACGGAATATAACCTGGTACGCCTGTCGGTGCACAGGGCACTGCTTCGGGCATTGGCACGGTTGAGGAATTTCTATCCCTATGACGTGATTGACTTTTTCCTTTATCAGCGACCAAAACTGCGGGGGCAGGGCCATACCAGGCACTCTACGCTGAGCGCCTGGTGAGAACGGAGTAATGAGAAATCAGGCAGGAAGAGGGGGAAGGTTGACGTCAAGATGCTTCAGCATCTTCCCGGTAGCCGAAGAGATACGGTTGATCAGATCCTGATCCACGACGTAAGGCTGCCCCGGTGTTCCCAGTCCGTGAGTATTAGCCCTGAAGTTTTCATCCACAATACTCATATTGTGGACGCCAATATGCCGGATCTGAAAGGCGATTTTAACCTGGTCAATATCATCCTGAATGGAATTAAAGTCTATTCCTGACTTTTCCAGCACCTCTATAACCAGACCGAACTTTTGGTAGAAGTTATTTTTCTGTTCCGGAAGATGAGGGTATTTTTCGAAAAGCGCCTTAAAAAAGAATTCGAGTTCTGAGCAGAGAGAGATTAAACACATATGATATAATCGATTGTAGTCCACGTCCCACATCATACGGTATTCGTACATGTTAGTTATATGAGCAGGCCAGCCAAAGGATTGTCTGGCGCTTTCATTCAGAGAAATATCTTTATCGATATCCTCAGCTCTAAATGCCAGCATAAACATCAGATTGTGAGACTCCCTGACTTTACTGGCGGTTCTTCTGATAAAGGGATTAACAAAATCTCTCGGCTGCATTCTTATTCCTTACTTAATTAAAAGAAAATACCTGATACAGAAATACCGGGGCCGTATTATCAGCCAGCGTTCGGGTAATTCTAACATTCAGTCATAGTTATCGGTGTTTTTTCTCAGAAGCAAAAGCGCCTCATCCATAGGCTTCTTTTGAAAGGTCGCTTTCTGCATAAACTGGATGAAAGAATCTGCATCGAACCGGTTAAAGCCGTTGTCCAGACCGTCGATTAACCCGGCCAGTTGGGTCTGGGTCAGCCGCGCCAGGAAGGCCCGCGCCCTGATTTCAGGAAGAGGGCGCGTCTGGTGGCATGAGGAGCACAGTGCACGAAATGCGCTGAGCGGATACTCCCACGGCTCATAGCCCTGGCTCATCGAAGTGTAATAGCAGTGATGCGCCTCCAGGCGGCCATTCGCGCCACAGTCCTGGCATAGCTGTCCCGCTACTTCTTTTACCAGAGCAGCTTTCCGCTTCCATCTGGGATCGCGGAGCTTGGCGGTGTAGCTCCCGTTCAGCCTTCGGTAGTCATAGTCACCACTGGGATAGAATCCCACGCTCCAGGCATAGCCCAGCTCATACTCGAAGCCGAAAGACTCGATCAGATCCTCGAATTCAGTTGTGTCACACCCCGTGTTCAGAAGACTCCATAAACCGGTACCATCAATCACCATGACCATCATCGCATCTTCGTGCATTTCTTCTTTGCGGGCGATCCATTCCTGATGAGTATAAAAATGGGTACCATCAAACATGCCCTCTTTTATGGCCCACTCAGTCAGGGCATGCTTCATTCTTTCCAGATTTTTCAACATGGTGTGACCTCGTGATAGATTCAGCTCTGGGAGGGGAAGATATAACCCTCCGTGGAGAGAAACGGAACGTCTCCGGCATGGCAGATTAAATTAAACTTGCCAATGTTATTTTCAATAGTGTACGTATCATCGAGAGAAAGCACGCAGTCTTTTTGTGACAACTCTGGTATTTCCCGGCACACGTCTGCAATTACGTTTGTTATATTATAAACAGACTTATACAGGTCAAAGCCCGGGTAGTATTTTTTTCCTTTATGGATGAGGTAGCGGTCTATAGCAAGAGAAGAGTCATTCTCTGATATATACCTGAAATCATCTGCAAACCTGCACACAGACTCTATTTCGCGAGGGCCATTTCGATTTTTTTTGGCATTTATCACGGCTTTCGCTATCACGGAGACCGGAATAATAATCATCTCGGTATGGCTGAGTGAGAATTCATTCCGGGCATTAAACACCCTGAATTCATCCACATCTCCAACGTGATGATGATAGTTCCTGATAATCCTGAGTAGCTTGAACTCAGGATGTTGAGAAATACTTTTTCCGAAATTTTCGCGGATGCGGTCCTGAAGGGAATGCAGGTTGCTGAGGAAACTGAAAAGGGTATTAATGTCACGTTCCCCCATCAACCTGAAGTCTGTAAGTTCATGAGCGCTGTGAAAAAACCGATCTACGAAAGTGTACTTCTCCATCATCAATGTCCCTGACTGAAAATCATTATTTGAGATTAGTTTATTATGCCTCTATGTAGTGCCTGTGTCAGGTGCCCGATAACCAGGCACCCTTGGCTGCATGCCAGGCCGAAGGTGAAATAGACCAAAGAGAGGTTTCAGGCGTATTCTGTAAAGTACAGGATGAAAATCGGGGAAGTGAAATGGGCGAGGAAAAATTCATCTGCCACGGTTGTGTGGGAGATTCTTATATCAGTAATAAGATAAAAAAAAATGGCAGTACTGAAGAACGGTGTAGCTACTGCGACAGCAGAAAAAAAACGGTGCCGCTTAGTGAGCTGGCAGAACCGATGCACAGGGTTTTCCAACTCTTTTATCGCACGCGATTTGACGGGGATCTTTATCCCGGGTACACACCGGGAAGTACTGCTGAAGATATTATCTCCGAAGATTTAGAGGTTGATGGTGATATTCCAGAAGACATTCACAAGGTATTGCAGGAAGAATATAATGAATATGACGGGGAGGAGACTTATAACGAAGATTATGTATATAAAAGAACAGACTTCACTTCGGGGTTACTTGAAAAAAAATGGGATGAAGTAAAGTCTTCGCTTCAGAGTGAAGCACGTTTTTTTAATAACAACGTAAAGAGTTTTTTTGATAAAATATTTAACGGGCTGGAAACCCTGAGGACAGTAGAGGGCAGAAATGCCGTGACCTTTATTGACAACAGCACGCCCATTTTCCGGGCAAGAAAATTTGACAGCTACGAGAAGGTTGAGGAGGCGCTTCAGCATCCTGAGAGGCACTTTGGGCCCCCACCGCGTTCTCAGGCAACGTCCGGACGCATGAACGCGCAGGGGATTCCGGTTTTCTACGGGGCCACAACCCCTGATATAGCGATTGCTGAAGTCAGGCCCGCAGTGGGAAGTTATGTTGTTGTGGCAAAGTTCATACCCTTAAGACCGCTGCGCATCCTCGAAATGTCTGCCCTGGACGGGCTTGTACAGGTCGGCGGAAGCCTGTTCGATCCTGACACAGAAGAAAAAATGAGTACTGCTTCATTTCTGAGAAAGCTGTCCCGCAAACTGACTCTGCCCGTGTCTGGAAACGCAGATAGCGAGTATTTGATTACTCAGGCGGTGTCAGAGTATCTTTCGGTTGCTGTTGCCTGTGAACTCGATGGACTCAGTTTTAAGTCAACACAGCAAACCGCAGAAAAAAATGAGAACTCAAATCCTTTTAATATTGTTCTGTTCAGTAAATCATCCTCAGTCCGGGATGCAGACAATACCGGGCAGCAATATTCTGTAAACCTGTTCGAGTACGACTATGATGAAGAAGGATCTCACTCATGGATCGAACCTGTAATTAATAAAATAGAAAATAGCTCAAAAGATTTATTCTTAAAAAAAAATAACAACTTCAAGTTAAAAGACTATGCACTGCAACTGGATACCGGCGAGATTGTTTTTTACAGAATCAAAGGCGTGATGTTTCAGACCAGGGAGTATCCAGTCAAACTTGGCCATCCCATAGTCTCAAAAAACTGACAGTAATTATGATGAGCTTTTACCGGGTTTTGCCGCAGTAAAGCTCAGCCCCAGGATGTCCGGATTACATAAACCTTCGTGGCACCAGATAGTCTTTGCTGGATGCCTGGTCGGGGAAAGAAAAAGATAACAGTATCGTAATGCATTGTTGCATTACATTATTACAGCATGCATAGTACTTCCGTCAGTTAACTGTAATGCACTTACGCATTACGAGTATCAAGATAGGGAGAATGAATATGCAAAATAACGATCCGCTGGTCACCGTCAACATCCGTGTCAGAAAAAGCCTCAAGGAAGGCTACGAAAAGGTGATTGAAGGTCACGATATAAACCTCACGCAGTCGGTCACGGGCCTGTTTGAGGTGACGGTCAGAAACGGGACGCTGCCGTTTAAACCGGTCACGGACTATTTTACTCCAAAGGAGCGCTTTCAGACCGCAACGGAAATGGCCGAAGAGCTGGTGCTGATGCTGAACGCGACGATGAGCGGTGAGGAAGTCTCTCACGCTTCCGTCAGCGTGGCGCTCAACGCGCTGGGAAAAACTGCCCACTACATCAACGCACACCTTGATGAGATGAACAGATTTGAAAACGGACAGTTTCGCTCGGAGGGTATGACGTTCTACGTGGCTAACCTGACCTGGAACAACCTGCTGCATGAAATCGGCCAGGCTGAATACAACCTCCGGGTGGCAGAAGAGTTTAATGCCCGCCGGGAAAAGCTTTCAGCCAGCGCGGAGTCGATTACCTACCTGTGCGGCGTGCTGCGCCGCTATCTGTCGGGTGAAAAGCCCAAAACAATCTCATGGTCGGAGCTGAGGAACCCGCGCCCGGTGGTACCGCCGGTATCACTGCAGGGTGCCGGCGTGCTGGCTTCACTGCAGTATGAGACTGAGGCGGCAACGTGTTCGCTCACCCTGCAGAACCCTGAGCCTGGTAAAGTGCTGGAGTACATCGGGCCGGGCACGCCGTTTCGCCTCTTCGTCTACGGCACAGACGCCGCCGGACGCAGCGAACTGGCGCAGTCGCTTATGGCGTCACCCCTTGGAACCACATCCGTTTTAGTGGAAGGCCGGGGAATGCAGGATGGCTATTATGCCAATCGCCTTTACACCGAAGGAAAGGGCGCGATTATTAATATTGACGCCCCGGATTTTCCGTCGATGATGAAAAGGCTGTACGGCAGCGAAGAGCCATTGGTAGCCCACCTGTCGGCCACCGGTGACGCATGAGCCGCTGACATCTACCGCACGATGCGTGAACCCGGCAAGCCGCAGCTCATAGACGGGTCCGATAAAAAACCGTGGACGCACCGGTGCAGACCTGAACACACTGCACTTCCAGAGCCGCGCAAGCGGCTTTTTTATTTCACCCGGTTCAGGATCTCTTCGCCTTTCGTCCGGCGGGCAATTTCTCTCGCCGTCTCTTCAATACCGGGATAGATGGTGCTGGGCTTGATGTTAAGCCGGCTGAGCTCCTGCAGGATCGATTTCTTGTTGCTGACGTAAATGCGGTCCACTCTGAGGTCATCGTTGTATCCGGTATCCGGCAGCACTGCCTCATGTCCGAACAGCAGAAACGCCCCGGACTGAGAAGAGATCCGCTGGTTGGCAATTCTGCCGCGGACACAGAGTATACGGCTTAAGTCGCCAGGCCGTATTCCGTTTTCGAAGTACGGTTTTTCCGCCCGAATAAAATGAAGCAGCCTTTTCATTTCCTCCGTTACTTGCTTTGGGCGCATACCCAGGGGAACGTCCGTTTCGGGTATGACCTTATTTTTATCTTCCACGTTAAGCAGGGACAGGTTAGCTATGCAGCTGACGGTGTCAGAATTATAAAATTTGATGTCATCCGTCCGGACGGAAAAAATCTTCACATCCCCGACCTTCTCTTCCTCCTCGTTTTTATCGAGCATGTCTGCGCAACAGAAATAGAGGGCGACCAGCGGATTGGCCGTGACATCCAGCAGACGCGTAGGCAGGCCGTAGTGCTGCATGCGGACCAGCTTATCGAGCATGAATTGGTCCTGGTAAAACTCGGCCGGATGGGCCGTCAGGATCTCGTTAATCATGTTACTTTCTTTTTGCCTGTACAGCGGCACAGCATCCTCTTCACGGAACAGAGAGGGGACTAGCTTATACTTGAAATCGCTGTGCCCCCGGTAAAAAACCTCATGGCCATCCTGTGCCTGACATTCGTTTATTTTCTGCAGAAAAGCCTCTACTGACGTCACGCTGTGTTGACGTTCCATTACCCCCGGGGGCAGAGGCGGTGTTAGTGGTGCTGGGTCGAGTACTGGGACTGCTGGAGTTTTAAGCCCAAAAGCGGTCATCACTTCGGTAAGGCTGACTTCTTTAATAGCCCAGTGGGTTCTCTGCGATTCAAACTGATGAAAGAAGAAGCGATCCGCCAGCGCCCGGTAGTTATCGACAATCACTCTTCCGAAGTCATAGTGAATACGTGCCGCATACACTAGATTTTTTCCTGTGACTTTAACGCTTTCAATCATGGCCACCCGGACATTGGAATAAAGATGGGATCTCCCGTCCTGGTGTTGCTCATTCTCGAACTCGGTCATCAATATGCATGGCATAACCTTCAGATCGTCGAGAACCTTTTCATTCAGTTCTCTGAAGATGACCGAGAGCCGTTCACTTGTGTATTCCAAGTAGCGGCTAAGGGGCATTGAGCTGTGGGCAAGCTCGCCTGCGGGAACATTCCAGTCTTCATTACCCACTTTCATTATGAGATTTATCACGTGCTTCCCTTCAGGTTCATTAATGAGTCATCAGTGGGATAACTTTATTCCTTTGCCGGTATCAGATAAATAGAATTTGCTTCTACGGGTTCCGTTCATGGCTGACTGGCATTGCAGGCCAGCACCTGATTAAGGGTTATGACCTGAGTCTGGTTCACATCAGTTCAATTCCATATGAATATCATTTAAAAATTAAAATACAACCATTAAGCTATCATTTTAATATTAAAATAACTTGATTTCTCGCTATTACAGTTGCCTCATTGTGATGTCATGTAGACATCCCACCGCTTCCTCACTGCGTAAAACTGTCTCGACAGATACCGTTTCTGACTTCCCTTTTACCTGTCAGAATTTACAGGGTTAGTAGAAAGCTGACGCAGTTCGCGTGATGATACGTTCTGACACAGAGCAACTACATACGGCAAAAAGGAAACTATATGAATGAACCTTTGGTAATCCAGTTTCAGACAATGGCAACGAAAAGTGAAACGCCCATTGCTTCGCTGCTGAGAATGGCAAAAGCCATCGCGGTGAAACTGGATTTGAAAGACGTGGATGACTGGATGACCTGTGAGCTTAACGGCTATGCCGTCAATGCTTCCGTACCTGACTACCGGATAGTGCGTTGCGAACTAAAAGGCGTCGATCCTCATCACGGGCTGATACCGGCGCCGGTGCGAAACTGGGAGCTTGAAAAGAAGCTGACCACGGTTTCTATCAGAAGGGCTGCTGGCGATCTGGAAGCAGGAGCGGCAGATAAGGGAACATTGCAGTTTCAACTTCCTACTCAATTATCTCAATATCTGCAGGCTAGCCAGCCGGAGTTTTTGCGATTCGACCTGGTTAGGGTTACCGGATACCACACCATGCTAAACATCGTTGAGCAGGTGCGCAACCGTCTACACAACTGGTCCCTTGAACTTGAACAGCAGGGAATACTGGGCGAGAACCTGCAGTTCTCACAGCAGGATAAAAAAAAGGCATCTATGACCACCAACAACTTCAACTTTAACGGCAACATCAATAACGCCGGAGTGATTGGCTCTGATATCCACGATTTTAACCAACAGAACATGCTGCAGGTCACCGCCGGTAATTTCGACGCTTTAAGGGCAAGACTAGAGTCGATTGGCTTTACGCCGGAAGACGTGCAGAAGCTGAAAAACGTGCTGGACAAGGAACCTGCACCCGCCGTTCCAGGCCGCGTTTTGCCAAAGGTTTATGCCTGGCTCAGCAGGGCCGGTGAGCGCGTTCTGGATGCTGGTCTGGATAAAGCCGCACCTGCGGCGATTGAAGCGATCAGCAAGTACCTGGGCTTTTGAATTGAGCACCGTGAGGTCGCCAGGCCCCCTTTGATAAAGGGCATTTTGACGTGGGCCTGCGTCCCAACAACCGCACCTGTCAGCCCTCATTCGTGTTCAATAATCTGGATGAACCATTTTGGAATTTCATCACGGGCATCGTCTGAACTGGTATATTGGGGAATACACCCCCAGAAAGCATAAAGGGTATCTGTCAGCGCGTTAAACTGTTCATCACTTACTGACAAATCATCATGCGTCGTATATTTCCAGTAAGCATCACTCTGCATATCCCGGCGGAAATACTCCGGATGGCTGTCCCTGAGTGAGTTAAAAGTCTTGCCTTTGCCGTGCTTGTAGACGTTTACCAGCTTTCCGTAGACATCGAGAAGCGGGTAAAAAGGCTGGCTGGTAATGGAAATACCCAATGAATCAAGCAGCTGGCACAGGGTATGCCGTTGAATGTCCCATATTTTATTTTCAATGCGCTCCCGGTCAATCCAGTGAGCCAGTTCTCTTACCACCCACTCGCGGAGGTCTTTATCCCAGCGGTGGTACAGCCCCGCAAGCAAAGCCAGATAAACGTCATTGCGCATGTCGTCCAGCATTAGACCATAACTAATCCCTTCATCGAAGGCTCGCTCAGCAAATGCGCCTTCATCGTGAACATCAGGATTAAAGCGCTTCCCGGCATCTTCATACCATTTATCACTGTAGCGACGGGCTGCGCCTTCAATATCCTCGAATTGTGGGAATATCAGATCTCTGGCCTGGCTAAGATAAAATGTATACCGGCTCAGAATGTAGTCCCGGCCGATTGAATCCAGATAAAAAGTAGTCCATTTTTGGGGCGGAACGTTCGTTGATTGCTGGTTCATTAATGATTCCTTTACATGCGGGTTTCTTATCAACGCTTTCCGTCAGGTCGGTTTTCTACCGGCGTCCTTCCTGTCCGGCGGAGCATAGGCTTTATTGAGCGTCGCGACAATTCCCGGCACTGCAGATTTCGGTTGGTAGATTTGCTGGATCAGGTCATCAAGAACGGCACAGGCACCCTCAATATGCGACCGCTGAATTCGCCTTTCGCTGTGGCTGCCCGTATTCCCCAGCCACTTCAACGCCATAAATGCCGCCGAGTACCCTCCCAGAATATCTGAGTGTTCGTCAATGCGCCGATGCAGCGTAAGCACAAGCGGATCTTTCCCGACGCGTGCAACTTCTCGCGGTACGTTCAGTTCATCGAGCAGCAATTCCAGCACAGTGCGCATTGTGTTTATAGCGGCCGACGGATGAGCAGCCAGCAGGGCAGATATTTCTTTCAACTGCCGCATTACTCGTTCAGGACAGTCTGCCGGCGGGATGAACAGGGGTAGCGGCGGATGGAATGTACTGGCACAGAATCGTTCAACGTAATCCACCTCCCCGGCTTCATAGTCCACATCACGATCGACCCACCCAATACCCGTAATTGCAACCGGCTCGAGGCAGGCTTTGCGGCTGCAGCGCAGCAGGCAGCTGAACACCATCTTATAATGATGATCGGGCTCAAACCAGGATTCGTTCTTTCCCAGCCTCGTCTCGCTGGTTTCCTCTTTGAAAAAACTCCCTGGTACGATTTCAAGTGTTTCGTTTAAGCAGGTCGGGCAACGCCAGTGCGGAATGGTCTCTTCGGTAAATGCTTTATAAAGTAGCGGGATACTCATGGTGGCAAGCCTTTGTTAATTTATCTTTGCAGGAGTGGTTGCAGAGTTAACCCTACTGCCTTGGGGACATTACCCGTACGGGCCTGCTTATTCGTAGCGCCAGCGTCCTGCGCGGGCTGATTCGATTAGCATTGCAATGGTAAAGTCAGGAACTTCAGGAACGCGTCGCCGGTGCAGAAAAGGATTGAGTATCGTCAGCAGGGGCGGCTCGGGTGGATAGTACGTTGCAAGAGAAAAATTCTCCCTGCTGACGTTGAACAGCTTAAAAAATTCATCCATCAGCGACTTCGCCTCATCTTCACTGAGATGAAGATCTGCATCCAGATCGGTTTCTGGCCTAAGTTCCTGCTCTGTGAAAACGCCTCTTCCGTTATGACGCTTAACCAGTGCGTAAATTTTCGCATCGAGTTCGTCGGTTACCATAGTTTGTCATCCCCCCGTGCGATCTGGTTGTATTCGAGGACACTGTGATAGGCGATTTGCGACACGTCAGAAGCCAGAATGACCCAGCCCAGAACCGGAATTGCCCGTCCCGCAAATGTACCAATTCTGGCGACCATGCGTATTCTCAACGTGGACGGAGGATATCCTCCGACAAAAGAGGGCAGTTTAAGGCCCCAGGGAAAAGTGGCATCACCGAAAACACGCCTTGCCGCCCGCGAGGCCAGTGACGTTCCTCTCACAGCACCTCCAGGCTTGGTGCGTGTAGGCAGAACGTTTGCACCAGAGAGAACAGCAATAATGGCAGAAAAATCCCGGACTCCCAGCTGGACGGCTACCTGCTCACAAAAAATCATAAAGAACAGTTCACCGGCAGACAGGTTCGGGCGCCCGGCATAGAAATAGGTCTGTCCCAGCTCTTCAGTTGTATCCACCTTCCGCTCCCGTAAGCGCAGCTGCAGCTATTTTCCTGACGTGGATGTGAAGATACCGATGCGAGTGACGACTCGCAACCTGACGGTCAGTAACGTCCGTCCGGCCATCAACTGGCCTGCCATCAGTTTCCTTCAGTCTTGTCCTCTTTCAGGTAAACCGGTTCGGTACCCTTTGGCAGGGTCAGTGCAACCTGGCGGTAATAGGCGAGGCGCTCACGGAAATATTCCCGCAGCGCCTCTGGCTGCTGCAGTTCTGTTTCCATCGGGATAACAGGTTTATTCATCCGCTCCTTATAGGCAACGCCTGAAGCAGCGAGATCAACATTGATTTTATCCCGCTCAAGCCTGTCTTTTGCTGCAATATTATGTGACATGGTAACTCCTCCTGAACACAGTATACCGCCCGTGCAGGCAGAAGCGTCAGGAGGGGTTGATATAATGGTCAGAACGGCCGATGGGATTAAGCATGAGGTTTTGCATCGGGCACAGTCAGAGACAGCTTCAACAGCACGCGGCTGGTGACAAACGGCCTCAGCGTCTTCATGGAGTTCACACCCAGTTTTTTTGAACAGAACTCATGGCTTATTTGACCGTATCTTCAGACACTCCCCGATATTCAGCGAGATCCTTATTATTCGCGGTCTTGGGACCGCTTTTTTTTATGCTGAAAGATAACGTAACAATAAAAGCGTCTTCAACAACTAAGCAACTGTGAATTCCAGCCAACTGACTGAAAATATTTAATTTCAATCATCTCTGCGCGTAGTAAAATGGCGCAAACACTCCATCAAAATCAAACTTCCTTCCTCAGAGGTAAAAATGAAGTACCGCAGTGATATTGACGGTCTGCGTGCAGTTGCCGTCAGTCTGGTAATACTTTTTCATGCAGGCTTCAGTGTTATCACCTCAGGTTTTATAGGCGTTGATATATTCTTTGTTATCTCAGGCTATTTAATTACCCGAATCATTCTGGACGGAACATCTGACAGTAAATTTAGCTTAACTTCATTTTATAATCGCCGTCTGTGGCGACTTCAGCCATCACTTTTGACTGTAGTGTTATTTTCCGTGATTCTGGGCAGCATTTTTTATCTTCCAGATGACTACAACACGTTTCTGCACAGCGTTAAAAACCTTCTCTACTTCTCTTCAAACCGGTATTTCTCAGACGTCACCACAGCCTATGCCTCAGAAGATGCCAACTACCTGATTCTGCTTCATACCTGGTCGCTTTCTGTGGAGTGGCAATGGTATTTATGTTTTCCGGTTCTGCTGATGCTGGCGCTGAAATATACAGGTAAAAACGGGGCTTTTTATCTCAACTGTGCTGCTACCGCTGTGCTTACGGGACTGACACTGTATGTTTCAGCAACATCCCACAGCGATCACTATTATGATTTTCTGTCGCGGTGTTTTGAACTGCAACTGGGCAGTTGCCTCGCCTTTGGCAGGGTAAAAATCAGGGGGATTCTGGCAGCGGTAACAGCGGTAATATCTCTGGCCATACTCATCGCCCTGGCTTTCAGGAATGATGTGCTTCCGGCCTATCCTAATGCATTCACACTGCTGACTGCGCTGTCGACCGGTGCGTTAATAGTCTCCGGTGAAAGCTCTCTGACGCCGGCATCACGATTGCTGTCCACGCCGCCAATGGTGGGGCTGGGTAAACGTTCCTATTCCTTCTACCTGTGGCACTGGCCGGGACTGGCAGTACTGCATTACATGAAACTCTTCAGTAACAAGATACTGGTATGCGGCGTACTGGGGGCGTCACTGCTACTGGCCTGCGTTTCATACCGCATGATTGAGATACCGCTTCGAAAAAATCCACGGCCGCTGCGGGCCACTTTCTGCTTGCTCGTCCTGCTTCCTCTGCTTCTCAGCCTGGGATTGTATGCAGCGGCCAGAAAAGACGAGTTCTTTCCGTGGCGGTTCGGCAGTGCATTTGCGCACGCCACAGAGCTGCAGCTCGAGTACAAGAAACTTTCAGGCCACCGTTCCGACTGCCTGACAGATGAAGCAGAGGGAAAATACCCTGATTCGTACTGTACTTTTGGTGCTCCGGATGCGAAAGAAAAAGCCTTTTTCATCGGAGACTCCAATGCAAACCACTACTGGATGTTCCTCGACGTTCTCGCTAAAAATGCCGGGCTGGCCATAACGTCCCGGAGCACAGCAACCTGTCTGACGCTGCCAGGACTCTACCAGTTTGACTGGTGGTTTAAGACGCGAAACACGACTTATGATCAGTGTCATGTCAATACGGAAGGCTACTACCGGGATATTGAGGCGGGTAAATACAATTACGTCATCATCGGAGAGTTATGGCCAATGTATGTCAGTGACAAAATACTGAATCATCCGGGCGATGCACGGAGCACGGAACTGGCAAAGGCAAGGATCGATAAAGCCCTGCGTGATGCGTTTAACATAATCGTTAAAACGGGTGCCAGACCTGTCATTATGAAAGAGATTTTCGTGAGGCCTGAAGGATATGAAGGCTGCATCAAAGACAGGCTCATGCGGCGTGAAAGCTTCCTGAACGGCTCCTGCAACAGGCCTGAAGTGACCAGCCCGCCGCGTTCATGGTTTGACGATGAGTTTGAGGCACTGAAGAAAGACTACCCGACGATGATTATTATCGATATCAAAGATGCGCAGTGCGAAAATCATCACTGCGTGACTGAGGTCAATGGCTCACCCATTTATCGAGACGTTGGCCACCTTAATGATTACGCAGCGCATGAGTTTGGTGAAGAGTATCTCAGGCTGAAAGGGAATCCGTTCAACAGTAACCATTCCTGACGCCAGAACTGCTCCGAGTGGCTGGACTGGCTAACCGGAGCAGTTGTGTTTCAGAAAGCTTCAGGCTGGCTAAAATCCGGATTCGTTTCATTATCGGAAAGCGCCCCCTGCAGCAGCTGCAACATATCCGGAAATCCCTCCTTTAACAGAACTGCAGCAGCAGATTTAGCCCTGCGATCGTGACGATCTAACCAGACTACATTCAGCCCTTTCTTTCCGCCCTGGCGGGAATGGAGGTTTTCCGGCAGTTCTGACAGTCCAAACGGACATCTGTCCC
>Ga0157366_1000491_pt1 | contig 17676 bp, 19 predicted proteins | sample AttbisABBM1_FD_113149 | JGI IMG/M metagenome (GOLD analysis project Ga0157366, IMG submission 113149) | Fungus gardens microbial communities from leaf cutter ant in Botucatu, State of São Paulo, Brazil - Atta bisphaerica ABBM1 | ecosystem: Host-associated > Fungi > Mycelium > Unclassified ...
ACACCTCGTACTTCCGCATAGTGACGAGGATCTTCGCTCTGCGGTATCGAACCAACGCATTTTCTGGTGCAAGCCGCACTGCCCTGTCAAATAGTTCAAGAGCTGCTCGCCGGTCCCCGCGCCGCTCGACAGCCTGAAAAAATTTCTATCAGACGCATCCTTCGGGATGTCATACAAATGACTTCTACTTACCATCCCTACACATCCCATCAAAACAGCATTTCTGGGATGGATATCGAGTGCTTTCCGATAGTGGTATTCCGCCAGGCGGACTTGGCTTCCGCGTAGATAACATGTCCCCAGTCCATACCTGGCGAATAAGATCATTAACATTTTGATGAGCGACGGCTGATACGTACCATGCATTGTAATGACGAGGATCAGCTCGAAGCGCTGATTGGAAGAAGGTTATAGCCTTGTCTAAATCCTCATCAATCGATTCGTGACCACTTAATGTGTACGCGTATGCGCACGACGGGTCTAACTGAGCTGCCCGGCGGAAGCAAGCCAATGCTTGTGTTTTCTCCTTTTGCAACGAGAACAAATTTCCGATGGCAATCCACGCTTGTGGCGATCGAGGATTGATGTTGAGAAGCTCTTGTGCCAGAAAGGACAAATCCACAGTCTTCTGCAGATGCCACAAAAGGGTGGAATAGACTTCCATATCCCACAGACGGTGCGGTTCCAAAACACGTACCATTTTGAGGGCACGCTCAGCCTGAAACGTGCAACGGTCAGGAGGAAAAAATAAATGTACAATCAAGGATCTCGTACGGAAGAGTAATCCTGCTGTTCAAAATGGGCCCTGCCAACCATGGCAAGGACCCATTGCGTATTTTGATGAGAGATCGGAAGCTGGTTCAGTTCATGCAGACATTTGCGGCAGTCATATCGGGCCAGTGCCCGAGTTGCGGTGGCAAAGCGTCGTATTAGGTCGTAGATGTAATATTCAGCCAGCTCGTTTTCATAAACTTCCTGGGCATGTTGCTCCTGGGCATGTTGCTCCTGGGCAGCAGACCAGGCATTGGGAGAAGGAGGCACTTCCGGCTGAGGAGAGAGAGGTGGTGGCGGTGGTGGTGGCAGTGGTGGTGAGGGCAGGTAATTCATATCCCCGCCTGGAAGGGTATCATCGTCTTTGTCGGAATCCGCAGATACGGTCTGTGTGCTGCTGGCCTGCCGCCGTCGTTCCCGGGTAGTGCCGTGCTGATAGGAAGCCTCAGAGTCAATCACTAATCACAAGAACAGGAGATACCGACGAAAAGAACAAGGTCTACCTTTGTGGTTTGGTGAGGCTGTTTTGCACCAGTACCGCCAAGCAAGCGACTACTCCTTCGAGGAGCGAGTGTAGGTGCATTAGGTTGAGTGTGCCCCTTTGCAGGAGAGTTGACGTTCCTAGAAGGCGCCGCATGCTGAGAACGACGACCGGAAGATGAGAAGATGTTAGCAAATAGCAAGGCCGGGCGTGCGCGTGCCTTATTCGAGGGGTCGTCCAAGTTTAATTTACTGCTCTTGAGTTTGATGGCCTCTGCCTGATGCGACGTCGAACGTAACCGTTTAGGTACTGGACCTACTTCATCGGCAGAAGAGAGTGGTCGGGAAGTGTGGACTTGAAGAGGTGCATGAACTTGGTGTGATCGAGTAATTCGGGGATTCGGGGGTGGCGGTTGTTGGAAAGAGTTTTCAAAAGGGTAGAATGAAGATTCATCTGTAGCACTAGCGAAATGTCAACACATTTCATCCACAGGATGCACTCCCATTTACACACAGTGAGTCACGGGGACCTATTCGGATGGCCTTGGGTTGACCCTCCGGTTTCCAGGCCTTGGACAAGTTGCCACCCCCTCCACCGTCGGGCGTAAAGAATCCAGCACCGGTAGAGGTTGGTTTGTTTTTTGACGGACCTTCATGTTGTGGCGTAGCTTTGATGGGAGCTGGGCGCGGGGGGAAGATTTCATCGATTTCAGGAAAAGACCCTGTAATGACATACTGATCGTGGATATACTATAAAAACGAGCTAAAAGAATGGAAAAAGTACCCGATGCACAGAGCCCTTCGAACGCCTCCCAGAGATAAGGGTTGGATAAAAGGGCTTCTCTATAACTTCGCGATGCCTTGTCAGGAAGATTGCCTTTGAGTGCCATGTTTCCAGTTCTACATCGAAGCGCCGCCTCTTCGGGAAACGGATGAGCCACACGACTTGCAGAAAACGCTATATACCCTTAGAGTAACACTAAGGAGAAGGGACAATGTCACATACCAGAATTGATGAAACCCGTATCTTGGAGGGTTGCTTCCAGCACTTCTCTTGCGTGTCTATGTCGACCGAGTGCGGTGCAGCACCTCGCCTTGATTTCCAAGCATCCTGTACACTGCTTGTCCTGAGGTGAATTGACGAGATTCAAAGCAGAATGGGTCTGGCCCTCGCGAAGTAAGGCAATGGCATAAAGGTGTCGTGAATCATGGTTCGTGTGATCGATTGCAAAATAGCGTTCCGCATGAAAGACAGCTGACTTGGTGAGATCAGCATCAAGACACAACCAGACGAGAGACTGAAAGCGCTGGCAGAGAGAGGGGAAGAAGGAATGTAATGATGGGTCTGTCTGCATTTTGGGAGGGAGCTGCTCAGAGGATAGACAGGGCCGTTTTCCAGGAGGACAGCAGAACACTTGGACGTGCTGTAGCCGAAACAAGGCAGAAAAACAGGATACTCGGACTTGCTCGGTTGATTGTCACGTGCAGACTACAACGCGTCGACGTAAATTAATGCATTCTACTACAATAAATTCTAATGTCCATGCGGGTCACGCTCTCCTTGTTGCTCTGTGAGGCTCCGTGAATATACGAGCGACCCATCATCATCGACATCAAGCTCACCTGGAACACATTGGATCGCATCATCAATACGAAGCAGCGCAATAGCAGCCTCGTAGGCAGACTTCAAGCTTTTGGTTTTCCCCATGGTAGGCTCTAGGATCCCAGCACTTACATTGTCCCGTACCTCCCCGTTCAGGAGATCAAGCCCGTAACGCAGGAAAGCCTTTTTGGGATCCCCATGCGGTGATTTCTGCGCCGCATTGTGGTATGAGCGTAATTTAGCCACAAGTTCAGTTGAATCCTTGGCAGCGTTTACGGCAAGCTGCTTGGGGATGGAAAGCAAAGCACTTGCAAATTCGGCGATGGCGAGCTGTTCCCTCGAGCCCTAAATCCAGATCGAGACGTCACATGCCGGAAGTGGTATCACATACAACAATGCCTTACCAGTGTCGTCGCAAAGTTCTCCAAATAGATACTAAGTGCCGATTCAACCGCCCCACCACCTGGAACTACAGCGCCACTTTCCAGCGTCCGCTTGATAACAGACAGGGTATCGTGAAGAGCCCTCTCCATTTCATCCAGCATGTAGTCATTTGCACCACGCAAGACAATTGACGATGAACTGACGACTTTGGTACCCTTGACCAAAATGAGCTCATCGTCTGCGATGCGCTCCTGGATGACTTCGTCGGCCATTCCCAGATAGCTAGGCTCGAAAGTTTCATCTCCATTCAGATTGGCCATGCTCGCAATGAGCTGACCGCCTGTAGCCCTTGCAATCCTACGTAAATCCTCCTTCCTACACCGACGGACAGCCATGGCTCCAGCCTCGACAAACTCTTTCAGACAGAGATCATCGATACCTTTGGTCGTAAACACAACGTTAGCACCAGCTGCGAGAATCTTTCGGATGCGTTCAAGAGTAATTTCTGCTTCCCTGTAGCACGGATGAGCGACGGAATTGATAGAATCGGACCATGCAAATACATACCGTTTGCGAATCTCTTCGAGTTGATCAGGATCGTCTACTAGGATCTGCACACCCAACTGCATGCGAGATTTCTGAAGATTGATATCCAAACACGCAATCTTGGCACCAACAATCCGTTTTTTCATAGCTACAATCGCATCAACTAACTAGTGGCTGATACAGAACAGCAAAGTGCCGCACCTTGACTAGCGACAGTGCAGTTAAGGGCATAACCCTGAACAAACAGGGATTCGCGAGCACTGCGGCCATGAGCCTTCAAAACGTTGACAGCTTTTACGGGATACTTGATATCACCACGCAAGTTTATCGTCTTCACTGCTTGCATAGCATCAACAGCCATAGGCGCAAACAAGTCATCATCGCTACGTCCCAGAAACTCATCAGCTTTAGAATAAAAACTCGCCATCACCACGCACTTTGCAAGGATTTTACTTGCCATAGTCGTCTTCGCGACATTGATTAATGCCTCCCTCCCCAGCGAATCTACCTTGATGCTTAATTGATCCTGCATAAATTTGACGGCTTCCCGGCAAGCCAATCGATAACCAGTAATGATCGTTGTGGGATGAATTTTGGTCTTGACTAGTTCATTTGCCCTCCGTAAAAGTTCCGCAGCAATAATCACTACAGACGTCGTTCCATCACCGACTTCTTTGTCTTGTTTCTGGGCCAGATCCACAAATATACGTCCTGCAGGGTGCTCAACTGACAACAGAGACAAGATAGTAGCACCGTCGTTGGAAATCGTCACTTCCTGAATATTTTACAGTCAGTCAATGTTGATATGGAGGTAAACCAGGATCTCGTACACCAATGTTGTCAACAAGCATTTTATCGAGACCTAGAGGTCCCAGTGAACTTTTAACGATGTTGGCAATAGATTGCGCCGCGATGACTGTGTGTAAGATTAACGAACGCTTTGAAATTGGAACAGAACACAGAAGTCACTGTACCATTTTGGTCACGGATATCTTGTCCGGAGACCCGATCTCCTCCAAGAAATGCACCGGCTCGAGGATCTCGTTGGAACATCGTGAACTAGGATAAGAGGCGCAGGAGGGAGCCAGATGTAGGTGAGAATCAATAGAATTCAAGAATGCTAAATTCACCGAAGACGCGTTTATTTGTTACGAACAAATAGATCTCACCCTCAGAAAAAATAGAACTTTATTAAAAACATAATGGCCGCCCATTTGAGATTCACAGTGAACGTGAATAACTACAACTATTATGGAGCCACTGCTCCAATGAACATGCTTGGAGAGTTCGATCAAAAAGAGTGTCCATGGAAAGACAAGCCGCATCAAGAGCTCAACCTTCCACCGGAGAAGGCAAAGTAAACCTAGCGAACAAGACCGACAGTGTAGCCTGGCTAGAGTCGACCAGCATAAGAAAATAAAGATGAATAACGAATAAAAAGTCCAGTGTTGAAAACAAATATGGAAACAGACGAGGGAGTTTGATATGCCTAGGAAAATCAGTCAAACATTGGACAGCTGAAGATTGAATGATAGTCCATATAAATATCTGAAATTACATCTTGTGCATGCAAATGAATTCATATAAAAGAGAGATGCCACGAATAAGATGCTGCAGACGATACAGTCAGGCTGATATTACAGCGAGGGTAGTAGTCATTTCATGTGGACTTGATTCCCAGCAGGTAACAAGAGTATGCTGAACAAATGGTTTAAAAGACACAGAGAAGATGTTGGGGTCATTCCCTCGGGATACGGCAGGTGTAAACCTGTCATATACGTGACCAGAGCAGTGGGTGCTAGTAATAGCAATGAAAAATGCTAAAGCAGCACCATACTTAGCATCCCAGAGCCATACGATCGGATCCATACATTTCGACTCTTGAGAGTGGGGCACGAGCAGTTCTTTTCCCCTTGAGCATGCCGGTTTTTGTAGGAGGACAAGGGCTATCACCAATGTCGGTGTCAGTGTCGTCAGCTTCAGTTATCATATTTCCAGTGTCCTCTTGTAACGTAGCCAAAACCCGAGTACGACGGCCGCGTGCAATGTTTCCAGCGGTAAACATCTGGACCGGACCTGCCAACGGAGCGGTACTACGCTTTGACTGAGGTTGAGAAATCTGGGATTGGGATGTCGATGTGACTGTAGTAACGGTGGTCGAGGAGGTGGCCTTGTTTGCACCCTCCCCGTACGCATAGGACTTGTGCCTTCCGAGCTTGACTTTACGGAATTGGTCGAGGTCTTCTTTCCGGGCAATAGCGTGATTGGGATCGTCCATCCTCACATAGTCTGGTGGTTCACATCGGTGTCCGGATGCCTTAAAGTAGGCGTTGTACCCTCCATCGAGAATGTAGATATCGGGATAATGTATCTTAGGATAGAACATATTATTAGTGGCACGGTCTTTGGCGCGAAGGTGTTTTGCACTGAAACACTGTATGAGAGGACCTGCTTAACGACGACAGCGATAGACTCACAATGTTGGCGCTCTCTTGGCACTAAATTCACAGTGAAAGACAAGGATCGTTTTGCGCACAGTATCACCACTGACAGAAGGTTTTGGTTTCGTCAAGCTGGGACCCAACAATAACTCCTCCACGGCTGCAGTAGTATTGAGATTTATGGCACCAGGAATATGGCCGCCGTGATATTCATAATCAAAACGGCAGTCAATGACATGATAGTTATGTATTTGCGAGTCATATTCGCCATCGATGAGAGCGTTAAGCTGGAATGATTGATTGATTGATTAAAAGATCCACCACAATGTAACATGGACGTACAGTTTCGGCTTTGATGCGCATCAAGCCATCCTCAGTGACCTTGTGGCACGGTAAGATCTTTCCATGAGTTTCATTGTCACCGAATCCGCCCAGTCCAGGTGCCATGTATTTGGACATGGGGCTGCCGGCCAGTCGACCAGGACTTTCCTTTTCTATTTTTGCAGTAACATCGGACACGGATCTGAGACTCTCGGAACCATCGCAACGCCTGAGGGTTCTGCCTTGCTGCCTTTTTGCGTAAGACAGTGCCGGAGATGATCCATCAGGACCATCAAAAGAGGATTCTTCAGAGTATTGGTCTGAGGCGAAAGAGGGAGATAAGAGGGCGGAGAAGGCTCGACGGACGGGAAGCCCACCATAAGCGGTAGTTGCGTCAGATTGACCATTAGATAGAGTTGAATGCGAGGGCTGCTGTGTATCTGAAAACTGAACTATAGCAGACACCACGGGCCGCTGGTTATGCCGGGCGAATAGGGGTGGAGCTCCAAGTCCCTGCAACGTTGGTTTCCCTTTTCTTAGACGATCCACCTTGAACTCCAAGGGGGAGGGGAAAAAACCAGGAGAGGAAGGGAAGTCTTGTTCTGCCTCAGATTTGAGCGTTGCATCAGGGGAGACAGAACGACGCTTTCTGGATTTATTTGCCTGAGGGGACTCAAAAGAACGGCGAGGAGATAAAGTATTGCGGAACAGGGCGTTGAATCCTCTGGATGCAGGATGAGCGGTCTTGGGCATCGGCGAGAACGAGAGAGGAGTAACTGTGTCCGAAACCATAGAGAACGAAGAGTCAATATCCATTGCATCGCTGACGGGAGAAAAAGGTTCTAGCATGGGCTGTAACAAATATATCAGCTGGTTGGTGGCAAACATGGATTTACATGACTTTTACCTGCGGCTTGTTTTCAGGGCCACCTATGCTCATCAGCCATTCAGTTGGTAAAGCTGAGCGTTGTGTACGTTTAGCTCCTTGTGTTGAGGTATTCGAGGCGGTAGGGTCACAGTGCGTTGCTTGAGAGGGGAGCAGGAAGTCGGGCGCATTGTTGCTGAGATCATTGCCGAAGAGTCTTGCACTGCTCGTGTAAGCGCGGGAGCGGGAAGCTGGTTTCCGTTCCCCAATATGAGCATGAGGTTTGGGCAGAGGAAAAGGTGAAATATCCATCGGTTCGGCGTATTCCCGATCCGGAGTAAGAGGAACATCCCCTTTCGAGGGAGAATTTAATGAGACAGTTGACGCAAATGAGGTCTCCAAGTCTGAGGACAGAAATTCATCAACATCGCGTTGACCAAAGCGTTGACTGCGTTTCCGAGATGGTACGGTCGGCAGCATGAGACATTGAACTTTTGTTGGAAATAAAGACGTCATTTCGCTGAAAGCCTCGCACGATGTATTCTCTTCGGATAAACAAGACGAGGCTGGGCAAAAAATGAGGAAAGGGCGATGAGTCCGAATTGTATGAACCAGGTTATAAAACACGAACTAGTTTCTAGGCAACCCCTGTTAAGAATTGCAGCTGGTTAGGGAGTGAACCGTTAGAACAACTGGATTGTAGACATTATTATTAGCAATGTGGTATACTGCTGAGAATATATGTGGCAAATCGAACGCTGAGATGACTCTGTTCGTTCAACGTGCACATATTCGGATACCAGGTCCCGAAGTGATGGCCCAATTGCAACAGCCAATCCCAGAGTCTGATACCCTGCAAATGGGACGAACCTTGTACACAGCAAATGAGACAGCCTGCACAAGAGACCACTCCTGACAGTAAAAGAGCAAGAATGAACTTTTGAACTGCTCAATGTGCTGGAGTGTGTCTTGAAGATTCTCTTTGTGGGTCCAGCTCTGGCACCTGCCAAAAAGGTTGGCACGCTCGTGCCTAAATCAGAACCAAGGTACTCACGGAAAGTTGGCGATGAAAGGGTGTTTTTGAGGAGGATGGTTCGCGAAAAAAGGGAGATGCCTACACCACACAATTCTGTTGGATAGAGCGTACATATTACAGCGGTCCTAATGTCTTTATTTGGCCAATGTTCAACTATTCACGTGACGTTGTATGGGAAATGCGTTTCACCTCGCCCACCGATCGATCGATCATCAATTGATGGTTGGTCCGGTTGAACAAATTTATTAGTATTATCTATAGATCGTGCCAATACCTTCCCAGCAGTATTACATACATATTGAGCTCAATTGTTCTTGACGTACAAGCTCTCGCTGGGGCGCTTTGAATCGATTTGCGACCACCTGAATAGTACTCAACCACCAGAAAAGTGAAAACAAAGAGGTCAAAACGTACAATGGAAACGTCGGGCGGAGATTCTCATAGTGCATCTCCGGATACATTTGCTTTATTGTTTCAATCAGGTGGTTGAACACGATCTGATTGGCGAAGTCAGCTCTCTTTCTCCTGCAGCTATTACGGCATCCGGAATGATTGTGAAGACGAATGACTCACCTCATATCCGGCTGCATTGAGGTGGAGTCCATCGGTGAGATATCTGTCTAAAGACTCTTCTTTATGACCGGCTGAATTCCAAAGCAAATTCCAAACGTCCACTTGGCCAACGTCGTGTTGCATGCCAATTTCCTGGACTGCATCGGCATATGCTTTTGTTGTCGCAAACAATCGATCCAGCGCTAGTGGTGGATCACGCGACTGCAAATCGGCAAGTCTCTGATGCGTGTTGACGGGAGGAGGTGTGAAGAGGATTACTCTGGTGCAGGGAGAGTAATACTCTGACTCAGGTGACTTGACCATTTGAATCATTTTTGCCAGATTTTCTTTGAATCGCTCGAGAGGGACATGCTGTGGTGATGGGAGAATGCATGCATCATTCGCGCCAAACCAGATGGTGAGAAGTTGGACACGAGGTCCCTTTTCTTCTCGCTTCGGGAATATCTAGTTCAAGTTCAAAAGGCGCCATGGTATCCGATCACACATATTCACACCTGTTCAAATACGGGCAATGCCCAATCCGTGTTATAACCGCTGAAACCGCGGTTAATCACATCTAAACTTCTTGAATAGAAATCTGTTGCATTGTGCGTTGAGGACGGCAGCAAGCCAATAAATAATCATACTTGCGAGAAAGGCGTTGGCCAAAACCATCCAAGTTGGGTTCCCATGCACCTTGGGTGATCGAATCACCGAAGAGCATGAAAATGTCGGGGCCAACGATAGGCATGGAGTATGTGAAAGGTAAAGCAAGTTATCGTTATCTTATCAGGTAAGAGTGAACCCACGGCAAACGCCGAAGGTCTCTTCGTTCTCTTATGAGTATTGCTAGGGAGAGGAGGATACCTCTGAGGGTGTCTAGTAATACAGCCTATCTGTGGAACATCGAGGGTATGCACCGCTTACCTCCAACTTCCTTTCGTTTACATAATAATGAATTCACCAAGATAGACATCGCGATACTTCGTTCAAAACATCACGTTTGCGGTATCCTTACGGGCACACTCCCCCATTTATCACAACAAAACGTGTTTTTGGGGACACCCTTGATTCTGCTCCCAGAAGAGGTCGTCCTATTGGTGGAAAAGGGTATTACAATCCAATACCTTGTTTGTGCTGTCCCGGAATGCTGAACTTCGTTTCAGAGGTAGCAGTTATTGTAGATGATCCTTCTGCTCATCTTCAGCCAAGTATATCGGAGCTAGAAAGCTGGAATGATGAACAACAAGCTTCATTTCGGCAACAAATTATCGCCAATAAAACGAAAGCTACGAAGAGGGACAATGGCCGATCTTTCTCCGAAGAAGCTCTTAAGAAACGCACGGAACGCGAGGAACGCAGACGGCTTGCAACGAAGAAGCTTGCAGAAGAGTCGAATGCTGAGGACATCAGTGTATCCTCTCTCAATGTCTCGCGACCAGAACCAGATGTGGCTGCACTGTCCACCCAGCTATCCATCTCTGAGCAGCCACCAGCTGCCTCAGCAAATTATATCATCACTATTCCCGCCGCTTCAGAGTATCAATGGTACAATGCTGACCAGGCCACTTTCACAACGATAGAGAGCGCTCAGAAGGCAGGGATCTGGACTTATCCCTCTAACCTCAGTGAACGTGCTAGATGTGGTGTTTTTAGAAGTTTGTCGGCGCAAGGATACTTCATGGGAAGCGGTATCAAATTCGGAGGGGATTATCTCGTCTATCCGGGTTAGTTTTTGTCTTCGTGATTCCGCTGTTTAACATGGAAACATTTGCACAGGCGATCCCTTGAGATATCATTCTCACTTCGTAGCTACCGTAATTGAATCTCCCGAACAAATCCTTCGACCAATGGAGATAGTCGCGCATGGTAGGCTAGGTACTGCCACAAAAAAATCTCACCTTCTTTGTACTTGGGATGATGCAAATAAAGAGGTGTCATATCTCTCGATCGAATGGGCGGGTTTCGGTTGAATGGTAACAAGAAACATTATCATTATACGTTGTATCTAATGTACATGAGACTTAATCAAACTTTTTCTCGTCCCAATATTAACACGATTCTGAGTAGGCCTCGCATGCTGTGTTGGCTGGATGACGCCCTTCACGTCAAATCCAGTACTAATTCCTTCCTCGACATTTTCGGAAGTATTACTGGAGGTACGGTGTCTACGCCTACTTCCATGACTTGATTCCGTTGGCGGGACCAAAAGGTCAAGGAATTTTGCTACTAGGTCATTGAGGAAGACAACTGGAGCAAATACCCGTAGACGGATAGGAATGAAAGGTGACGGATGACGAATAGTGTCACTGTCTGTCTTGCTTGCAGGATTGAAGGGATTGATGGGTGCAGGTCTTGCATGTGTGGCAATAATGGTGTACTGTTGGCACTACGTAAGTTGCAACTTTTGGTTGTAATTGGATCCATCAACCATACCAACGGAAACACGAGCGCAAACAGAGCGAAACTAGCTAGGCCTGTGCCAAGCATACATATCAGAACAGAGGGAAGACCTAATCAGAGTTTTCAGTGTGAAGAGGATTCTACAGAAGATATGGCCGACCGAAAGCAAAATAATACGTCCATCGCTCTTCAAGGTGTCGTGTCCGACCTGAAAACGAGAAACCACGATTCACCCAAACAGGTCTGGAGGTCATATCTATAGATGAGAGCTGTTCGGGGTGGCTGGGACATCGCAAATCTTACTCGAAAAAATAATAGCTGACATCATATCGTGAGTTGTCTAACACAATAGTCGCCTTTCGGGGGTACTTACGAGTCTACCCAGCATAGGAAGGCGAATTCTAGACCAGAACCAACAACAGGGATCTTCTTAAAGCAGTATGAAACCACAATGGATGTAAAAACCATGACAACTCTATAAGCAGATGTTGCAACTTGGTTCAAAAAACTGAAATAGGTTCGGGGAGGTTGCACAACGGCACGAGATCCATAACGTAAAATATATGCTCTTTTAGCGATGACATTGCACCAGGATACCTAATGATGGATTGAAGCAAACTATTGTTCAGCGTAGTTTTATTTTCCGGGATTAGCACTGAAATGGGACAGACGTTCAGATAGAAGGAAATGGCAACGACAGGGAGTAACCAGAGGACCTGATAGAACCGAGCTAGATTCCGGTGCAGCCACTTCTCCTGGTCCTTGACGAGAGGGTGCAGAAAGATATCGTAGGTATAAATCGATGTCACTGACAGTGAGTTGAGGAGAACTGATTTAAACAGGTTTGCCCGAATCTCAGCATCACTATAGCAGTTCTCAGTCAGTCAGTGAAATTATTGCCATTCTACCAACACACACCTGACGATCGTTGAAAATAACACGTCAAAACGAAACGAGTCATAAAGACCCCTGAGTGCCCAGCCGACTTGTAACAAGAGATTCTCATGTAATGGGATAAAATGAGGGTACATTGACCGAGCACTCATGATGGCAAGATGGCAAGGTTGTAGGATCATAAAGGAACACTAGAGTGATGGTCATATAGTATAGTATATAATTTGCAACTAAATTAACTGCTGACTAGGAATTAGGCCAATGGCCCTAATCATTCAACAAAAACACTTAGTCATGAGTCAAGAGGAATAAAATCGATCCCAATTGCTAGAATCCATCAAGCCCCGGTCAAACCCGGAACACAGAGCGCGACGATGGTACTGGTACTAGTACAAAAATGAACATTAATATTACAGAATAAAATAAGCTCAGAGCGCGACTGGAAGGACAAAAGGAACGTAAATAGCAGACATCAGAGAACGGAGCTTGTGATTCTAACATCTTGAAAAAGTTACGACCGTTTCTTTGTTGTCTGCAACAATGCTCAGCAGTTGCAAGATAATGAACGGAGCATGACAGACCTTTGTCCCAGCTATCTTTGAAGACGATTCCTTTGCAGCAGACCTTTTTGGGAGTGCTTTTCTGGCTACAGTGGCTTTCGCCACTTTTGCATTCACAGTGGACGTCACCCCAATAGCTACCTAAGCATCGAGGTGAATAAGTGCTGAAGACGATCTTTCAAAACAGACCTTCTTAACCAAACCTCGCTTTGACGTTGTAGTAGTTTTCTTTGCTGGTGATTCAGCCTTTGTCACAGAAGTTTTCTTAGTTATCGTCTTCGTATTTGAAGCAGGTTTGGCAGCGGGCTTCACTTTGAGAGCTCCTTTGACCTTGGATGAGGCTCCAGATGGTCTGGGCTTTGTTACTGCCTTCTGTGAAGGCCTCTTGGGCGCAACGGCAGTCTGGGACTTCGCAGCGACCTTAGGCTGCACTATCGGTTTATCCTGCGCAAGAAAGTATAAGCATCGCGTCAGGAATAGGCGCGAGCGGGTACCTCATTGACAACTGTCACCTTAGCTGCCTTGACTTTGGATGCCAACTTGATACGACCAGATACACCTTAGACCACATCAGTCATCTCCAAAGTGTTGTAAAAATAGGAAAGCACCTTTGGGGAGGGAGAAAATCCCTTTTTCGGCGCCTGACCTGATAGCTCGAGAGAGCAGTGTAACGTGACCCTGGACGAACTGAAATTTATACGTAGATTCTACAAATCTGGATACCTATGTTAGAAAACACAAGAGAAGTCAACGAGTGGGATATGTACGTTTTAATTTGTGACCGCGAGACACCTGTTCGGGCGTCATCAGGATTTGCAACAATGCATTCCTATACAGATGCATTAGACTGTTGTTACTGAAATGCAATCGGGCATATAGATAGGCACTACAATTGGCGGGTAATAGTAAAATTACAGTCTTGAAGATGCCATTAAGAGAGCCGCGCAAAAACCATAGATAGGAATGAGAGCATTAACTTGCCTGGATCATTTGGATCCACGGCGGATGGTCTGATTTCTTACTGGAGGCAGTAGATTTCTTGCCCTTTGTTCGTGTTGTTGATACTTTCGATCTTGCCATTGGAAAGGATGAACAGAATGCTGGAAGCTGTCAATAAAAAGTAAGCAGGAAAGTGAAGTAGGAGTGAGGACACAAATTTAGTAGGTAGCATAGCTTGGTCTCCAGCTATATATACCCGCAAGATCGCGTCAAGCACGTGATCTGACGTGTACACGAATCAACAAACAAATCACAAATGAATAAACTTCACGCTCAGCTTAGCAGAAATAGTTCTGTGTTAAGCGATCAGTCTCATAGAATTTATTTCTCAGTCCCATCATAGTTGGTGTGGACTCCATTTCAGGACTGTGTTCTACTTAGTTATACATCACCTGATCACTCCCTGTGGACTTCTGACTCCTAGTCATTTACAGTTGTCCATAGTTCACTAGGTGACCCCTGAGTTATCAGAGTGGTTCCGAAGGTTGCTAGGACCTCTTATTCGTCACCTGCGCTCCGATTCTATCACTCTAAACCTGAAGCACTTATGTAGTTCTGAAATCACATGACCTTGTTTTTAGAAGGAAGGACCAATCACAAATCACACTTCTGGCTCATCACACTTCTGGCTCCACCTGACCATGACTATTACGCCCATTCTCAAGGCCTCTGCTCGCTCTGCTTATCGCAATATGTATAGAGCAGCTTCGTGTAGATTTTCAGGTATTTTATTATCTCCCTTCCTTGATCATGGATTGTAATCAGCATGTCTCACAGGGGATGAGTTGATTCTCGCTGGTGCGTGAGCGCAGGGCTCTTCAAAACGTAGCGCAGCTCAAGAATTTTGCAGCTTTCCGCCAAAAGATGAGGGATGATGCTGCCAAAGCGCAGGTGCTGACAAGCACGGAAGAGTATGAACGGCATACTCAGTTTGCCAATGATGTTGCAGAATTCCTGCGGAAAAATATTATCCAAGGAGTCAAAGTTGCAGAAGGCAACCAGGGAGACGACGGGACCTGGTGTAAACTGGTGTTTATTTGGATTTGCGATTGAAAAAGTACTCACGGATTTCAAGATCTGCCAATACACGATGAAACCGAGTTAGGAAGTAATGAATCCATCAAGAATCCCAAGGTCATGGAGTCGAGTCGAAGTGCAAGCAAAAGGGAGGAGTGGACTAATCCAATCTGAGATTTCTTAATTCACAATTCAACTAACTTTAGGTGTTCTTCAGGTGCTGTTCAGTCTGAACAATCCCGACCTCTGTATTATTCCGCACTCAAGAAAGCCTCGCAAGAACGTGTTATCCCTGAAATCCGCGAAGAAGATTTGGAAGAGTCCTTCGCGCGTGGTAAGGGCTTGTTTGATCCGTCATCTACTTGATCGAGATCTCATTGTCTTGGGTACAGGAAGTGGTCCTGTAGGTTTTTGTATGAAAAGCTGGAACTTTATTCAGTCAAATAATATTTTGTATTTACACCAGGGCGGTCAGTCAATTAACAAGACTGAAAACAATGTCCAACTGCTACACAAACCAACTGGAATTCGAGTGACATGTCAAGAAACCCGTTCATTGGCCCAGAATCGAAAAATCGCCCGAAAATTGTTAGTAGAGAAGGCATGTCAGCTTTATTCGTCTATCTCTTGCTCAGGCACTAATAATATGTTTGGGTGGTATCTGGTAATCTAGCTCGATAGGTTGGTGAATCCAGGCCTGTCTAAAGAAGATATGAAACGTGCGAAGCAAATTGAGAGAGAACGTAGAAGGCGTAAGAAGGCAAAAAAGAAGGCAAACAAGCTGGATGCAGCACAGGAGAAATGTTGATGTTCCCATGTACTGGTACATCCTGATAACTCATATACTTAATACTCTAGTCAAATGTACTCTACTTGGTCTTGCAAGATAGGTGTCACCAGGAATATTCAATATTCATCTCTTGAATTGCTATGACAATGCATCTGAGATAAAGTTAGGTATAAAAAAGACATGGGAGAAAGTCTCTTTAGAAGTAAAAAATTGTAAAAAGTTGTCAGGTGTGGTTCACACCAGAAGGTAAAAGCCTATGGGATCTGCTCAGAGATGTACAGAGTGTAGAAACTCTGTATGAGAAGCTCAGTAATGCAGGCTTGCTGGAACAACCTTGGTTTCAGCTTATATGCTGCACCATCTGTCTGCTATATGGTCATAAATTCAGATAATTGGTTGAAGTTTGAAAGAGAAGTAAGTACTGATAGTGGTGTATCACTGTTTGAACACTGGAGATTGAGTTCAATAGAAATTATCTTTATCAATTATCAGTATAATGTAACTACTAGTCTTATATACAAGTCAAATAGGTAGGAGATGCTTGGGGGTTTCAGTGTACAGCCCTGAGTAGATGTTTTAGTGTTAAAACACTAAAAGGAGCCAGATAGGAGAACTCTGCCATAGAAGACTGAATCCTCAAAAAATTAGGAGAGATGATTGCATTACTACCATGGAGATATGTTGTAAGAAAGATGGCCATCATAGAAAACAGGCTTATACCAGAGTTATTAAGAAGACATTACTACTACAGAGATGTGTTTTTGGAATAGTTAGATTTGGGATATGACAAAAGTGAAGGTTTACTATATTTAATATCTTTTGACTCTGAAGACATTTTGAGATCTTAAATAACTTGAAATTGAATAATGTAATTTTGTTACACAAGGTCAATATTTTCAAAGTGCAAACTCTAGGTTTCTGTCCCAGTTATTCTAACAATACATGTATATTAGAATGAAGTAAAATTTAGTGTGTACAGACTATATATTTACAGGATATACAGTGAGAACTTCTTAAAAGTGTTAAGTTTCTCTTGTAAACTCTACTCTAAGTATTGCTTCAACAATAGTATTAAGAGATATTAAAACAAGAACTTGTTAGTATAGAGTATTGTTATGTTGTAACTATTATGGACCTATTTTAAACTGAGAGACAAAAGTCCATAAAGTTAGCTCAGAAATATACAGAGTATGAAAACTCCATATGATAAGTTTAGTAATGCATATTAAAAGAAACAGAATGTACAGTAGTATTATGATCTTAAATCCTTAGAGTTGGATAAAAGAACAAATTCTTGTATTAGAGTAAACACAAGAAAACTCGATAGAGAGCTCTTTACAAAATAGTCTACCTTTATATACTTCTACAGATGGTCTGTGCTAGCTACTGTGCACCCTATCCTAAATGACCATGTGTAAAGCATGAGGTCAACATGTGTTGTCCATATTGTATGACGTCATCTTGTTCCAGAACCTTCTACTTTCTTCTCTTAAGTTCCATGACTAATGCTGTGACCACACCATCAGATGTGACTGATGTGACAGTGTGACCAATCACTTCTACCCCTAACCTCAGAGTTCTAAAAATAGAAAAAGTAAAAAAAATAAATCAAGAAAAATAAAATAAGAAAAGAAAATAAAGAAAAACTAAGTCTATAATCTTTGATCTTGACAAGTAGCATGGTGCAATATGTCTAACTTGCAACTACTTATCTATAGTAAATATTATAGTAGAAAGTTGGAAAAGTATGAGTGACAATAAAAGATAAGTAGTATTAGTAGTAGTTTAACCTATGTGAAAATTTCACATAAACTACTTAATTAGTACTACTGACTATAAACTATATAATTAGTAAGTAGAATACTCTCTTTTGTTTAAGACATCAGCTATTAAGTAATAGAAGTAGAAGTAGATAGGCTTGAAGCCAAGAGATGAATGAAAACAATTGAACAAGACTTGACCAAGGTTTTTGGTTAGAATATCAGTAGAATTCTTTTTTCTATTAATATGATAT
>Ga0157366_1000493_pt1 | contig 17637 bp, 24 predicted proteins | sample AttbisABBM1_FD_113149 | JGI IMG/M metagenome (GOLD analysis project Ga0157366, IMG submission 113149) | Fungus gardens microbial communities from leaf cutter ant in Botucatu, State of São Paulo, Brazil - Atta bisphaerica ABBM1 | ecosystem: Host-associated > Fungi > Mycelium > Unclassified ...
ACTCCCACTGGAGCTTAAATACATGAAGTTAGACCGCAAAGGCGTTGCCGCACGTGCCGCGCTGGGAGCGTATCTGAAGCCGCGCCTGGCTCAGGATGCTGCACCCAAAGACCTTACCGCCATCCTGAATGCGAACAAGTCACCCAAAGCTGTCGCTCAGGCCATCGTAGCCAAATACAAATCACGCCTCGCGGCTGACATGGATATCGAACCGGAAGAACTGGTAGAGATTATCGAAGCGTCTGCTGAAGGTGTTGAGCCAGATGAAGAAGTTAAGGTAACTGGCGACGATGACAAAGAAGGCATCATGGCAGCGCTGCGTGATGCTGGTGTATCTGAAGAGCTGATTGCTCAGATTGCTGCGGCGCTGTCACCTGCTGTCGCTCAGGATGCTGACAAAGACGACGACAAAGACGAGAAAGACAAAGTGTCAAAAACCGCTATGGATTCCGCAATTCGCCTGGCTCAGGACGGCGCAACTAAAGCCGCTGCTGAAAACTTCCGTAAAGTGCGTGAAGCAGAGCAGGCGGTTCGCCCGCTTATCGGTGATGTGGTTGCCATGGACTCTGCTGATGACGTCTACCGCACTGCGCTAGAGCAGGCTGAGGTGGATATTGCTGGCGTGCACCCATCGGCGTTCCCGTCACTGGTGCGCATGGCTATCCAGCAGAAAGAAAATTCACGTCCTGCCCCTCTGGCTCAGGACTCCGCATCAATCAGCGATTTCGAGAAAGCCTTCCCGACCGCTGGCAAACTGAAACGAGGTTACTAAGATGGCAGGCTTTCAGAGCGTAATTAATCAATATCCGGCCCCCGGCGTCGAAGGTGGCTTTGCCAGCACCAACCCGCATGCAACCTTTCTTGCGGGCGAGGCAGCACTGGTTGCAGGCACCAACGGCCTGACCATCGGTCGCTTTGCCTGGGCTGTAAACGGTGTGGCATCCAATGCTGGCACTGGCGCACCTTCCGGCTTCGTACATCGTGACGGTCAGGCAGTTATCACTACCTGGCTGGGCAGCGATTCAAACGTGATTCAGTCTGGCCGCGAAGTTACCCTGATGGTCGCTGGTGATTTCTGGGCGCGCACCTCTACCGCGGCAACGCGTGGTCAGAAAATCTTTGCATCACTCACCACTGGTCAGGTTCAGACTGGCGCAGCAGGCGCAACCATTACCGGTTATGCCGAAACCAACTTTTTCGCCGGTAGCGCATGTGACGCGGGCGAGCTTGTCAAAATTAGCACCTGGAGCAACTAATGAACGAATTTCAGAAGCACTACGCCGCCGCAAGCGGTAAGTACGGCATTGTGCTGCGAGGTGCTGAGCGCGCTCAATATCTCAGCCAAGAGCATGCAGAAAACTTTCAGTTGGCAATGGATGCTCAGCCAACCATGGTTACCACAGGTAGCTCGGGCATTCCGGCTTATTTCACCAACTATGTTGATCCTGAGTTAATCCGTGTGCTTGTCACGCCGATGAAAGCTGCTCAGATTTATGGCGAAGTAAAAAAAGGTGACTGGACAACATTAACCGCTCAGTTCCCTATTGTTGAGTCAACTGGTGAAGTCAGCTCATATGGCGACTACAACCATAACGGCATGATCAACGCCAACGTCAACTGGGTTTCACGGCAGTCCTACCACTATCAGACACATACCCGTTGGGGTGAGCGTGAGCTGGACATGTATGGTGCAGCGCGTATCGGCTATGCCGCCGAGCTTAACGTGGCTTCTGCGCTGGTGCTGAATAAGTTTCAGAACAAGTCATACTTCTACGGCATCGCTGGTCTTCAGAACTACGGCGCACTGAATGATCCAGGCTTGCAACCTTCAGTTACTCCAGCAGCCTCTGGAACAGGCGGCAGCGTCAAGTGGGATGATAAAGACGGTCAATTTGTCTATGACGACATCGCAGGACGTCTTTGGAAGCAGCTTGTTTCTCAGACAAAAGGTCTGGTAGAGCGCACGGACCGAATTAAGTTGGGTATGTCTCCTACCCTCGAGGTAAACCTGACCAAAACCAACATGTATAACGTCAATGTTACCGACCTGTTGAAGAAAAACTTCCCAAATTTGACCATCGAAACCGCAGTTGAATACTCAACTGATGCCGGTGAAATGGTTCAGATGATCGCCGAGCGTCTTGGTGAGCAGGATACGACCTATTCAGCTTTCACAGAGAAGATGCGTGCTCATGCGGTTGTGACTGAAGAGTCAAGCTGGAAGCAGAAAAAGTCAGGTGGTACCTGGGGAACAATCATTCGTCAACCGCTGGCAATCGCCACCATGATCGGAGCATAAGAAATGGCTGAAGTAGTTACTGTGGGTTGCAAGCTGCCAAACGGCTTGCTGATTGATGTTGGCGGCAAGGTTGTTCACATTTTTGGCGCCAATTCATCAAACGTGATTGGCGGTTACGGCCTGACTGAAAACGTAGATAAAGAGTTCTTTGAAACATGGCTGAAAGAGCACGCTAACCAGCCATATGTAAAAAACGAACTCGTCTTTGCTCAGGCTAAGACTAACAGCGCCCAGTCGAAAGCAAACGAAAATGCCGACGTTAAAACCGGCCTTGAAGGTTTGCCGCAAGATAAGCCTGTTGATGGTGTAACAAAAGACGAAGAGGCTATGAAGGCTTCTAAGGGCTAACCATGGCAGTCGTTATCTTTGATATAGCCAAATTTAGGGCGCGTTATCCCGAGTTTGCCTCGGTAAGTGATGAACTGCTTCAGGCTTACTTCACTGAGGCGACTGTCTATCTGAATAACACCGACAGCAGCCCGGTTACTGATGTTGACCAGCGGGCTGTATTTCTGAATATGCTGGTTGCTCACCTTGCCGCGATTAACAGCGGCGTTGGTGGTCAGGCGGCATCAGGATTGGTTGGGCGGGTAACGAGCGCATCTGAGGGTTCCGTCTCCGTGTCCGTCGATGCTGGCCCCTCCAGCGCCGCCTCATGGTGGTACATGCAGACACCTTACGGAGCACAATACTGGCAGGCGACGCTGCCATTCAGGACGATTCGTTACCTGCCCGGTGGCTCGCCTTCAATGTATCCCTATCACTACAACCGCAGAGGTTTTTACCGGAGGTAGCGATGACGACATTTACTGGTGGTGACGCGCTGCAGAAGAAGTTAGCGGAAATTGCGGAGCAGATTGGATACCCCAAGACGCTTCGCGTTGGCTTTCTGGAAGGGGCTACCTATCCCGATGGTGATTCGGTAGCTATGGTGGCCGCAGCGAATGAGTTTGGCGACCCGGGAATGAACCGGCCGCCGCGGCCATTCTTTCGTCGAATGCTTGCCGAAAAGTCACCTCAGTGGGGTGATGACCTCGGTAAGATTGCACTGGCAGTCAATTATGATGCGTCCGCACTTTTTGGGTTGATGGGTGAGAGAATTAAAGACCAGTTGCAGGGCTCAATTCGTGACTTCACTGACCCCGCTCTGGCGCAGTCTACTATTCAGCGCAAAGGGTTCGATAAGCCACTCATCGATACGGGTCACATGCTCAACTCAGTCGACTATGACGTTAAGGACGGCGTATGAACCTTCACGGCATTGTGCGTCGCGCCATCTCCACGGTTAACCCTGATGTGGCTGGCGTGATGATGGTAAGTCTTGGTACTTATACCACCGACGCCGCAGGACATCGCGTGCCGGCCTATACCTCGCAGAACGTCACCGTTCAGTTACAGTCATTGAGCTATACAGACCTGATGAAGATTGACGGACTCAACCTGCAGGGCGTTGTGAAGAAAGCCTACGTGAACGGTAACTTCGAAGGCGTCAACCGTCCTAAGCAAAAAGGTGGAGACAAGCTCATCGTTAACGGTGAAAACTGGCTCATCACGCAACCACTTGAAGAGTGGCCTGACTGGTGCTCATTCGTCGTAACGTTACAGGTGAATCCATGACAGCGACGATAAGCATTACCCAGGATGACATGACAGCCGCCTTGCGCGGTTTTTTATTGTCCCTCGTTGACGCTGAGGTGTTTCTGTCTCAGGAAAATCTGGTTCCTATGCCAAATCAGGATTTCGTCACGATGACGCCGATGTTCATTACCGGTCTGTCAACAAACCGCGTTGCCTATAACGATCCTGGAAGTGGTGTTGGCTCGGAGATGACGCAGCGAAGCAGCCAGTGGCGTTGTCAGCTTGATTTCTATGGCAGCACTGCGCAGGAAATGGCATCAGTCGTCGGCACCATGATTCGCTCTGAATACTCCGCTAACTGGTTCAGGCAAAACAATCACCCCATCACGCCGCTTTATGCTGGCGAGCCTCACCAGACCACGATGATTAACGCTGAAAAGCAGTATGAGAACCGATGGACGCTGGACTTCATGGCGCAGGTTAACGCTGTTATCACCACACCGCTTTATTTTTTCGACAACATAGAAGTCACGGCGAACGCTGCTGACCTGAAATACCCACCGGAGAATGCATAAATGGCAATCCCTTTAACAAAAGACGTCCAGATTAACCCTGGCGTACTGGCCGCCGGCGGAAACGCGGTTGATTTGAATGGCCTTATTCTTACCCAAAGCACTTATGCACCAGTGGGTAACGTTGCCTCATTCTCTACCAAAGAGGACGTGGCGAAGTATTTCGGCAGCGCTTCAGATGAGTATGCGATGGCCGCAATCTACTTCTCGGGCTATGACAACTCAACGAAAAAGCCAGGATCTCTTCTTTTTGCTCAGTACAATGTCATCCCAGTTTCTGCCTGGCTTCGCTCTGGCTCAATGGCAAATGTCACAATTGATCAGCTAAAGCTAATCAGTGGCATTCTCACGCTGACTGTAGACGGTACTGTCAAGACCTCAACCAATATTGATTTGAGTGGCGCTAACAGCTTTGCCGCAGCCGCAGACCTGATCGAGTCTGCCATTGGTAATTCAGTTGTCGTAACCTTTGACACCACACAGAAAGCATTTGTCATCACCTCAGCCACGTCTGGCGCAGGCAGCACCATCACTTTCGCAACAGGAACCGCGTCCACAGCTCTTAAGCTGACTGCAGCTACAGGAGCCATCCTGTCTCAGGGTGCTGATGCGCAGAATCCGACTGATTTCTTCATTGCGCTGCTGGACAAGACCCAGGACTGGGCGGTATTCACCACTTCTTTCGAAGCGACAGATGATGAGCATCTTGCCTTGTCTGCATGGGCCAGTGCGCAGAATTTCCGGTTCGCATACGTTGCTCATACTACCGAGGCTTCATCTCTGGTAAGTGGAAGTACAGACACTGTTGCATACAAGATTATTACCACCAATGACTACGCTAACGTGCTGCCTGTTTATGGAACCAATCTCCACGCAGCTTCAGCGTTGGGGTATGCGGCCGCACTGGACTTCGACCGTCAGGAAGGGCGAGTAACTTTCAAGTTCCGGTCCGTTGCAGGGCTTTCGCCTTACGTAACTTCATCTGCTGCGTATGACGCTCTTATCGCTAACGGTTACAGCTTCTATGGCTCATACACTGCAAACAACTATTCGACCAATTACTGGGCAGACGGCGCAATCACTGGCGACTTTAAATGGTTTGACAGCTTCTGTTTCCAGATCTGGCTAAATGCCAATTTGATGCAGGATGTGGTTCAGCTTTTCCAGTCCAATCGCTCTCTTCCTTACAATACGCGCGGTGATGCAGCTATCGAAGCATCAATGACAGACACCTTTTCTCAGGGCGTTTCATTCGGCGGGATTCGCGTAGGAATCTCTCTATCTACTGCGCAGCAAAACGAAATTATCAACGCTGTAGGCACGGATATTACGCCGACGCTGAACGCTAAAGGATGGTACTTGTATCTACCGAAAGCCACAGCAGAACAGAGGGCTGACCGTATCCGTCCTGGATGCAGCGTGTATTACACAGACGGCGGTAGTGTTCAGAAGTTAACCCTCGCGTCAGTCATGGTTCAGTAAGGAGCTTAAGAAATGGCTAATACCATCACCAGTGCTGACGCTATTTTCGCTCTCACTGTTATTAACCTTTATCCGTCAGCGCAGACGTTACAGGGATATGCTGCCGATGCGATGTTTGCACTCGGCGATACTGAAATGGCGGTTTCTGTCCGTGGCGCTGATGGCAAACTCTCAGCCGGTTTCGTATTTGGTGAATACCTGCAGACAATCACCATCATGCCTGACAGTGAAAGCCGGGAGATTTTCGAAACGTGGCAGCTTACTTCGCTAACATCGAAAGCGGTTTTCCGCTGCAATGCGACAATCATCATCCCGGCCATCAGTCGTAAATTCACACTTACAAACGGCGTTCTGCAGCGCGTTAAAGCGATGCCGGATGCTAACCGTGTGCTGCAGCAGATGACCTATCAGATTAACTGGGAAAGCGTCACCGCCGAATCCTACATTCCATAAGGCTTACTATGGCCCGCAAAGAGCTTATTTACACAGAGCAAGGTAAAGGCCGCGACCTTGGCAAAACCTTCTTCATTCGTGAGATGTCAGCCACTCAAGCTGAGTGGTGGGCAATTCGCGCAGGCATGGCTATGGCCCGCAGCGGCGTTGCGATGCCGGATAATTTTGCCGACATGGGTATTGCTGCAATGGCCGGAACCGGATTAAAGATGGTATCGCAGATTCCACCTGATGAAGCTAAGCCGCTTCTTGATGAGCTGATGGAGTGCGTACAGTTTGTTCCTGACGCCAGCAATCAGAACATCAAGCGAAAACTTATTGATGATGATATCGAAGAGATTGCAACGCGCCTCAAGTTACGCATGGAAGTATTCAAGCTACACGTCGATTTTTTCACCGCCGCCGCCAGTTAGACATTCCACCACTGGTCGGCGAGACCATCTCCGGTCTTGCTGATTACGTTAACGTTCCCAAAACCATAGCTACCGTTCTCTCTTCGGGTAAATGCTCTTTAACCGAACTTAGCACGACGCTGGGCGTTGAGGATTTGTGGTGGTGGCTAGAGATAATCACCGTGGACAATTACAACCGCATGATGGCTAACAGGGCCAGCGAGGGAAGCTGATGGCAACGATTATAGACGCGCTTGTCGTCACGCTGGGGCTGGATTCATCTGGCTTTAAAAAAGGTCAGGGAGAGATTAAAGGCGGTCTTGACGACACTCGTAAGCAGGCAGAGCAGACCGCCAAGGACATGGAGGCAGCCGGTAAAAGGGCTGCTTCATTCTTTGGTTCGATTCGCACTGAATTGCTGGCGCTGGTAGGCGTCACGCTGTCCGTTCAGGGAATTAAAAGCTTTGTCGCCGGAATGACGGATAACCTGCAGCAGCTTGCGGTTAACTCCCGATCTCTGGATATGTCGGCTAAGTCTCTCGATGGCTGGCAGCGGGCTGCTGAGTCTGCTGGTTCAAGCGCTGAGAAGATGACAGGAACTCTTAGCGGGTTCCAGAATGTGCTGACGCAGATTCGCACCGGCGGCGGACAAGATAACCCTCTGTGGCAGGCGCTGGCATCGTTTGGCTCAGCTACCGGTGCAAACTTCGACTTTCAGAACGACAACTCTGAGCAGGTTATGCGCAAGATAGCGGATAACTGGGGTAAGTTGAGCAAGGATGCGCAGCGCCGCTTTGGGGGCATGTTTGGTTTTGATAATCAGACACAGCAGGCGCTGTCCAATGGTCGCCTGGTAACTGACGCAGATCAGTTCACCAAGATATCCCGCGCAACTGATGAAGCAACGCAAAAGGCACAAGAGTTCAATCGCCGCCTTGTGGAGATGAAAGCCAACTTTTCTGCGGCTTCTCAGGTGCTTTATACAGCACTAATTCCTTACGTTGAAAAGCTTATTCCTCTTATCGAGAAAATAGGCAATTGGGTTGCTACTCACGGCCCCGAAATCAGTAAAGCTTTTCAGGATTTCTCCAACCAGATAAATGGCATCGTTGATGCGGTGGGCGGTTGGGAAAATGTCATGCAGGGCTTGCTTATCTTCATTGGAGGTAAGTGGCTGTTAGGTATTACCTCTGCCCTCGGTGGTGTTCGCGGCGCACTGATGGCTATATCCCGCATCAGCCTTATCGCGGGGCTTGTAGAGCTGCAGAAATATGCTGCGGTACTTGAAAACAAGTATGGATGGCTCATTCATAACCCTATTGCCGACACACTGAATAGTTCACCCGGTAGTGATACCGCAAATGATTTAGGTAAAGCAGCAAGCAAGTGGATGCGAGAAAATCTCGGGATCGGCTTCAGGGATGATGATGGTTCAGCTCCCCGCGGAATTCGCAACAACAACCCCGGAAACCTTAATTTCGCAGGCCAGGCAGGAGCAACTAAAGAAGGAGGCGAGAATGGTCGGTTTGCTGTTTTCAGCAGCATGCGAGATGGCATATCCGCACTTCACCGCCAGATTCAGCTCTACCTTCAGCGTGGCGTGAATACCATCGACTCCATAGTTAACAAGTACGCGCCTTCCTCAGACGGAAACAACGTTCAGTCTTACATTCAGCAGCTTGTAGGTGCCACTGGAAAAGGTGCGAATGAAACCCTTTCAGGCGATGACCAGGGAACAGTATTCAAACTGATTCGCGGCATCATCAATCACGAAAACGGCAAGGGATACGTGTCTGATCAGGACATCCTGGGCGGCATACAGGTGGGGTCTGTGGCTACTTCCATGCGACAGTCTGCAATGCAGCAGCAGGGCGGAAACCAGATTCACATCGGTGAAGTCAACATGCAAACCAGCGCCTCCAACGTGAATGCACTTGGTCAGGATATCCAGCGCAGCGTCAGCCGAAACAGCCTTCTGGTGCCTTCGATGTCAGGACAGGGTGGATAATGAACTTTTCTCTGAACGAAACAACGCTGTTAAATGCCGTTCAGGGTGGCGGCATTTTCTCGGTTATAAACAGCATCATCTCGCCCGGTTACGGCATCTACCTGAAGAGTGGGGCTAAGGCTCTTTACCCCTCGTCTTTTCTCGGAATCGAGTATGGCGCGGATGCCTCTGTTGTTTCATCTCCTATTGAGTCGGGATCGTATACTTCTTACAACAAAGTTAAGCGTCCGCCGATCATACGCGTGCTTTTTGTGCTTGAAGGATGGTCAGGCTTATCCGGTTCATTGCCCAACCTGACTAATTTCAGTCTAACGAGTCGTGCCGATATGCTGGGCGCGCTCGATGCCATGGTAAGCAGTGCTACCACGTATGATATTGAAACACCCGATACGGTTTATCAGGATTACGATTTGGTGCGGTATAACTATCGCACCTCAGACAGGGACGTCACCCTTCTGACTGTGGAAGCCATATTCCAGGCTTTGCTGCAAGAGGCAGAGGTAACGCTTACCAGCACCACGGCGCAGAGTAATACGACATCTAATGGCACCAGTCAGGCATCCAGCGCAGTTACCGAAAAGGTTACAGGCTCAACCAGTACCGCTACGCAAAGCAGTGTCTCTTCCGCGCTGAACGGGCTTAAGAGCTCTGTGTCGAGTGCGTCAACCGCTGTAGCAAATACGGTTAGCTCTTCTGTATCGAATATTACACAGACTACTACATCCGCGATTAACGGCGCTTCAGCCTCGGCTATTAATAAACTCTCTTCCACCGTCACTGAACTGGTTAAGGCGATCACCTGATGCAGATAATCACGCTTCAGCCAATAAAGGCTCAGGAACTGACGGTAAGGCTTGGCGACCAGAATGTGACGCTGAGGATATATCAGCGCACCACCGGCCTTTATGTTGATATTGGCCTGGGTGATTTATGGATAGCTCAGGGCGTCATTTGTATTAATGGCAACCGTCTGGTTCGTTACTCATATCTCGGTTTCAAAGGCGATCTGTTCTTTGCTGACCTGAAAGGCAGCAGCGACCCTACTTATGATGGCCTGGGTGACAGGTATGTACTTTTCTATGCCACAGCAGATGAAATGAGCAGCGCAGCATGACATACAAAAAACGCAGTCTGAAATTCCAGTTCAAGCTCAAATCTGGCTCTTTTGACGAGGAGGGCAACGACACCCTTACTATTGACAACATCAAGGCAGAGGTTGAGATAGGGGCTTATGGTGGGGATGCTGGAACGAATATGGATGCAAGGATTTTTGGTCTGAGTATGAAGCTCATGTCCAAACTGAGCTACAAGGGAATACAAGTTAACGGAGCTCAGCAGAACATGATGAAGGTTTGGGCTGATGACCAGCCAATCTTCATCGGCTCGATTACAGACTGTTTTTTTGACCCAAACCAAATGCCAGACGTGCCGCTGATTATCAGTGCTTTTGCGACTGGGTATGATCAGTCAATACCTGCGCCTCCCTTCAGTGCGAAAGGAAGTGTAGATGCGGCTGATATCGTTAAATCCATAGCGAAAAGTCTAAACTATGTTGTTGTCAATAATGGTGTTTCTTACAAGTTGTCGAACCCATATTTCGACGGAAACCCCATAGAGCAGATACTTAAGGTATCTAAAGCCTGTGGATTCAATGTAGATATCAGGATAGGTGTCATTTTCATATGGACGCAAACTGGACCGGTAGACGATGTTAAGCCGTTAATATCAAAAGAAACCGGACTTTTAGGCTATCCAGTATTTAACAAATACGGCGTCAGGTTCCAGAGCGCATTCAGTAATTTAATCGTGCTAGGCCGCCGCATTCAGCTCAATACAGAACTGGAAAACGCCAGTGGGGTTTACACAATCGTCTCTGCCATACATCACCTGTCATCATGGACAGAAGGCGGGCCATGGATGTCTATAGTGCAAGCTAGTCCTGCGCAATTAACTCCAATAAGGCAGTAATATGTCCAATACTTTTGCAGTCAAACCCCAGGATGTGAGTAGTGATGCTGGACTTCAGCAGTTTCTTTTTCAAAGAATGCTGATGAGCAACGCTTTCATAACCCTTGCAGTGGTAACAGATGTTGATGATTCCGGATTAATGGTAACGGTAAGGCCATTGGTCGAAGGATTTACAGGGTCCGGAGACAGAATACCAAAAACCGAAATTTATGGTGTTCCGGTATGGAGGCTCCAGCGTGGTGCCAGTGCATTGATAATGAACCCGGTTATTGGGGACATCGGAATGATAGCCATTTGCGACCGGGACATTAGTGGAGTTAAAGCAACAAAAGATTCTGCCCTTCCTGGTTCAAACAGAACACACAATTACGCCGACGCCATTTATCTTGGAGGGGTGCTTAATGCAGAACCAAGCCAGTATGTTAGTTTCAGGGATGATGGGATTGATATCGTGTCACCACTCACCGTAACCATGACTGCGCCAGTTGTGGAGGTTAACGCCTCATCATCCCTCACGCTTAACTCAGCAAAAATAGTGCTAAATGGGCCGGTAAATCAGGGTGCAGGAAGTTATGCCGGTGACTTTAACTTCAAAGGAAATATTACTGCTCAGGGTGAGGTTACAGGAAAGGGAATTAAACTTTCAACGCACACTCACCCAGGCGTGCAGAAGGGGAGCGACAACACCGGAAATCCTCAATAAATTGCGGGATGTTGCAACATAAAAGGATATAATTTAATCAAGGGGGATTTATTATGTTCAAAATTAAAAATCTAATTTATGTTGCGCTAACCTGTTTTTTTCCTTTGTTGATTGGTCATGCATTAGCACAGACTGAGACAAAGTACTTTGATTTCAACTCTCAGAAGTTCATATCAAAAGATGAGGTTGATAGTAGAGAAAAAGCATTGTCATTGTGCGCTCAGCAGGCAGATGCCAGGGTTGATAAAGGAATCAGGGATGGGTCAATACCCATTGACCCTTACTGGCAGAATTATTATCACACAGCCTTCACAAAAGACTGTTTGAACAAAAATCACTAACCCGCTTCGGCGGGTTTTTTATTGTCCGGAGAAAGCATGTTTACCAAATCTATTCAGCTCGATACCGATAAGTGGGACATCACGATTGATGACTCCGGCAATCTGGCACAGACAGCAAACCCTTATGCAGTAGCTCAGGACGTGGCCTGTGCGTGCAAGACATTCCTGGGTGAAGTCTGGTACGACACCACGCTGGGAATTCCTTACTACCAGCGCATTCTCGGTCACTGGCCCGGAACGCAGCTTATCAACACTAAGTTGCAGTCCGAGGCTCTAAAGCTCGACTACGTCCAGACCGCAACCTGCACCACTGTAATCGGCAAACAGGATCGCATCGCATCCGGCGTCATGACCATTACCGACACCAACTACAACCAGAGCACTATCAATTTCTGAGGCCGCTATGGCAGATGACGTAATCGTAACAACTTCGGTGCCGGCGGCCACGTTCTCGGACATAGGCCTGTCGGTGCCGGACGAAAAAGATATTCTTGATGGGCGACTAAGCGATCTAGACGACGCGCTGGGTGGGGGAATGAGCAAAAGCCTGACCACGCCACAAGGTCAGATTGCGATGAGCGAAACCGCCATTATTGCAGACAAAAACGACCAGTTACTCTCCATAGTGAACGGGATAAACCCTGACTATGCAACCGGCAGGTTTCAGGATGCTATTGGGCGAATCTACTTTATTGACCGCATAGCAGCGCAGGGAACCACTGTTACAGCCATCGCAACCGGTCTCGTTGGTACGGTCATTCCTGCAGGAAGCACCGCGCAGGATGAAGCAGGTTACATATATACCTCGCTGGCGACTGCCACCATCCCCCCATCGCAGTCCGTCAGCATCGTCTTTCAGAACCAGACTCCGGGGCCAATCGCCTGTCCTGCCGGATCACTTAACACCATTTACCGTGCAGTAACCGGCTGGTCGGGCATTACCAACCCTGCCGCAGGTGTGCCGGGGAATGATGTCGAAACCCGCGCCAATTTTGAATACCGACGCAAGCAGTCTGTTGCGCTCAATGCAAAGGGTACGCCTGAATCTATCTATGCTGCCGTGCTGGCAGTGAGTGGAGTGGTGGACGCCTATGTCTGGTCAAATCACAGCAGCTCGACGGTTAACATCGGTTCAACGAATTACCCGGTACCAGCGCACAGTGTCTATATCGCCGTATATGGCGGGGCGGCGGCAGATATCGCTCAGGCTATCTATGTAAAAAATCAGGCTGGTTGTGGCATGGTAGGTAATACATCTGCAATCGTCACAGATAGTTCACGCGGCACTAATATCTCACCGAAATACACGATCACATGGAACACGCCTGCGCCGACAAGAACGTACTTCAGCGTGCAGTTGCAAAATTCGTCGTCACTTCCATCTGACATTATTAGTCAGGTTAAAGGCGCGATTATGAGTGCATTTAATGGCAACAGCGATCTCGTACCAAAGGCAAGAATTGCGTCAAAAGTTTTTGCCGGTGGCTATTACTCCGTACTTAACAATATCGATCCATCATCAGTGAATGTGCTTTCTGTGACGATAAGCAAAGATGGAACTAACTTCGCAGCATCAATTGAATACGGTGTTGATCAAATACCCTCTCTTGATGCCAACGACATAAGCGTAACCCTTGTATGAAGAATGTGAGAGATACCATCCTCACGCAATACGCCTCCAGCCCTAACCTCATAAGCCTGATTGAAACATTCAACGATTCCATGGACATGTCGGATTTTACCGACGAGTTCCTGACGACTATCTGGGATGTTTCAACGGCTACCGAGTACGGGCTGGATGTGTGGGGAAAGATAGTTGGCGTGTCGCGCCTGCTCAACGTTAAGCAGCGGTCGACCTACTTCGGTTTTGATGAGTCTTTTATATCAGCGAGTGATGACGCTCCAAAACCATTTGATGAAGCGCCGTTCTTCGATGGCGATCAGGCAACGACAACTGTGCGTCTTGCTGATGACGGTTACAGAAAGCTAATCATGGCTAAGGCCATGGCTAATACCACTTACTGCTCAATTCCCTCACTAAACAAATCCCTGAATTACCTGTTCGGTGACGAGGGCACAGTATTTGTGGCCGTAACTGGCGTGATGACTATCAGCTATGTATTCGGTTTCAACCTGTCACCGGTTGAGTGGGCAATCCTGCTTAACTCCAATGCCATAGCCAAACCTGCAGGCGTGAGCGTCAGCATCATGTCTCTGGATTTTAACAACACATTCGGTTTTGCCGAGGCTGGTTTACAGCCATTCGATAGCGGCACGTTCTTCCCTGACTCAGGAATCCAAAATGCAGACCAACTCACAGCCTAAATTGCTGCCCGTCCCGTTCGCTGACGGCGGCTCAAAACAAACTATCCCTGTAGCGTCACAGATCGGCATAACAGCCGGTCGCGCCTCATACACAGATGGATTCCCCCCGCTGACCAGAACCCCGCTGGCTGCCGGTGGCGTGCCGCCTTTCGGCACAGACATTAACGGAGTCCTGAATGACATCACAGCCGCAATCCGCTGGAAGCAGTCCGGCGCGGGCTACACCTTTGACAGCAATTTCAGTACGGCTATCTCTGGATACCCGAAAGGAGCAAAGCTCACTAACTCAACTTTTGATGGGTTCTGGTTAAATACTGTAGATGGAAATACAACAGCGCCAGAAGCTACAGATTCTAGCCTTACGGGGTGGGTTCCTTCTGAGAGTTATGGTGTAACCAGTATCACAGGCTTATCTGGCACAAGTATTTCTCTTTCATCTCTTCAGGCATCAAAGGACAGGATAATTTTATCTGGCACTTTAACTGCAAATATCATTATTAATCTGCCAGCATGGATCAAAAAATGGACCGTTCTGAACAATTGCTCAGGTTCTTTTTCTGTAACCATGAAAACAGTTAATGGAACAGGAGTGGCAATTCCTTCCGGCTCAAGCGCTGTTATTCAAGGTGATGGTTCAAATATTATTCCTGCAACCAGCCCTGGAAGTCTTATTAACATTCAGATGTTAACAGGTAGCGGCACTTACAATCCCTCTAACGGTACAAACTCAGTAATTATAGAAGCTGTCGGGGCCGGTGGCGGGGGTGGAGGTGCAAATGCAGGGGGAAGATCTGGAGATAACTATATCTACTCAGTCGCAGGCGGGGGCGGTTCCGGAGCTTACGCAAGGTTTGTGTTAAAAAGCTCTTTTTCTAATCTTGCTTACAGTTGCGGGAAAGGAGGTTTGGGCGGCAATAAACCCGGAGCAGCCAATAACCAAGGTTCTCCAGGTGGCCAGACAACATTAGGGTCAATACTTACACTTCCTGGCGGTTATGGTGGCTCAGCAGCCACGACTAACAACACATTTAACTGGGGCTCGGTTGCAGGAGGAGGGTTTGGCGCAGACGCCCCCACTTTGGCCAGTTCTGCTAAGACTATCCTCGCTATGGGTGGCGCGGTAGGTGCATCAGGACAAATGAATAATGCCAACGGAGGCGCTGCGGGTGGCGGTGCTAATACATCGCTGGGTAACGGAGGGTTCGGAGCCACTAATGGACCTGGAGGAGAGGCTAGAGGTTATGGTTCTGGCGGCGGTGGCGCTTTGACGATCCAGTCCAATACAAATTCTCAGGCTGGCGGTAACGGTGGTGATGGATTTATTATTGTGTGGGAGTATGCATAATGTCCGGCTACGCATTAATTAAAGACGGTTATGTAGTTAATATTGTTGTTTGGGATGGGCAAGGGGATGCCAGTACAATATTTGAAGGATTTAATGTTATTGAGGTCAACGAAAAGTTCACTGCCAGAATAGGTGATGCATACGTTGATGGCAATCTAATACCCTATCCATCCGATGGTTATGAATACATTTTTGATAAAAAAACCTTGTCATGGGCTATCACTGATGAAGGAAGTAAGAAGAAAAACGACGCTCAAATTGAAGATGCCTCCAGCAAGAAATCAGGGTTGCTGAGCGAGGCTCAGCAAAATATCAGCCTGTGGCAAACTGAGCTTTTGCTCGGAATGATCAGTGATGATGATAAGGCGTCTCTGACTAACTGGGTTGTATATATTAAAGCCTTGAAGTCTGTTGACACATCAAAAGCGCCATCCATTGAATGGCCCTCTCGCCCATCATAATTTTGTCCAGACAGCATCGCGCTGAGTTAAAAGTTTCCTAATCAGCAGATAAAAATTAAGCCAGGGAAGGCTTATCATTTTTGTATGGCAAAGACCTCAAACATAGCACCCGCTATTCCTCTCGACTGGTCGGTTTTGTTTAACGTCAAAACCTCACGGCCGGTCCACTTCCGCAAAAGCTTCTCAAAATCTTTCCCCCAGTCAAAAGTCACAAGCGATTTTCCATCACCAACCGGATTGTCATGATAATCAGGAGTTTTCAGGTGTTTTATAACCGTTCCGTTAAGGGTGGCTCTTTGTATGCTATGGCGTAAGTTATCGTGTCTTGGGGTTGTGAAAATGTGCCATCCTCCCGGCTTGAGAACACGCAGCACCTCTTTGCAGGCCTTCTCCGGGTTGAAAACATGTTCAAGCACATCCTGAGATATGAAGATGTCAAAGGATTCATCCTCAAATGTCAATGATTCAATGTTTTGATTTGTCCCGCCGCCGCTGACAGGTGATCCAAATTCTTTGTCAGGTTCATATTGGGAGAATGAATATTGTGGCAGGTTGCTCAAATATTCATTTGAAGGTGAAGATTCGTGCAAGCTTTTTTCCTGCCATGCTGGAACTAACTCATCAAGAGTGCGAATCAGATTCCTCTGTCTCGGAGTGGAGTTGCATGAGGAGCAGGAGAAATGATCTCTCAGCCAAACATCACCAGAATGAAAAGTGACTTGCTGTCTACAGCAATGACAATACCCATAACTTGTTGCTTCGTAACGAACATCTCCACTAACGCCTTGGGTTTTTTGGAGACTTCTTCCCGCATCTATCATAGATCTAAATAGCCAGGCTTGCTCAATTTCCGTTAATGATGACCAATCTGTTTCCTTTATTTTTTTTATTTTATGTCTTACAAACCAACGCATAAGCCCTCCTGATTATATCAGTTAATGTAACACTATCTTTCGTCATTAAAAAGGACGCGCATTATCTCTCCCATTAGCCTGTCTAAAAGCTCAGCTTGATCGATACGCATGGTTTGTATACTGTAATTATATACAGTATTTATCGGAGCTATCGTCATGCCACGTTACGGCGACATACGGGTGTCATTTCATGAAGCTATGCGGCGCAGCGCTAAGATGGGTGTAACCGTCTCAACTTCTGACTTTGTTGCTGAGCTTGCAAAGCGCAACTGGGAGATGAGCCACAGGCAGGCTAACGAGTGGATAGCTCAGAACGTGATGACTTTTCGCGATCAGTCGCCGGAAGAGGGCGAGAACAAGCTCTGGCAGCGTTTCTACCACTACGGGGAGTATTGAAATGGGATTTCCTTCACCGGCGTCAGACTTCGTTGAGAGCCGCATAGATTTGAACAGGATGATGATTCACAGGCCATCGTCAACCATTCGTATTGAAACACCGAGAGGGTTCGCCCTGGTAGACAGTTCCATCACCCCGGCAGTAGGCAACAAGGTCGCCTGGCAGGTCGATGGCTATCCGATGGTAGGGAAATACTTCAGGCACGGAATCATCACAGAGGAGGGTGAGACGATTGACGGGGAATCACTGGAGGGTGTGGTAATGCTCGGCGTGGTGACGCACGAAATCCTTTCTATATATGAAGCCGACTGGATGCCGGTGTGACAAAATTGTGCCAGAAAATTGGCACAATGAAGCAGAAATCGATAAATCCTGTCATACGCTAACTCGCTGGCTGGC
>Ga0157366_1000494_pt1 | contig 17609 bp, 18 predicted proteins | sample AttbisABBM1_FD_113149 | JGI IMG/M metagenome (GOLD analysis project Ga0157366, IMG submission 113149) | Fungus gardens microbial communities from leaf cutter ant in Botucatu, State of São Paulo, Brazil - Atta bisphaerica ABBM1 | ecosystem: Host-associated > Fungi > Mycelium > Unclassified ...
AAGGACAGTACCTACTCGGATGGTCGAAGGATCGACTCATCGATTGATCTCGTTGGAGAATTTCATTGTGCATCTTGTGAAATGCTCAAATGTGCAAGTGCCGACGTTGCTGACAACCTTGATTTATCTCGAGAGGTTGAGGACTAAACTTCCGGATGTGGCTAAAGGTGATTTGTTTCAGTTATTTACATTGGAGGCTGATGCTCGGACTCAGGAATGCCTTGTACTCGTCATAGAGTGTTTCTAGCTACGCTCATCGTAACTGCTAAGTACTTGAACGATTCATCACCCAAGAATGTCCACTGGGCCAATTACGCTGTTATGTTTGATGTCGCGGAAATAAACCTGATGGAAAAGCAACTTCTTTATCTCCTGGGATATGATTTACGGTTCGATGAAATGGAAGCTGTCAAGCACTTTGCGCCATTTATGCATTCAGGGTCAGCTCGAGCACTGGCAATCGATAAAGTGTCAAAAGCAGGGAAGGCTCGAGCATTACAGGCACAGGCACAAACGCAATTGCCTACACAACCAGAAGAAGAACCTTCTGTACTTTCTGCAGCGATTACATCTGCAGTTCGTGGAATCGCAAGACGGCTTTCGACTGCGCATCTGTCTGCGTCGAACAGTTCTTCTAGTTCTCGGCAGGCCAGTGCTATCCCAGTTAGTTCGTCGAATTCGATGTCCAATAGCCTTAGTGCGGGATCTACGTCAACTTCATCCTCGGATATGGCTTCGCTTGTGGACGACACTGGCTCGTCGTCTTCTTCGTCTTCGGGGTGGCTTAGCAATAATGAATCCGACGATGACGGATATGAGATCGAAGTGGAGAAGAGGTCACTTATTAAGCGTCGACGCCAAGATGAACGAGATGAATCGGCAGAACCGACACCGACGAAGCGACTGTTTATGCTACGTCCCGTTCCTACGCATGTATACAAGAACAATATTCGATCTAGGAAGCCGTCCGATACCTCTTCGATCAATACTGTTACGGCTTTGAGTTCCCCTGTTCAGAGTATGCAGCTGAGGAGTAGTGAGACAAAGCGATCGAGTTCAGTGACAGTTCCCCCAGCGGTAGTGATTAAGTCGGAGATAGGGATGGCAACGAGTGCAACGATGCCAAGCCTCTCGCGAGCTGGTATTGCTGGAGGATTTCTAAGTCGAATGTGGGGAGCTGCAACGAAGGCGGCGATGCCTCACTCTGTGTCGCATGATGGAATGAAGCATAGCTCTGTAGGACGTGATGTGGAGCCGACACCTGAGCAAGCTCAAAATGCCTTCCGACGTTTGGTACCCTCAAGATCGGGGGGTATCAGGAATACGAATGAGGCTTGAGTACCAAGGAGGTTGCGCGGATGACGGTGTCAAAGCGTCTGCTTCAGTACGTTGCCACTCTTTTCATCCTTTCATTCTTGTTTCTTTTTTGGCAAAGGAGACGCAGACTACTACACGAATTACTTTCATGTTCATGTTCACAACTACCACGACTCCTAATATGTGCTTTGTATCTCTCCAATCATGTACAATACGCGGGCGATCAGGTCCATCCATTCGTTTAGCGTCCATCAGAAGTGTTACTATAGTGCTATTACATGCTCATTGCTAGGCATCTATCGAATATGTTTGATGGGATCGATGGGATCGACTTGTTTTGGTTTTTTGTTGCTGCGGTTAGCCAGGACATGTTCTGATGCGGCTCTAATCCAAACTATAGGTAGGACCGACCGGAATACTGGTCGTTCTCAGTACGTGCCCCAATCATGGTTTTGAGACTCCGACGAAAAAGTCTCACGCATAGACTTGGTCGACCGCCTCCAAACGCTGAATTTCGGGGGTGTATATTTCCTACACCTTACTCTCTCAGCTCTGCTTTCTCGTTCATTCTGCTTTTTGTTTACTGCTTGGTGATTACTCCAAAGCCACGACTCTGTCGCCTATCCACGAGGACGTCTAGTTTGGAATCTCAGCGGGAGGCTCAATTATTTGCTTGTTCCCATACAACGCTCAGTACGTTACACTTCGACAAGCACACTGAAAGCACAACAATCCGCCCAACGGAACTGCTCAACGCCCACGAGAGCTGCTGTTTTCTGTCACATATTTAATTGGAGAGAGTAAGATGATCCACGTTGATCTCAATCATCCTTCCACTTCGCCACTCAAGTCCTCCGCTTCTGCCGCTGCCCTTGAATCCTTTACTTGGGATGTTGGTGGTGATGATCCATTTGATCCAACGTCGTCATGTGCGTCAGTCATGGGTCCTGATGACTCGACGCTGGTCCATACACAAGAGTTTGGGCCTGTGGAGTTTTTGAATGATGATTTGGAGAATGTGATACATCTGCCGCCGGATGTGGGCGCTGTAGGAATGGATCCGCTAGGCGTGACCTCGGCGGTTACTTCATCGATACAGACGACTCACGCAAGAGCGCTTTCAAATATTAGCTTATCGAGTAGTTCGGCTGGGGACTCGGGCCTACCCCCGTATTTATCTACAACAGACAACACGTTTTTGGCGTCGCCAGATATGGGCGAGGTCGATCGGAGTTCGTCGTTGTCGCCTGTTCCGGAAACGAACTCACCGTCAGGACAGGGAGAGAGTGGACCTGCAGGAGATGATGTCGAACATAAGGGTCTTGGAGCTCGACTAGAACAAGTATCCAGGGAAAAGGAGGAGGAGGAAGAGGAAGATGAGGAGGAAGAAGCAGCTGGAATGACAAAAGTTGAGATGTCGAGACAGAGCTCGCCCTTGAGTCCTCTGACACCACCAGCTGACGAGCTCGATGGTGAGGGAGAAGGAGAGAGTGACGAGAAGAAGGAGGGAGAAAAGAAAGTTGGGGGGAACCTTGTTGCCGCCAGGTCTGTCAAGTCGCTGCCTCCCCAGAAGCAGCAACTACACGCTCTCCAACACCCCCAAAAGAAACAAGTAAAAGGTCGCCAGACTACAAAATCACCATCTAGAACAGTGGGCACTGCCATACCATTTAATAACGCCTCTATGCAACATCCACAACAACTACGGCAACTATCCGATACTTCTGCCTTCGGTCCTATCGCTCACTCCAACAACATCACTCGCGATCCCAAAGTCGTCAAAGTCCTAGACTTGAATGCTGAGCTTCTAAAGTGAGTTGCAGTTTTCTCTCACTTCGGGGCAAATTTCAATATCGTTTATTCTAGCGTTTTTTCTCAGTTCCAATCACACGGCATCTCGAACAATGACCCTCGATTCGTCCAGTTTGTTTTTCCCTTTGCAATTGAGAGATCACTGTGCTCATTCTTTTAGATACGCCACTTGTCTCAAAACAAATCTTTCATGGCTAGCGGCCGCTGCAGACGGTCATCCCACCGTATGTCAATTCCTAGATGGATTAGTCCAAACCAGTGTTCATGCTCCCCCATCGCTTTAGGCGTTACCTAACATGGATCCACCACCGATGCTCGAATTTGCTTCCACAGATCGTATACGCCAGTTATATGCCGAACTTCCCAATCTTTTTACCCAAGAAATTGTTCGAGTGAAAGCAATGCGGCAGCAGCAACAACAACGACATAATGCACTCAAACGAGACAGAGCTGAAGATCACATGCAGATGACGATAAGCAAGAGGCGCGATACCGGCGAAGGCAAAGGCTTAATGGCACCGCCTGTACCGCCTACGGCCACTGTGAACGGGATCAACTCAACAACTGGGGCAGTATCTGGTGGTACGCCAGTAAATGGTACAACGAGTGGTTCGTCAACGCCTAACTCCAAGTCTGGTGGTGCAACAGGTAACTCCAACGGGAATACCAACAACAGTGGTGCAGGTGTTAATGTAGGTGCTGATGTAGGACATGGTGGGCCATCAAATTCATCCACACCTACATCTGCTCTTGGAAATCCTAATTCTGGCCCTGGAATGGGACCACAGATGCCCAATCCAGGTGGAGAGGGAATGGGTATGCACGGGAGTATGGGCGGTGGTGGGATGGCGCCCGAACAACATCTTCGCACGAGACAAGCTCAACTGCAAGCGAGAGCGCAGATGCAAGTTGCTGCCGCCCGACAAATGTCTCCGCCAAACACTAATCCCGGAAATCCTGGAGCCATGGGTAGCGGTCCTGGTTTAGGTGGACCTGGAGGTACGGGAGGCCCTAATGGAGGACCAATGTCTCAAGTCATGGCTACGATGTTCCAGATGCTGCAACAGCCGAGCCACCCATTCGTACAGTATATGGTCAGAAATGTACCAGGATTCCAGCAAATGCCACCACAGATGCAAGTACAGAAAATGATCGTCGCCCAACAGACGTTACACGCGAGACAGGAGCAGCAGCAACGACAGCAGGTGCAACAAAATCAGATGCAGGCGACTCTTCAGGCGCGTGTAGCTGGTGGTGGCAATGGCCCTGGCACTATGGGTGGTGCTATGGGTGGTGCAGTAAGTGCAGGAGGATTCTGTGCGCCTGGATCCCCAGTTGTGCAACAAGCAGGTGGAGGGATGATGGGCCAGAGTATGGGAGGAGGAAATATCGGGATGGGTGGTGCAGGTGCAGGTGGAATGAGTGGAGTAGGAGGTATGGATCCAAGAATGATAGTAGCTGCGAGGGCTGGCATGGGCATGGATATGAGCCAGCAGAGACAGTTGATGTTGTTGCAGCAGCAGCAACGTGCTATGACCGGAACTGGAGGAGGACCTGGAGGGCTGAGCGGACCGGAACCTGGGCATGGAGGGTTGGGTGGTCTGACATCACAGCAGATGGCGATGCAACAAGAACGTTTGTTGAGGCAACAACAAGCTGGGAATATGGTTTCGCCCTCGCATGGGTCACCTGTTGGCGGTGGTCCTGGTGGTCCTGGTGGCATGGGAGGAATGGGAGGAATGGGAATGGGAGGTACAGGGGGGATGGGAAGAGATATGTTCGTACCACCTTCAACGTTACGATCGAATGCTGGCACGATACCTGGTATTGCACGGAGCACAAGATCACCTTCTGATGGAGGTGCAACATCACCGGTGACACCCAGAGTACCTTCGAGATCATTAAGCTCAGGACCGGTGGGAATGGGTGGATTGGGAGGCGGAGTAGGAGCAATTTCGGGTACGGAAGAGTATCAGAGACTGATGTTGCAACAACAACAGAATCAGGCTACGAGACTTGTGCATCAGAATCAGCAACAGGGTGGTGGAAGCGGGAATAGCGGTGGTGGTCAACAAAGTCCGGTGTTTAATGGTCAGGGTATGAGTTGGGGAGGTGCAGGTGGTGCTGGCCCTGGCGGGTCTGGTGGTGGTGGGTTTGGTGGTGGACCTGGTGCGGGTGCTGGATTCTCAATGGTTGATGCGGCTCGACAAATGTCGGCTACACCAAACCCTGCGGCACAAGGTATGAGTGGCATGGGTAGTGGTATGGGTATGGGTAATATCGGTATGGGTGGTATAGGAAGTGGCTTGGGTAGTGTGGGTGGCGGAATGGGCGGCGCAGTGGGCGGTGGAGTGAGTGGAATGGGCGGTGGAATGGGCGGCGGTATGGGTGGAGGAGGAATAGGTATGAGTGGAATGGGTGGAATGAGTGATCAAGGGCTCGGGAGTAGCGAATACGATTTCTTGGGTTCGACAAATTGGTAAAGATCGTCGTTTTAACAAAAAGCCATCTTTATTCTTCTTTCTGTCTCTGCTTTTGGGTTTGCTTTTCCCATCAATAGTTGGGTTAGCGGTTGCATTTTTCTCCCTTTATTCCTCGTCTTCTTCCTTCCGGACTCACTCCCTTGTACGTTCTCGGTTTTCGAGCAGCCTCATCCTTCGCATACTCATGAAAATTTTTGCATCTAGTCGTCCGTATCTTTTATGATCTTATTTTAAGATACGTTTGGAGGGACATTTCTTGTCTGTTCTTGGTGTTCCGACGATCATCCTGATTAACTCCATATTTTCTCGTCTATCTCGTCAGAGGTTTGGCCCTATTCTCTTTCTCTTCTCTCCTGTATTGTGCTTTCTTGTTTACTTTTCGCATAAATGAGATCATTGAATGTACGGTGGGATTTGGTTTCTGTTTCTTGTCTTTTGGTCGTCTGTTTCTACGTTATCGGCCATAGCTCTGTTTTTCTCTGTTTTTTGTGATGCAGTTTCTTTCTTTGCTTGATATGTAAAAATGCATGGATTGAAAAAACCGTCATAGTTTCAAACCAGCCCTGGCAGTATGAGCAAGACTTACACTTACATGTGCCACTGTAGTGCGCATTGGAAAGGGCTCCGTGTAACCTCTATATAAGACTACACAGCGCGTTGTCGCAGGTAAATATATTGAAATTAATGTATCAATTTTTTGCGTAAATACACCCTTAGTGGAAGGCACTGATTCCGCGCTAAACAGGATAAGATCCTACTCAATGGGAACCAGCAGTCTCTCTATGGCCTTGACATTGGGAGTTCGCTGACTACTTTGTCAGAGACTCAAACCAGATGTTGACGATCCTCACTTTTCACATTTTGGTATATGATAGGAAATTTGTGAACAGTGGTGGGATGATACCAAGAGCCCAAGTCCATCACGTTGACACAGCCGTTCGTTCGACTAGATCCAAGCCAGAAGTTGACGATGCACCCTTGGAGAACTGGAAGGACCTGAGGACGAGCCCCATTCAGTAAACCTACGGTTCTTTATGGTATTCTTTATAACCAAAGTAACATTTCGTACTCCTTTATTTGACCATTCTGCTCTCACCTGATCCCTCGATTAGCACATCAATCCAGATCAATATCAATCTAGCGTCCGCGAGCACTTGTTGAGACCTGAGGTGCGAGTATATGTAGTGCGGGCTGAGAGCAATCAAGTGATTCGTGGTGACATCAGTCAACACGATCTAACACTGGAAATTACACGTCTCGCTAAGATCTTCATATTATGGTTTTCACAAGTCTCGGAGCACACGAGAAGAATGCATTCTTCACTCTCCTCGACGAGTAGCCTGTTCCATTTCATCTCCATCAGTGCTTCATGATGACATAACATTTGTTCCCTCCGTCGATTTAGGTATTTTCAATCGCGGCCAGAGATCTTCAATGTCGCAGCTACAGCAGAAGCAAATACGAACCCATTTCGTAAAGATATGATGAGTACCCAGGCTCACGCTGAGACTACAGCTGTTGGTCGTACCGGAGACCCTGCAGTTAAGTTTGTGTCAAGCATGCTCAGGAGTATGCCAAACACTGTTCAAAGTGCAGACAGGACTAGTTTTGCGCATGTATCGACTTCGGTATATTCCCAGTTTCATCATACTGGTGTCCGATTTGATTCTTTTTTCATGGCGATTGGCAACTTTTGGAATGGGCTTTGCGTGCTAGTCAGTTGGGCAGCAGAGTTGTGAGACAGAAGCTCATGATACTCAATCTGGTGGCTCGTTGCAAGATCGAATAGCAGCGCTCCAAGGTGCCGGAAAACGCCATAACACAGGAGGGAGTACTGGCTCCTCTAATGCTGCCGATCGAGGAAATGTGTCCAATTTAACTAACATCAAGGTCTGAGACTCTTGATCTCACAACTACCAAGATCCTCACAACGGTCGCTGATGTTGTTTGTTCTCCCTTTCATTCGTATTACAGAAATTCGGTGACGTCGATATGTCGTCTGGAAAGAACTTCTATTCTTCTATCAGAAAGTCCAGTCCGCCAAAATCGGCGCATTCGCTTAGTGCTGTGGATAACATCCCATCTGCGTTACCAGGAAAGAATAACTTGGGAACTCCACTTCCAACTGCTGCTGTATCATCTGCAGCTCCATCACGGCAGTCTGAGCCAGAACCCGGACAGGAAGAACAGGGAGTGTGGGCGGAAGCACTGTATGATTTTGAGTCATCGGTTAGTGTCTGATTCACTGCCATCTATCGTACTGGATGTTCCATTCGGACTTTGGCTTAGGAATCTGGTGACCTTGAGTTGAAAGAAGGTCAAATGGTACTAGTGATTGAGCGGACCTCTGATGATTGGTATATCCATTACTTGATTCACAAATTCAGCAGCTGACGAGCTCATTTTCAGGTGGACGGGAGAGATGGGTGGCAAGCAAGGACTTTTCCCGGCTTCTTATGTCAAGTTTGTCTAGTTGGCTCTCCAATGTCCTCAGGAGAATTTGTTTATATAAACTCTGCGCGTTGTCTTATTTGATTTGTGTCGAGTCGAGTTAACGGATGAAGGGTTGTCAACGCTGCTTCCGAGCAGTGAGGATTTGGGAGCTGACACCTGGAATGCTCTTGCTCCGTTGGAAAATATGTTTTGTGGGTCTTGAGTGTAGTTACCGTTACAACTCGACCGAAGATATAGAAGGTATCTTCCCAGCAATTTTCCATCTATATGTGGCAAGCTTTGCAAGCCTTTTTAGTGGAGAGCAGTAGGTTTTTTCCAACATAAGCTGAGGTTCCATATGCAAGCCTTTAGACATTTACTTCTCTTTTATACTTGAAGTGAAAGCGCTTGGGCATTACACAGGGTCTGCACAGGGAAACTTCCTGTGGTCAAGTGATCTGGTTTTCGATCTGGTTTTCGCCTTTGGATTTAGATTTTCTATTTCGTAACATGCGATCTAGTGCTAAGACGCAGAGGACCTAGTCTGCAAGGTCCGATGTCAGAAATGTAACAACAAATGGAAAGTAGCCAAAGGGAGGAAATGTAGGCGAAGTTTACTTGGTAAAGCAGAGGTGTGCTACTATAGCGGCAATAGGAAGAAAGAATAAATGAACATGGTACCGTACACTCACTGCGACTGAATGGGTGATGCGGTAGATGACTCTTTTTCGGGTCCTCCCCCGAGTGTAAAACTTTACAGAGATATGGTTGGTTCATGTTGGGTGGCCCATATCAGACCTGGTGCAAGCATCCGATCGTGATTTTTGAAACTTAGCATTTATTAGCCCTCTTCAAATCGATATATTTGGGTATTGTTTCCTGTAAACATCCATCCTGAATCCAGGCCAGGCCCTTGATAATATCAGTTTGGACACGAAGATGTGTGAACGACTGAGGTTTGGTATTCTAATCTGAAGTCCTTTTATAAAAAGAAATAGTAAAATATATAAACTATACAGTGGCATAACCTATATTTGTGGTCCAAGTGTTGACTGAGTTGCTCTGTTGAAATCACGGATAATAAAAAAACAGAAATAGATCAAGAATAAAAATAGAAAGTTTGTCCTGTGATGTCATGCCTCATCCAACAATCAGAGCAATGTAATCCAAAAACAAAATTGAAACGAACGTTGACTTGTGACTCTTCGAAAGCTAAGGATGTCCTTGCATTCTAAATACATAACATACAATGGCATGCTAAGATTACGCTTTTTTCGCCCACAGTGACTCTATGATTGAACACCATGTCAAGATATCCTCAATGATTATTGGGTTGAGTTCAAGTTCTTGTTTCCACATCCTCTAAAATGGATATTCGCGAAACGATTCGTTCGACAATATCCTCAGCATGTAACCAGCCACTACCTTCATACCTTCGCTTACAAGTTCCTTGATACCCTCGACGAACAACCGCAGCCAAGGGTCAGATTGGGAAAAATAAGAGTTTGACCTAACCATCAGGTGGAGTTTGTGAAGGGAGGTGGGAAATACCACTCCTTTTGAGGAGTAAGGAGATCAAGAGCACTAAGTCTAACTGAGGGCCAACAGCAGATCTCAAGCTGCTTCAGTGAGCCGATAACAAGAAGTAGCGCAGTAATAATAAATATATGTATTGGACGTACAAACTCAGTCTCACGAAGGTAGCGTGAAAAACTGTAGTTATTCATACCCATTGGATATACAAACTATACTAGGTAGTCAGTAATCTATGAATATAAACAAATATAATTATAATCTAGTGCTCACCTCAGTTTCATGAAGGTAGCATGAACAACTGAGCAGCCACCTATCACAGGTCCTTTTATATATATGGGATGAAAGTAAAATATGTACTGTATATATTTTCATCATAATTGTCAGCATGGCATGATATCCTGCCGGCGGGTGCAGCGCGAGCATGCTTTTGAGCATGTTCCAAAAATAGAGAAGTGACAGGAAAGGGAATGATAAATGAGAAATAAAAATCAAAAGTTTGAAACTCACCGACTTCTTTATTCATTGGTCGCGCCTCTTCAACAATATGTGATACAGAAGTTCAACACAAAAGTCATGTTAGTCTATACTAAGCTTTAACACACATACAACGTACCTGGGGTTCAACACAAGAGTCGAACTCCCGGTGAGTGTTCATACCTTTCATGTATTCGTACACTACGAGCATTCTCGATCACCTCAGTAACTATGTGGCACACCCACAAACTCACGAGGACACCAAAATGACTCGTTTCGACAACAGAGAGCTAACAACATGGGCTTTATTCTGAGCTGGTCTCTTCTCTAGAATTGAACTTAAATTGATTCAGGGTATTGGAGAATCAGTTGGCGCTCAACACCTGCATTCCAATCTGACCACCAGGCGACAGATTCCAGGGTGGGGAATTGAGAGTATCTACTCATGGCTTTTCTTCATGAGGATGATAACTCATAGTCGAGATAGCAAAAGGTCCTGAAATATGGAAAACTGATGTGGTCTCTCACTCACTATGGTGGTCCCCAATCCAGACGATGTAAGTTCATTGCATCGAAAGTATTCGAGATTAATCCATTGAGTGAAAAGTTTAAGGGAGGTCGAAGGAGAAGACAGATAATGTGAGGTGTGTGTGATTCGAGTCCACGGAGAATGGTCGTGGCATTTTCTGAAAAACCTGTAAGTTAAACTTTTCGTAGACGAGGCGCATTCATGAGGGAGAATTTATCCTCAAATGCAACCAGGACACTTAATCTATACTTCTTCTAGCTGGGAGAGCATTATTGCTTCCTGAATTTGTTCTAAGCGTGGCAGCCATTCCTCTGGCCACATCCTCAGTCCTAACACTCGTAATTTGTCCGGATTCTCTATGAAAATTGTATTAAATGCAATCTCGTGCGTAAGATGGTCCCTTCTGTCATCAAGGGCGAAATGACCATAGCAACAATCAATGAAGAGATCGAGCGTTATGGCTTTCATGTTATAGTAATAGGTACTCGGCATCTGTACGGGCGGAAAATTGAGCTCCCATATCCAACGTGTCGCCAATGGGAGCACACAGCACAGAGTCTGATAGGTGTAAATATATGTCTACGCCTGACAGTGGTATTAAATGAACACCCGCTTGATTTATCCACTGTGTATACGAAAATTTCTGCGAGAATCTCTGAGGGAAGCCTGAAGATGGCTGAGTGTTGGGCATTCTCTTGTTGTATGAGAGTAGTACGACGGGTTTGGAGTCGATATATCAGGTGGTTGAGCCTATTCAGTTCGTCACTGAGGGAAATGGGCAATTCTTGGGTCGGAGAGGAGTCGCTCTGGAGTTTGCGGGGCTGAGATGCCTCAATTTTGTTGAACTGGGAGTGGGCTCGCAGTGCATCGTTGGTAGCCAGCAATAATAGAAAGTGGTATCAAGCGTATACATCAGGATTAGTGGAAAGGGTTCACTGCTTGCTTGAGTACGAAACGAGTAGTCAACTTGTACGTAATAAGGGAAGTGTCACATCAATTTGTCATTGTGACAATTTTGGCCTTCGCGAGCCCCCGCAAAGTTTTGGGAGCGATTGAACACAAGTCACATCCGAGACGTTGAGGAAGACAGTTAGTTTCAATCTAATGTAGACTTTGCAAGGTGATGGCAACAGCTTAAAGGTTTTTAAAATTAGTGTGAGCATATTTTATTTACTTGTAGTTGTAAATCACAACCGAGACATGTTACGTCAGCAATAGTTGTTCGTATTTGGCTCCAAGCCACCTCCAGGCCAACGAATCAAGATCGCCTAGACCATTCCTCAAGACACTCCAGATGTGAGTATGCCATTTAACTGCTCGTAATGCCATTAGGAGATTCTCCGTGCCGTCTCAATGTTCAGTATGCGAAGTCGGTGTCGAAATCGGTGTATTTTGGGTTGGATGCATGATCCTATGGTTGGATGGCATTAGCAATCATTTTAAACACTTCTCTCAGCAAATCCGCCGCGAAAGAGACCACTGATACCGAATTTACATAGAACTTGCGATGGGTAGAGTTATCAGGTCGCAAAGGCGCTCTCATACTATTGTGCGTATCCTGTTCTGTCATAGTAATTCTGGACTGATACTTGTCTGTTATAGTTTAAAGCACACACTCATCACAACAAGGAACCTGCTCAGTTCCGCGCTCTCGATTTTGCTGAGCGCAATGGTTACATTCGGGGTATCGTGAAGGAGATTATTCATGATGCTGGTCGGTGAGTCCTATCAATACCTATTCTCTGGTAATCAACTGATAAACAATAGTGGTGCTCCTCTCGCCCGTGTAGTTTTTCGTGATCCCTACCGGTATAAGCTTCGCAAGGAGACTTTCATTGCTACTGAGGGCCTCCATACCGGTGCCTTTGTTTACTGTGGCAAGAAAGCCACTCTTAACGTTGGCAATGTCCTCCCTGTCTCACAGTGCCCTGAGGGTACCATTATATGCAATGTCGAGGAGAAGGTTGGTGACCGTGGTGCCCTTGCTCGCACATCTGGAAATTATGCTACTATCATTGGACATTCTCCTGATGATAACAAAACAAGAATCAGACTTCCTAGCGGTGCCAAGAAGACCATCTCGGGCTCTGCTCGTGCTACCGTTGGTATTGTTGCTGGTGGCGGAAGAATTGATAAACCTTTGTTGAAAGCTGGTCGCGCGTATCATAAGTTCAAGGCTAAGCGCTACAAGTATGCCTGTTCCAATTCCGCTGTTTCTCTCCAGATGATTGATTTCATTCTAGCTGGCCTCGTACTCGTGGCGTTGCAATGAATCCCGTTGACCATCCTCATGGTGGTGGTAACCATCAACACATCGGCCATGCCTCGACAGTGGCTCGTTCCGCTGTACCCGGACAGAAAGTCGGTCTTGTTGCTGCTCGTCGCGTACGTTATTTCCTGGTCCACCCAGTTTTTAGATCTCTCATTTTTTTCCAGACTGGTCTACTGCGTGGTACGGTCAAAGTCAAGGAGGTTTAGATCTAGCCTTGTACTTCATTTTTCCTTACTTATCCTGCCACAAAAATGTCTTATGTATGATGAGCCGTATACTAAGCCACTATGATCTATGCTATCTTGCTCTCAGGTTATGTCCATGGACTAAGCCATTTAAATAATGTAAGATATGTACAATTTTCTACTCATGGCGTCTGAGGTATCCATTGAAATGCCTCCAATAGTTTTTGAACTCGTGTTGAGTAGCTGTTGATTAGCTTCCTTTTTGGTGATGCAATAGGACTGCCGACTCGATGCCGACTCGATGCAAGTATTTAACATAGCAGATATTACCTTATAACTTTCCACACGACTCTACGTCAGATATTCAATTCCGGTCAGACTCCTAATTGCGTCTTTGCTTGAAGGGAATGCACTTCAATTCAGTAAAAGGTGAAAGAAAATTTATAAGTCCGTTCGCCTATTTGAGATGTCCATGGCGCCATTTCAACTCACTACAAATGTTATTCTTTGCCAATTTGCAGGACATAGTTGAACGAGAAAATTTCTGTCATCAAAGATCAACTCATAGACATGCAATATATAAGCCATCTCGCAAGGACTGGCCATAATTCAACTTTTCCATTATATACGGCCATTGACAGAACCTGAAGTCCTACACCAGCCGACGCCAAGTGCTCACCTTGATTTGCTGATGGTACGGGTATTGCCAAGCCATAGAGGTCCCAAGCACGTAATCAATTGGGAGCACAAAACTTGCTGGTAAAGCATACCAAGTACAATTGCAAACTCGGTGCATCTACTTTCAGGATAAGGGATAGGGCACCGAGATTCTTATCTTAGTGGCCCGACACCAACAAATGCACACAATTTTTAAGTCGAGAGTCAATTTGTGCATGTTGAAGAATAGATATGATTAAACGAGTAATGGCGACAAAGAGGTTTAGTCTGATGATGAGGTCACTCGTGCTGAAGATGTTGGTCAGATGATATCAAAATGGCAGAAAGAGACAACACACTGTAGATCAACTGTGCAGAGGAGTGCACGACAGGTTTGATTAGACCTTCGTCTTTCAAATGTTTTATAGCAAGACGGGCCAACGAGCCACTTATTCTGAGACGTTCGATGAGGATGCTCTGGCTGATCAATTTGAAGGTGGGGACCTCTTTCATAATACGGTCATAGGTGACTTTATCGAGATTGACAGCGTGTTGGGCTTTATCCTTGACCTTGCCCTTGGACCACTTCTTCTTCTTTGCTGCCTTGCCGCCCGACGGCGCTGCTGCTTTTGCTTTGGCCTGGTGAACGAGAATTAGTCAGCATGCTGGATTCATCGATAACTTGAGTGTAGCATCCAGCAGATGTTGCAAGTCAATCCATTCCTTCTACCATAGATTGATCCCGCCATATGTCTGCAGCAATATAGAACACGGCGAGCTGACATGAAGACACTCACCATAATCGAGCTGACCGTCGACACTAAGAAATCCTTGCCGGGTACGTCGCCAGTTCTCAGTGATCGCGTGCCCTGTTTGGTTTATTACATAATAGATTCGACACGTTGATCGAATATATTGTCAGAATTATACTTTGTGTTGAGTAGTGCATCCAAGGCCAGGCAATGCTGCCATTATATCTCTTGCTTCTTCCTCTGTCATCACATGTTGTTAGGGCAGTAGACAAGACCTTTGGAGTCATGCCTGAACTGGTGTCCAAATATGTCGCGACGAATGGGAAGTGGAAATGCTTAGATGGGTCAAAGGAAATTCCCTGGGATTCTGTAAATGATGATTTCTGTGATTGCTTGGATGGCAGTGATGAACCCGGTGCGTCAAGGCATTGTGCATGGAAAGTTGATGCTAGACCGGATTCCAGGAACTGGTGCTTGTCCAGATACATACTTCTATTGTCAGAACCGAGGACATATAGGTGCCTCAATTCCGAGTTCACAAGTGCGAGATGGACTATGTGGTATGGACTTCCTACTCGACACCTAGAGGTCGTATTTATCGAGTCGTCTAGAGCCTCGATGTTGTGATGGCTCGGATGAACTCGCTGGCGTTTGCGAAAACGTGTGCAGTGCAGTCGGTGAGAAACATAGGAAGAAACACGAAGCAGAGATGAAGCTTCGTAAGACAGTAAGTCGCGATCAAGACCTCGGGTCTTTTCTCCTAATGTTTATTCGACTCCAGGGAGCTAAAATTCGTTCGACTTATATCGCCTTTGCTCATAAAGAGAAGAAGCGTCTCGGGGAACGAGTCGGAGGTCTTGAAAAGGAGATTCAGGCCAAGGAGAAAGAGGTCGAGAGACTGAAAGGCATGTAACCTTTTACATAAACGGATTTGCACTACTGAGCCCTCTCCAGATATCGCTGACCGCACAGAGTCTCTAACTATCGCGGCCCTCGAGTACAAAAAACAGTCCCGTGAGTCCCCTTTGACAGATACCTATTCAAATGGCTTAAGAATGATCACTAACAGCACTCTACACAACACTCATTGAACACCATAATGCTTTGAAATCACTCCAGCGCGAACACGAGAAAATCCTTGAGAATGAAAAGAAATTAAGTGAAATTCTTGATACCTTGAGGCGCGGCTATAATCCAAATTATCAAGATATGGCTGTCCTGGAGGCCGTCCGTGGTTGGGAAGAACACGCTGGCTTGCCTCATATCAATGAGGTTAGAAAAGAGGATGGTACTACCGAAGAAGGGAGCAAAGAGGTTGAGGAGACCAGGGAGGAATCTTTAGAAGAAGGCGTATGGGATGCTGACAAATTGAAAAATCAGCTTGAAGGGCTGCTACATACAGATTATACCCAGTTGCTGCTTGAGCATGATGAATATACTCGCTCCGCAGAGGGGAGCGAAGAGAGTTCCAGTAAGTAAGTCCCCGCCTGAAGACCAGTGAAGACATTGAATACTTCGTCAGTTTATGATTTCACGTCTTACTTGCCCGACTTTGCTCGTGATTACTATGACCAACTGAAAGATGGTCTGGTCACCCTATTAGAATCTCTCCCTGTCATCTCAGCCGTAGACAGCACCTCAGGTAATTTTCCTTTTTTATTTGCTGCTGCACCTTGTTCACCTAGGTGCCTCAGTCGAGTCTTCACGGGCTCGCCAAACATTCACTAACGCTGAGAATGACCTCAAGAAACTCCAAAACGAGAAGAAGGATACCGAGGAAAGCCTTGCTCAGATTTTCAATGTCCAAGGCTTTGGAGCAGAAGGCGAATGGAAGAAGCTTGACGGCACTTGTCTTGAGTATGATACTGGAGAATACATCTACGAAGCTTGTCTCTTCAATGAAGTTAGGCAAAAACCAAAGGATGGCGGTTCAACTTACAGCCTTGGGTAAGCAGTTGTTCGTCCATGGGCATCTATTTGCTGAACATGGATAAATAGGAAATTTGAATCATGGAATCCCTCCCTTGATGTCCAACCGGGGACATCTGAATATTACTCGAAACAAGTTTATAAGCGTGGTACGAGGTGTTGGAATGGGCCTGAACGCAATGTTATCGTATGTTCATTCCTCGTCGCCTCATCTCCTTTCTGACCTTCCTTGTAGCTTGTCATGGCATGTGGCACCGAGAACGCCATCATCTCCGTGCAGGAGTTGGAGAAATGTGAATATCAATTTACCGGAACATCGCCGGCACTATGCCTGTCCCCGGCAGAATCAGATAATAAGTCGCGAGAAGAGCTGTGATGCACTGACAGGGTTTTCGAAAGTAGTTTTCGACTTCTAATCCAACTTGACTATCAGCTTCGATGACATAGCTTTTTTGGATCAGCGACAGGGGAAATGCGAATCCTCTGCTCAATCATAGAATGTGGTATGATGAAGCTGTAGTGCGTTCGAGCGGCATATCCCGGCATCTTATCAATTTGAATATCAATTTGAAAATTAACTCCCCGCTCCTTCCCCATAGTCATCATATCGCATATATGAATAGTGTATTTCAGTTCAGCCATCGTGATAATGGCCCCAAGTTCAGAGGTGGGAGTTATCGTAACGAATTAAGTCTGTCCGATCCTCCAGACGAGAGTATTAATCTTGCACCAGAATCCTGTGTTCAGCTCTTCGGGACCGACGTGAGAATGGTCAGCTGCCTGTCATGAAAATCATCCTATTATCCGGGTCATGCCAGTTCCACTCCAGGACCATTGATTGCATATTGTCTAACGCGAACGAACATACCACTCTACCTACTCCAATCCTATCGGCAATACGAACTGCACATATGGATGATGCGAAAGAAGTTTCTTCGACCTCGAAGTTTGCATTGTACCCGCTTAGTGCATTCGATGTCCTGTTTGAACGGACAACCTTCGTAACTGGATGGCTTGTTGAGGGCACACTGGATAATGCAGCTCTCGCACAAGCACTCAAACGGGTCACAGAAAAATGGAGGATGTTGGCTGGGCGATTAGTCTCACGGAAGATTGATGAGGTATGTGATTCTGGGTTCTACTCATCTTATTCTTGATGGACTTAGTCCTATGATCTAGTTGAGCACAAACCAAAAGACGGAGTGGTACCTGCGAATACCTCTCGGGCCC
>Ga0157366_1000495_pt1 | contig 17600 bp, 15 predicted proteins | sample AttbisABBM1_FD_113149 | JGI IMG/M metagenome (GOLD analysis project Ga0157366, IMG submission 113149) | Fungus gardens microbial communities from leaf cutter ant in Botucatu, State of São Paulo, Brazil - Atta bisphaerica ABBM1 | ecosystem: Host-associated > Fungi > Mycelium > Unclassified ...
TGAGTCTCACTCCGACGGGAGCTAATCCGTGAAAGACTTACTTAAGTTTCTGAAAGCGCAAACTAAGACCGAAGAGTTTGATGCGATCAAAATTGCGCTGGCTTCGCCAGACATGATCCGTTCCTGGTCTTTTGGTGAAGTGAAAAAGCCAGAAACCATTAACTACCGTACTTTTAAGCCAGAGCGCGATGGTCTGTTCTGTGCCCGTATCTTCGGGCCGGTAAAAGACTATGAGTGCCTGTGCGGTAAGTACAAGCGTCTGAAACACCGTGGTGTGATTTGTGAGAAGTGCGGCGTTGAAGTGACCCAGACTAAAGTACGCCGTGAGCGTATGGGCCACATCGAACTGGCGTCGCCGACTGCGCACATCTGGTTCCTGAAGTCACTGCCATCGCGTATCGGCTTGCTGCTGGATATGCCACTGCGTGACATCGAGCGCGTGCTCTACTTTGAATCTTACGTGGTAATCGAAGGTGGCATGACCAACCTCGAGAAGCGTCAGATCCTGACTGAAGAGCAGTACCTTGACGCACTGGAAGAGTTCGGTGACGAGTTCGACGCCAAAATGGGCGCCGAAGCGATCCAGGCCCTGTTGAAAAACATGGATCTGGACCAGGAGTGCGAGCAGCTGCGTGAAGAGCTGAACGAAACTAACTCTGAAACCAAGCGTAAAAAACTGACCAAGCGTATCAAGCTGCTGGAAGCGTTCGTTCAGTCTGGTAACAAGCCAGAGTGGATGATCCTGACCGTGCTGCCTGTTCTGCCACCGGATCTGCGTCCGCTGGTTCCGCTGGATGGCGGACGTTTTGCTACGTCAGATCTGAACGATCTTTATCGTCGCGTGATCAACCGTAACAACCGTCTGAAGCGCCTGCTGGATCTGGCTGCGCCAGATATCATCGTGCGCAACGAAAAGCGTATGCTGCAGGAAGCAGTCGATGCACTGCTGGATAACGGTCGTCGCGGTCGTGCGATCACCGGTTCCAACAAGCGTCCGCTGAAATCGCTGGCTGACATGATCAAAGGTAAGCAGGGTCGTTTCCGTCAGAACCTGCTGGGTTAACGTGTCGACTACTCCGGTCGTTCGGTTATCACCGTAGGTCCATACCTGCGTCTGCATCAGTGCGGTCTGCCGAAGAAAATGGCACTCGAACTGTTCAAACCGTTTATTTACGGCAAGCTGGAACTGCGTGGCCTGGCCACCACCATCAAAGCCGCGAAGAAAATGGTTGAGCGCGAAGAAGCGGTTGTCTGGGATATCCTCGACGAAGTGATCCGTGAGCACCCGGTTCTGCTGAACCGTGCGCCTACGCTGCACCGTCTGGGTATTCAGGCCTTTGAACCGGTTCTGATCGAAGGTAAAGCTATCCAGCTGCACCCGCTGGTTTGTGCGGCGTATAACGCCGACTTCGATGGTGACCAGATGGCTGTTCACGTTCCGCTGACGCTGGAAGCCCAGCTGGAAGCGCGTGCGCTGATGATGTCTACCAACAACATCCTGTCACCTGCGAACGGCGAGCCAATCATCGTTCCTTCTCAGGACGTTGTACTGGGTCTGTACTACATGACCCGTGACTGTGTTAACGCCAAAGGCGAAGGCATGGTACTGACTGGTCCGAAAGAAGCTGAGCGTATTTATCGCGCTGGCCTGGCCTCACTGCACGCTCGCGTTAAGGTGCGTATCACCGAACACGAGAAAAATGAGCAGGATGAGTGGGTTGCTAAAACCAGCCTGATCGACACCACGATTGGCCGTGCCATTCTGTGGATGATCGTGCCGAAAGGTCTGCCTTACTCCATCGTCAACCAGGCGCTGGGTAAAAAAGCGATCTCCAAAATGCTGAACACCTGTTATCGCATTCTGGGGCTGAAGCCGACCGTTATCTTTGCTGACCAGACTATGTACACCGGTTTCGCCTACGCAGCCCGTTCAGGCGCGTCAGTCGGTATCGACGACATGGTTATTCCAGAGAAGAAAGTGGAAATCATCACCGAAGCGGAAGCGGAAGTGGCCGAGATCCAGGAACAGTTCCAGTCTGGTCTGGTTACCGCGGGTGAACGTTATAACAAAGTCATCGATATCTGGGCCGCAGCCAACGAACGTGTTGCCAAGGCGATGATGGAAAACCTCTCTACTGAAACCGTGATTAACCGTGACGGCGAAGAAGAGAAACAGGTTTCCTTTAACAGCATCTTCATGATGGCCGACTCCGGTGCGCGTGGTTCTGCTGCACAGATTCGTCAGCTGGCCGGTATGCGTGGTCTGATGGCGAAGCCAGATGGCTCCATCATCGAGACGCCGATTACCGCGAACTTCCGTGAAGGTCTGAACGTACTCCAGTACTTCATCTCAACCCACGGTGCGCGTAAAGGTCTTGCGGATACCGCACTGAAAACCGCGAACTCCGGTTATCTGACGCGTCGTCTGGTTGACGTTGCCCAGGATCTGGTTGTGACCGAAGATGACTGTGGTACGCACGAAGGCATCATGATGACCCCGGTCATCGAAGGTGGCGACGTGAAAGAGCCACTGCGCGAACGCGTTCTGGGTCGTGTGACCGCGGAAGACGTTCTGAAGCCGGGCTCGGCTGACATTCTGGTTCCACGCAACACCCTGCTCGATGAGCACTGGTGTGACGTGCTGGAACTGAACTCAGTCGACAGCCTGAAAGTGCGTTCGGTCGTAGGTTGTGAAACTGACTTTGGTGTGTGTGCACACTGCTACGGTCGCGACCTGGCACGTGGTCACATCATCAACAAAGGTGAAGCGATCGGTGTTATCGCGGCACAGTCCATCGGTGAGCCGGGTACACAGCTGACGATGCGTACGTTCCACATCGGTGGTGCGGCATCACGTGCGGCTGCTGAATCCAGCATTCAGGTGAAGAACAAAGGTACCATCAAGCTGACCAACGCTAAGTCGGTAACGAACTCGGCAGGTAAGCTGGTGATCACCTCGCGTAACGTCGAACTGAAAATGATCGATGAATTTGGTCGTACCAAAGAGAGCTATAAAGTTCCTTACGGTTCTACCATGGCGAAAGGTGATGGTGAGCAGGTTGCAGCGGGCGAAACCGTAGCAAACTGGGATCCGCATACCATGCCAGTTATCACCGAAGTGGGCGGTTTCATTCGCTTCACCGACATGATTGACGGCCAGACCATTACCCGTCAGACAGATGACCTGACCGGTCTTTCTTCGCTGGTGGTGCTGGACAGTGCTGAACGTACGTCAGGCGGTAAAGATCTGCGTCCTGCGCTGAAAATTGTTGATGCCAGCGGCAACGACGTTCTGATCCCAGGCACTGATATGCCTGCTCAGTACTTCCTGCCAGGTAAAGCGATTGTTCAGCTGGAAGATGGCGTTAAGATCAGTGCCGGTGACACGCTGGCGCGTGTTCCGCAGGAATCTGGCGGTACCAAGGATATTACCGGTGGTCTGCCACGCGTTGCTGACCTGTTCGAAGCGCGTCGTCCGAAAGAGCCGGCTATCCTGGCTGAGATCAGCGGTATCATCTCCTTCGGTAAAGAGACCAAAGGTAAACGTCGTCTGGTCATCACGCCGCTGGATGGCAGTGAGCCATACGAAGAGATGATTCCGAAATGGCGTCAGCTGAACGTGTTCGAAGGTGAACGTGTTGAGCGCGGTGACGTGGTTTCCGATGGCCCAGAGTCTCCACATGACATCCTGCGCTTGCGTGGCGTGCATGCGGTGACCCGTTACATCACTAACGAAGTGCAGGAAGTTTATCGTCTGCAGGGCGTTAAGATTAACGATAAGCACATCGAAGTCATCGTTCGTCAGATGCTGCGTAAAGCGACCATCGTGAGCGCAGGAAGCACCGACTTCCTGGAAGGTGAGCAGGCTGAATTCTCTCGCATCAAGATCTCTAACCGTGATCTGGAAGCGAACGGAAAAGTTGGCGCAACCTTCGTACGTGACCTGCTGGGTATTACCAAAGCGTCACTGGCAACCGAATCGTTCATCTCTGCCGCATCGTTCCAGGAAACGACCCGTGTCCTGACCGAAGCAGCAGTGGCAGGTAAGCGTGATGAACTGCGCGGCCTGAAAGAGAACGTCATCGTGGGTCGTCTGATCCCGGCCGGTACCGGTTATGCATACCATCAGGATCGTATGCGCCGTAAAGCGGCGGGTGAAGTTCCGGCTGCACCGCAGGTGACTGCGGATGAAGCCTCAGCCAGCCTGGCTGAACTGCTGAACGCCGGCCTCGGCGGCAGCAAAGACGATTAATCGTCCTTCGCCTGATAAAAACCCTGCTTCGGCAGGGTTTTTTTTTGTCTCTGATTCAGCCATTCCAGTCATTGCGGCCGATGCCGATATCTTTCAGCTGACTGTCACTCAGTCTCGACAGAATAGCGCGCGTTTCGCGCCGCAGCTGCCAGCGTCTGAAGCTGCGCCACAGATAACGGAGCAGAAGGTAAGGCGTAACGGCAAAAGGCTTAGCGGCGCGATTTTCATCATATCCCATGATAGTTTCCTCAATGATTGGCCTGAGCACTATTTTCCGGGGATACACCTGTATGATACAGACTCAAAAATCACCTTTTATTAACATACAGATTGAAGAGATCGCGATCTGAATGGTAAAAAAGGAGCCTGACTGTACTGGTCGCTCATTATCACGCTGGCAGGAGAGGATACAATGACCCGCTATGAACATCTGGCCACGTTGCTGGCACAGCGTATCGAACAGGGTTTGTTTCGCAGCGGGGAGCGTCTGCCCTCTGTGCGCAGCCTGAGTGCGGAACATGGGGTGAGTATCAGTACGGTGCAGCAGGCTTATCGCCTGCTGGAAGAGAAGCAGATGATTATCCCGCAGTCGCGCTCCGGCTATTTTGTGGCGTCGCACAAAGCCACGCCGCCGGTACCTGCGCTGACCCGTCCCGTGCAGCGGCCTGTTGAGGTGACGCAGTGGGACGCGGTGCTGGAGCTGCTCAACAGCCGGCTGGAAGATGACGTACTGCAACTGGGCAGCGGCATGCCCGATCTGACTCAGCCGACCCTGAAGCCGCTGTGGAAAGCCTTCAGCCGTCAGGCTCAGAAGCAGGAGGCTGGCCTGCTGAATTATGACACCCTCTATGGCGTCCTCGCGCTGCGGAAACAGGTTGCCAGGCTGGCGATCGATAGCGGCTGTCAGCTTACCGCCGATGATATTGTTATCACGACCGGCTGCCATGAAGCCTTATCGGTAGCCGTGCGGGCGGTCTGTGAACCGGGCGATATCATCGCCGTCGAGTCGCCCTCTTTTCACGGTATCATGCAAACCCTGCGTGGCTTTGGCATCCGGGCCATTGAGATTCCGACCGATGCGATAACCGGCATCAGTCTTGAGGCGCTGGAACTGGCTTTTGACCAGTGGCCCATTAAAGCGGTCATCGTTGTTCCGAACTGCAATAATCCGCTCGGCTTTATCATGCCTGAGGCGCGCAAGCGGGCGTTACTGGCGCTGGCGCAGCGTTTTGATGCGGCCATCATCGAAGATGACGTTTATGGTGAGTTAGCCTGGGAATATCCCCGTCCGCCTGCCATTAAGGCGCTCGATATGGATGGCCGGGTGCTGCTCTGCAGCTCCTTTTCAAAAACGCTGGCGCCAGGTCTGCGGGTTGGCTGGGTGGCACCTGGCCGTTATCGCGACCGCGTGCTGCACATGAAATATATCGTCACAGGCTCTACGGCTACGCAGCCTCAGCATGCCGTTTCCGAGTTTATCCGCCAGGGGCATTATCAGCCTCATCTGCGCCGGATGCGGCAGATCTATCACCGCAACTATGAAACTTTCAGCTGCTGGGTGCGCCACTACTTTCCCTGCGGTATCTGCGTCTCTCGTCCTCAGGGCGGTTTTATGATGTGGATAGAACTTCCTGAAGCGTTTGACGCCGTCCGGCTTAACCGCGAACTGCGCGAGTCAAAAATCCAGATTGCCGTCGGCTCACTCTTTTCAGCATCGGGGAAATATCGCAACTGTCTGCGTCTGAACTTTGCGCTGCCCATTACCGACCAGACGGAACAGGCGCTGGCACGGCTGGGTGCGGCCGTGGAACGCGCCATGCTCTCCTGTCAGCATGAGACGTCTGCTTCCGCTCCCGATGTCGCTTAACCCGAAGAAGAAGCAGGGCCGGCAAGAGGAGGGAACCGGCCCTGGCCAGATAACCTTCACCTGACGAAGGCCACGTTAAAGTACCGGTTCAGGAGGTGCCACCCTCAGCCTTTGCTTCTGCGCGCCGCTTTCCCGGAAAGTGGTGGACGTTACCGCATTTGCCGCCAGGATGCGGGACAGGTTCCGGAAATCGCTATCCGTGAGGCTCTGCCAGCGCCAGCAGGGTACGCGTGGCTTCACGCCAGTCATCTGCCTGGGTAATCGCACTTACCACAGCAATGCTGCCCACGCCGGTTGCCAGGACTTCCGGTGCCCGGGCAATCGAGATACCGCCAATCGCCACGGTGGGGATGTGCGTCAGGCGTGCCAGATGTCGCTTCAGTTGTTCCACGCCCTGAGGCGCAGAAGGCATCGCTTTGGTCTGCGTCGGGAAGATATGTCCCAGTGCAATGTAAGAGGGCTGGACCGCGAGGGCGCGATCCAGTTCGATATCATCATGGGTGGAGATCCCGAGCCGCAATCCTGCCTGGCGAATCCGGGCGAGATCGGCAACATCCAGATCTTCCTGACCCAGATGCACACCATAGGCGTCATGTCTGATCGCCAGCTCCCAGTAATCATTGATAAACAGGCGCGCATCGTAGCGTTTGCCCAGCGCTATCGCCTGAGCAATCGCGGGTTCGGCAATCTCATCGGGCTGATCTTTGATGCGCAGCTGCAACGTGCGCACGCCCGCCGTCAGCAGGCGTTCAATCCAGGCGGGGCTGTCAACCACCGGATAGAGCCCCAGGCGCGGGGCGGTAGCAGGAAAGGCAGACATGGTTACTCCTCCTCAATAACATCGGCAGAGTGATAAAGCTCCCCCCCGCGGCTGCGGAAATGCTCTGACATCCGGGCCATGCCCACTTCCACCGGTTCAGCGCGGCTATCCTGGCGTGCCGCAAACTCGCGTACCTCCTGAGAAATCTTCATTGAGCAGAATTTAGGGCCGCACATTGAACAGAAATGGGCCACTTTGCCTGATTCCTGCGGCAGGGTTTCATCGTGCATGGCGCGGGCGGTGTGAGGGTCCAGCGCCAGGTTGAACTGATCTTCCCAGCGGAATTCAAAGCGCGCTTTGGACATGGCGTTATCGCGGATCTGCGCGGCGGGATGGCCTTTAGCCAGGTCGGCAGCATGTGCCGCGATTTTGTAGGTGATCAGCCCCTGTTTGACATCCTCTTTGTTCGGCAGCCCCAGATGCTCTTTAGGTGTGACGTAACAGAGCATGGCGCAGCCAAACCAGCCAATCATGGCGGCCCCGATTCCGGAGGTAAAGTGGTCATAGCCCGGTGCGATGTCGGTGGTCAGCGGGCCGAGGGTGTAGAAGGGGGCCTCATCGCACAGGTCGAGCTGTTCGGTCATGTTGCGGCGGATCATATGCATCGGCACATGGCCCGGCCCTTCAATCATCACCTGCACATCATATTCCCAGGCAATACGGGTCAGTTCGCCCAGGGTACGCAGCTCAGCGAACTGCGCTTCATCGTTCGCATCCTGAATCGAACCCGGCCGCAGACCATCGCCCAGCGACAGCGACACATCGTAAGCGGCGCAGATTTCACAAATCTCCCGGAAATGCTGATAAAGGAAGTTCTCCTGATGATGCGACAGACACCATTTCGCCATGATCGATCCGCCGCGCGACACGATCCCGGTCAGCCGCTTCGCCGTCATCGGGACATAACGCAGCAGGACGCCAGCGTGTATCGTGAAGTAATCCACCCCCTGTTCCGCCTGCTCAAGCAGCGTGTCGCGGAAAACGTCCCAGTTCAGCGCCTCGGCCACGCCGTTCACTTTTTCCAGCGCCTGATAGATCGGCACGGTGCCGATGGGGACCGGGCTGTTCCGCAGAATCCACTCGCGCGTTTCATGAATATAGCGGCCGGTAGAGAGATCCATCACCGTATCGGCCCCCCAGCGCGTCGACCAGACCAGTTTTTCCACTTCCTCTTCGATGGAGGAGGTGACCGCCGAGTTACCGATATTGGCATTCACCTTAACCAGAAAGTTACGACCGATGATCATCGGCTCCGATTCCGGGTGATTGATATTGGCAGGGATGATAGCCCGTCCGGCTGCCACCTCCTGCCGCACAAACTCCGGCGTGATACTGGCTGGCAGATGCGCGCCAAAACTGTGGCCCGGATGCTGTTGCAGCAGCACTTCACTGCGAATCCGTTCACGGCCCATATTTTCCCGCAGTGCAATAAACTCCATTTCCGGAGTGATGATCCCCTGGCGGGCATAATGGAGCTGGGTGACGCGGCGGCCTGCACAGGCCCGGCGCGGCGTCGGTAAGTGATCGAAGCGCAGATGGTCCAGCCCCTCATCAGCCAGCCGTTGCTGGGTGTAGCCGGAACTGTTTTGTGGCAGGTATTCGCTGTCATCGCGTTCCGCTATCCAGCGGGCGCGCAGTTTTTCCAGGCCGCGATGAACATCGATCTGTGCCGCGGGATCGCCATAGGCACCTGCCGTGTCGTAAACCGGCACCGCTTCGTTTGGCTCATAGGTCGGCTGGGCTTTGCTGCCACCGGTGTGGGTCGGGCTTAGCGTGATCTCGCGCATCGGAACGCGAATATCGTCACGGCTGCCGGTTATCCAGATGCGACGGGACTGGGGAAATGCACTGCCGCTTTGCAGCGAATCGATAAATTCCTGCGCCTGGGCACGTTGTTCACGACGGGTCATTTTTGGGTCAGACATAGCAATCTTCCTGTTCAGGGGGAACGATGCTTGTCCGGAGTTCGGAAGGAGTAGCGGTATCGGCAGCATAAGAATGCTGGCATACCGTAAAAATTTACTCTTGTTCCCTTCGCAGGTTCTAACCTGATCAGGTTCCGCGGATCCCGAATTAACGGTCTCAGCCCGGCTGGGCACTCCGACAAGAAGCGCTTTTTACGCACCAATCTGACCGGCAGATCGGGCGTAAAAATCGTGTTTTTCACAGCAAAAAAACAAAAAAGGTTCGTCGGCGTAGTGGCCTCGGAACCTCTTCAGCATAAAAGGGCGAGTGGATAATCTCAACCCTTTTGGTGGTGATACCGGTTAAGCGGGACGGGCAATCTGACTGTCATTGGCAACCGGCGGGGTAGCCAGCTGATTATCCCATGCCAGCTGGATCAGCTTATCGTCCAGCGTGAAGCGCGACTCCAGCACTTCGCCCACTTCTGAAAGCGCCTGCTGGAAAGTCATGCAGTTTTCATCGTCTATCGCCTGTTGCAGGTGACCATCATAGAGCTGCATCAGCCGCTCGGTGTTGGCTTCAAGTGGCGGATAGATCTGCGCAGCCGCAATCATCGGGCTGTCACCGTTCATTTCACTGATAACACGTTCATAGATACTGAAGTGACCGGCCGAAAGATAATCGACCAGGCTGTGACAGAAGTTGTCCAGCGCCTGCTCATCGAGACGGGTCAGGGCTTCTTTGTTGGGCTTCAGGCCGACCAGATGATAATAGGTCACCAGCAGCTGGCGACGGGCTTCGAGCCAGGAATCGACCAGCTCATTACTGCCACCTACGCGTTCAGCCAGGACGTTTAACTGGTTAAGCATATCTGACTCCATGTGAGTTATAGTTGTTTATCAACACACTTAACATCAGGGCTTCAGCGTACGATTTGACGCTAAGGATGACGAAATAAATGCAATGCGAAATCTCAAGCGTAGACGCTGGATGGTGGATTGTCAGCCATGAACAGAAACTTTGGTTGCCACAAGGTGATTTACCCCACGGAAACGCCGAAAATTTTGGTCTGACTGGCAGTAAAGCACGCCTTATCGGAGAGTGGCAGGGCGAAAATGTCTGGCTGATTTGTGCGTCACGCTCTGCCGATATGTTCTCCGTGCGGCAGTTGATCGATCAGGATGTCGGACTGTTTCAGCTGGCGGGGCGGGGTGTGCAGCTGGCGGAGTTTTACCGCTCTCATCGCTGGTGCGGCTACTGCGGCCATGAAATGCATCACAGCAGGCATGAATTTGCCTGCCTGTGCAGTCATTGCCGTGAGCGTTACTATCCGCAAATCGCCCCCTGCATCATCGTGGCTATCCGTCGTGGTGATGAAATCCTGCTGGCGAATCATGCCCGCCATCGCAACAAGGTCTATACCGTGCTGGCCGGCTTTGTGGAGGTCGGTGAGACGCTGGAGCAGGCCGTTGCCCGCGAAGTGATGGAGGAGAGCAACATCCGCGTCAAAAACGTGCGCTATGTGACCTCTCAGCCGTGGCCCTTTCCGCAATCCCTGATGACCGCCTTCATGGCGGAGTATGACAGCGGCGATCTGCAGCATGATGGCAAAGAGCTGCTGGATGCGGCCTGGTTCCGTTTTGATGACCTTCCCCTGCTGCCTCCGCCCGGCACCGTGGCACGCCGCCTGATTGAAGATACCGTCGCCCTGTGCCGCGCTGAAGTGTGAAAGTGCTACACTACACGCCTGTTATTGAGAGAGTGTTGAGATGAGTGAACTGAAGAACGATCGTTATTTGCGTGCCCTGTTACGTCAGCCGGTGGATGTCACGCCGGTATGGATGATGCGACAAGCCGGGCGCTATTTGCCGGAATACAAAGCGACACGCGCCCAGGCGGGTGATTTTATGTCGCTGTGTAAAAACGCCGAGCTGGCCTGTGAAGTCACCCTGCAGCCGCTGCGTCGTTTTCCGCTGGATGCCGCCATCCTCTTCAGTGACATCCTGACAATTCCGGATGCGATGGGACTGGGACTCTATTTTGAAACCGGCGAAGGCCCGCGTTTCTCAAACCCTGTAACCTGCCGCGCTGACGTTGATCGCTTGCCGGTGCCCGATCCGGAGATGGAGCTGGGCTATGTGATGAATGCGGTTCGCACCATCCGCCGCAATCTGAATGGCGAGGTGCCGCTGATCGGCTTCTCCGGCAGTCCATGGACGCTGGCCACCTACATGGTGGAAGGCGGCAGCAGCAAAGCGTTTACCCGAATCAAAAAGATGATGTATGCCGAGCCTGCTACGCTGCATGCGATGCTGGATAAGCTGGCTGACAGCGTCATTCTCTATCTCAATGCGCAGATTCGCGCAGGTGCCCAGTCGGTGATGGTCTTCGATACCTGGGGCGGCGTGCTGACCGGCCGTGACTACCGCGAGTTCTCCCTTCACTACATGCACAAAATTGTTGATGGCCTGCTGCGTGAAAATGATGGCCGCCGCGTGCCGGTGACGCTGTTCACCAAAGGCGGTGGACAGTGGCTGGAAGCGATGGCCGCCACCGGCTGTGATGCGCTGGGTCTCGACTGGACCACCGACATTGACGATGCGCGCCGTCGCGTGGGCGATAAAGTTGCGCTGCAGGGCAATATGGACCCCTCTATGCTCTATGCGGCACCTGAGCGTATTGAGCAGGAAGTGGCCGGTATTCTGGAGCGCTTTGGTTCCGGCACCGGCCATGTCTTTAATCTGGGGCACGGTATTCATCTGGATGTGCCACCGGAAAATGCCGGTGTCTTTGTTGATGCTGTGCATCGTTTATCACGTCCCTGGCATCAGGAGTAATCATGGATATTGCCGCACTTCGCGCTGAGCAGTTACAACGCGCCGCTGACGTGGTGCGTGACGATGATTTTGATGTATTGCCGCCTCGCTATATCGGCGGGGCCGACGTAGGTTTTGAGCAGGAAGGCACTATCACACGCGCAGCGATGGTAATCCTGGAGTACCCATCGCTTCGGCTGGTGGAGCATCGCATCGCGCGTATTGAGACGACGATGCCCTATATCCCGGGCTTTCTCTCCTTCCGGGAATATCCGGCCCTGATGGCCGCCTGGGAGATGCTGGAGCAGAAGCCGGACCTGCTGTTTGTGGATGGACACGGGATTTCGCATCCCAGACGGCTCGGCGTTGCCTCGCATTTTGGTCTGCTGGTGGATGTGCCTACTATCGGGGTCGCGAAAAGCCGGCTGTGTGGTCGTTTTGCCGATCTGGATGCGCAACCGGGCAGCCGCCAGCCGCTGATCGACAAAGGTGAGCAGATTGGCTGGGTATGGCGCAGCAAGCAACGCTGCAACCCGCTGTTCGTCGCCACCGGCCACCGTGTCAGCCTGGATACTGCGCTGCAGTGGGTCGAAAACTGTACGCGCGGTTACCGTTTGCCGGAACCCACCCGCTGGGCCGATGCAGTGGCGTCGAACCGTTCCGCTTTCCAGCGCTGGCAAAACGCGCTTTAACACTGTTTGTGCTGCGCTTTTGCAGTTACACTGCGGCCAGCGAAACGAATAAGAGCCACCTTTATGTTACAAAATCCCGTTCATCTGCGTCTGGCGAAGCTGGAAAGCTGGCAGCATCTGACGTTTATGGCCTGCCTGTGCGAGCGTATGTATCCCAACTATCGCGCATTCTGCGAGCAGACTGAATTTGCCGATCCGGCACTCTATCGCCGCATCCTTGATCTGATCTGGGAAAACCTGACGGTCAAAGATGCGAAGATTAACTTCGACAGCCAGCTGGAAAAGCTCGAGGCTGCCATTCCCGATGGCGATGCGTTTGAGGTTTATGGCGTCTATCCGGCTATTGATGCCTGCGTGGCCCTGAGCGAAGTGTTACATGCCCAGCTGAGTGGTGAAACGCTGGAGCATGCGATTGAAGTCAGCAGGACATCCATTACGACGGTTGCCATGCTGGAAATGACACAGGCTGGACGCGAAATGACCGATGAGGAGTTGCGTGAAAACCCGGCTATCATCGATGAGTGGGACCTCCAGTGGGAGATTTTCCGCCTGCTGGCGGAGTGTGAAGAGCGCGACCTTGAATTGATTAAAGGTCTGCGATCTGACCTGCGTGAAGCGGGAATAAGTAACATCGGTATAAATTTCCAGCAGTAAGGCGATAAAACGTGACTTCAGGCCCGAATTAGCGCGCCTGGAGGCTTCACATTGGCCCCCTCTCTGGTCTACATTTGGGGGGCTGAAAATTGTGGCTATCGGTGCGTGCAGGCAGAAGAGTGCCAGAATATGGCTTTTCCCTCGCACTCGTTGCTTAGCAAGCGATAAATACACTTTAAGGATAACTTATGAACAAGACTCAACTGATTGATGTGATCGCAGAAAAAGCTGACCTGTCTAAAACCCAGGCTAAGGCAGCGCTGGAATCTACTCTGGCTGCGATCACTGAGTCTCTGAAAGATGGTGATGCTGTACAACTGGTTGGTTTTGGTACTTTTAAAGTGAACCACCGCGCTGAGCGTACCGGTCGTAACCCGCAGACTGGCAAAGAGATCAAAATCGCTGCAGCAAACGTACCGGCATTCGTGTCTGGTAAAGCGCTGAAAGACGCCGTTAAGTAAGACGTCGCACTGCGGTTAAGCTTTAAAACAGGGGGCGTTTCGCCCCTTTTGTTTAAGAGGCCAGCCATCATGATCCCGCTGTTTCAGCGTTTAGCTGTTCTGTTTCTCTCCCTGTTTCTGTTTAGCTGCAGCTCTGTTCCGGATATTCCCCCCTTTTCTGCCAGTGGCTATCTTGCCGATCGTGGTGTTGTGCGCATCTGGCGTAAAAACAGCGATCACCAGTCTGTCCATATTCGTACGATCTACACGCCGTTCAGTGGCGGTGAGGGCGAGGTGACCGATTATGTCTGGCTGGAAGAGGCGCTGATCAGCGTTCAGCGCCAGGTAAAAGGGAAGCAGCCTGATGATGTCACCCTGCGCTTTGACCAGGCGGGCGGCCTCAACTTTATGCAGCGTCAGCTGTCAGACCGGCGTGAAGCCGTGAGTGCTGATGCGGTGGAACTCTATAAGTTTGACGCTCAGCGGATGCGTAATCTTAGTGATGCGCTGTTAAGCGGTCGGGTATTCCTGAGGCAGGGACACTGGCTGGGCAACAATCTGCTGGAGAGTTGTGAAGGTCAGCAGGTCAGGCCCGCTTTTGATGCTGATGCCCTGCGGATACTGACACAGCAGCAGCGCAGCGCCCCGGCACCGCTGATGGTGTCATGGCTGGACGCGCCGGAAGGCATTCAGCTGTTGCGGATCAGTCAGCAGGATGAGTGCGCGCAGCAGCCGACAGAAGATGATATGTAAAAATAAAAAGGGGGCACCCGGTGCCCCCTGAACTTATTTGCGATTAATGGCGCGATAGCCAATATCGCGGCGGCAGAAGCTGCCCTGCCACGAGATGGGCTGTGTCAGCGCATAAGCCCGCTTCTGTGCCGCAGCGACATCCTCACCCAATGCGGTAACGCACAGCACGCGGCCACCGCTGGTCAGCACCCGATCCTCTTCCAGCCGGGTTCCGGCGTGAAAGACCTTGCCGTCCGCAACCTCTTCCAGTGGCAGACCGTGGATCTGATCACCCTGACTGTAGTCACCCGGATAACCGCCCGCCGCCAGTACCACACCGAGCGCAGGACGCGGATCCCACTGGGACGTTTTCTGATCCAGTTTACCCTCGCAGGCAGCCAGGCAAAGATCGACCAGATCCGACTGCAGGCGCAGCATGATCGGCTGGGTTTCCGGATCGCCGAAGCGGCAGTTGAATTCGATCACTTTCGGCTGCCCGGTGCGATCGATCATCAGACCGGCGTAGAGAAAACCGGTGTAAACGTTGCCTTCAGCAGCCATGCCGCGCACCGTCGGCCAGATAACCTGATCCATGACGCGCTGGTGGATCTCATCGGTGACGACCGGCGCCGGGGAGTAGGCACCCATTCCGCCGGTGTTCGGACCGGTATCACCATCGCCTACGCGTTTATGATCCTGGCTGGTGGCCATTGGCAGCACATGCTCGCCGTCGACCATCACAATAAAGCTGGCTTCTTCGCCATCCAGAAACTCTTCGATCACAATGCGGTGTCCGGCGTCGCCAAAGGCATTACCGGCCAGCATATCCTGAACGGCCTCTTCAGCTTCCTGCAGCGTCATCGCCACAATGACGCCTTTACCGGCGGCCAGGCCGTCAGCTTTAATGACGATAGGCGCGCCTTTCTCACGCAGATAAGCGAGAGCCGGCTCGACCTCGGTAAAGTTCTGGTATGCCGCGCTGGGGATCTGATGGCGCGCCAGGAAGTCTTTGGTAAAAGCTTTTGAGCCTTCCAGCTGTGCGGCAGCCTGAGTCGGGCCAAAAATAGTCAGCCCAGCCTGACGGAATGCATCCACCACGCCAATGACCAGCGGTGCTTCCGGTCCGACAATGGTCAGATCGATCTTCTCGCGCTGGGCAAAATCCAGCAGGGCAGGGATATCGGTCGCACTGATTGCGACATTCTGCAGCGCAGGCTCTAATGCCGTACCGGCGTTACCTGGCGCAACAAAGACGGTTTCTGCCAGCGGCGACTGTGCCGCTTTCCAGGCCAGCGCGTGTTCACGTCCGCCATTACCAATCACTAAAATTTTCATCTGTTACTCTCCGGAACGATTAATGACGGAAGTGGCGCATATCGGTAAAGATCATGGCAATGCCGTGCTCATCTGCCGCCGCAATCACCTCTTCATCGCGGATAGAGCCGCCAGGCTGAATTACACAGCTCACGCCCACCGCAGCGGCCGCATCAATACCGTCGCGGAAGGGGAAGAACGCATCTGACGCCATGGCAGAACCTTTCACTTCTAGTCCTTCATCGCCCGCTTTAATACCGGCAATTTTAGCGGAGTAGACGCGGCTCATCTGGCCGGCACCAATCCCGATCGTCATCCCGTCACGCGCATAGACAATGGCGTTGGATTTAACAAACTTCGCGACCTTCCAGCAGAAGAGGGCATCACGCAGCTCCTGCTCCGATGGCTGACGCTTGCTGACCACGCGCAGCTGGCTGGCATCGACCATACCGAGATCGCGATCCTGAACCAGCAGGCCTCCGTTGACGCGTTTGAAATCGAGCGCTGCCGTGCGGTTCTGCCACTGGCCGCAGATCAGGACACGGACATTCTGTTTCGTGGCGGTAATCTTCAGCGCGGCCTCGGAAACGGCGGGCGCGATGATCACCTCAACGAACTGGCGGCTGATAATGGCCTGTGCTGTCGCTTCATCCAGCTCGCGGTTAAAGGCGATGATGCCCCCGAACGCAGAGGTAGGGTCGGTCTGGTAAGCACGGTCATAGGCTGACAGCAGGTCGTCGCCGGTCGCAACGCCACAGGGGTTAGCATGTTTAACAATGACGCAGGCGGGGTCACTGAACTCTTTGACACACTCGAGTGCAGCATCCGTGTCAGCGATATTGTTATAGGAGAGCGCTTTGCCCTGAACCTGTTGCGCGGTGGCAACCGAGGCTTCAGCAACCTGCTCTTCTATATAGAAGGCCGCCTGCTGGTGGCTGTTTTCGCCGTAACGCATATCCTGCTTCTTGATGAAGTTCAGATTCAGGGTACGCGGGAAGCGACCCGCAGGCTGATTGCGTTCACCGTGATAGGCGGGCACCAGACTACCAAAGTAGTTCGCGATCATACCGTCGTAAGCGGCGGTGTGTTCAAACGCTTTGATCGCCAGGTCGAAACGGGTGTCGAGCGTCAGGCTGTTCTGGTGGGCATCCATTTCAGCAATGATGGCGTCGTAGTCGCCGCTGCTGACCACGATAGCCACATCTTTGTGGTTCTTGGCAGCAGAGCGCACCATGGTCGGGCCGCCGATATCGATGTTTTCTACTGCGTCTTCCAGTGAGCATCCTTCACGGGCAACGGTCTGTGCAAAGGGATAGAGATTAACGACCACCATGTCGATAGGGCTGATGTCATGCTGCGCCATGATGGCATCATCCTGGCCGCGACGACCCAGAATGCCGCCATGCACTTTCGGATGCAGGGTTTTGACGCGTCCATCCATCATTTCCGGGAAACCGGTGTAATCAGAGACTTCTGTGACAGCCAGACCCGCATCCGCCAGCAGGCGAGCGGTTCCACCTGTGGAGAGCAGTTCGACACCGCGACTGGAGAGCGCCTGAGCAAATTCGAGGATGCCGGCTTTGTCAGAGACACTGAGCAAGGCGCGGCGTACAGGACGAGGTTGTTGCATGGTGGTTTATCCCTTGGCTTTGTTTCGCGTATAGAAGAGCGTTACATCAGGTTTTACAGCGGTTTTCTCTTCTATATAAGAAGGAAAGATCAAAAACCTCAGGTAACGCCCCTAAAAGGGGAGTCCGTCATATTGCCCGGCATTGTAGCGAAAACGTTTGCGTGATGCTCGCCTAAATTTGCCAGGCCTTGCGAATGTGGATAACGCTGTGTGTAACTGCGTATAACAGCGACTTTTGCTGTGGAATGCAGCGAACGCGCTTTTTTCTGCAATTTATGGGTTGCGCCTGTCTGACAACTCCCTATAATGCGCCTCCATCGACACGGCACAACGGCTTACGGAATGCGGTGTTGAGAGGTTCAGGAGACTGAGCCGCCGGAGAAAAACTTCTGAAAAAGAGGTTGACTCTGAAGGAGGAAAGCGTAATATACGCCACCTCGCGACAGGACGCTAACGCACTGTTCGCACTGCTCTTTAA
>Ga0157366_1000496_pt1 | contig 17595 bp, 14 predicted proteins | sample AttbisABBM1_FD_113149 | JGI IMG/M metagenome (GOLD analysis project Ga0157366, IMG submission 113149) | Fungus gardens microbial communities from leaf cutter ant in Botucatu, State of São Paulo, Brazil - Atta bisphaerica ABBM1 | ecosystem: Host-associated > Fungi > Mycelium > Unclassified ...
GGAAAGCGAAACGGGTGTCACACTGCATCGCATGGTTCAGCGTGCAGATGCAGGTGCCATTGTCGCGCAGCAACGCGTAGCGATTACGGCAGGAGAGACCGCGTTAACCCTGCATCGCAAGCTGAGCCATGTGGCAACTGAATTGCTGGCGGAGGTTCTGCCTGCAATTAAAAGCGGATCTTTCCCGCAATATGAACAGGATCATAGCAAAGCCAGCTATTTTGGTCGCCGTACTCCGCAGGACGGTTGTATTCACTGGGAAAAAGAAGCCAAAGAGATCAATAACCTGGTGCGAGCAGTAACCGAACCGTGGCCAGGCGCATTTGGTTATGTTGGCGGCAATAAATTTATTGTCTGGAAAAGTCGGGCGCACGATACCGCAACAGAAGCTAAACCGGGTACGGTGCTGTCAGTGGACCCACTGATGATTGCAACGGGTAACGGGGCGCTGGAAATCATTACCGGGCAAAGTGAAAACGGCGTTTACATGCAGGGTTCGCAACTGGCGCAAAGTCTGGGGTTGGTTGCGGGTGCATTGCTGCACAGTCAACCGCTTGCCGCAGTAAAACGTCGTACCCGTGTGCTGATTCTGGGCGTGAACGGCTTTATCGGTAACCACCTGACAGAGCGTTTATTACAGGACGATAACTTCGAAGTCTTTGGCCTGGATATTGGCTCCGACGCGATTAGCCGTTTCCTCGGCAACCCACGTTTCCACTTTGTGGAAGGGGATATCAGTATTCACTCTGAATGGATTGAGTACCACATCAAGAAATGTGATGTGATCTTACCGCTGGTTGCGATTGCCACGCCGATTGAATATACCCGCAATCCGCTGCGCGTTTTCGAACTGGATTTTGAAGAGAACCTGAAAATCATTCGAAATTGCGTGAAATATCAGAAACGTATTATCTTCCCGTCCACTTCTGAAGTGTACGGCATGTGTACGGATAATGACTTTGATGAAGACAGTTCAAATCTGATTGTCGGTCCGATTAACAAGCAACGCTGGATCTATTCTGTCTCCAAGCAACTGCTTGACCGGGTAATCTGGGCATATGGTGAGAAAGAAGGGCTGCGTTTCACGCTGTTCCGTCCATTTAACTGGATGGGCCCGCGTCTGGATAATCTGAATGCGGCTCGTATTGGTAGCTCACGCGCCATCACTCAGTTGATTCTGAATCTGGTGGAAGGTTCGCCGATCAAACTGATGGACGGTGGGCAACAAAAACGTTGTTTTACCGATATTAGTGACGGTATCGAAGCGCTGTTCCGTATTATCGAAAATAAACATCATAACTGTGATGGCCAGATCGTGAATATCGGTAATCCGGATAACGAAGCGAGTATTAAAGAGCTGGCTGAAATGTTGCTGGTGAGTTTTGAGAAACATCCACTGCGTCACCATTTCCCGCCATTTGCCGGATTCCGTGATGTGGAAAGCAGCAGTTACTACGGTAAAGGCTACCAGGATGTGGAGCACCGTAAACCGGGCATCCGCAATGCTCAGCGCTTACTTGGCTGGACACCAACGGTAGGGATGGAAAAAACCATCGACGAAACGCTGGATTTCTTCCTTAACACAGTTGATCTGGCGGAACCACTGGCATGAGAAACGTTGGCCTGCGCATTGATGTAGACACATGGCGGGGAACCCAGCAAGGGGTTCCGCACCTGTTGGAAATGTTGAGTTTGCATGGAATTCAGGCCTCGTTTTTCTTCAGTGTTGGCCCGGATAACATGGGCCGCCATTTATGGCGGCTGATGAAACCGCAATTCCTGTGGAAAATGATGCGTTCAAAAGCAGCATCACTTTATGGCTGGGATATTCTGCTGGCGGGAACCGCCTGGCCTGGGCGCCTAATTGGTGCCGGTAACGCTGAAATTATCTCAGCAGCAGCAGATCACCACGAAGTGGGGTTACATGCCTGGGATCACTTTGCCTGGCAAACCTGGGCGGGTGTTTGGGACAATACTCATCTCGAACAGCAGATTCGTTTGGGACTTGATGTTTTGACCCGTATTATCGAGCAGCCTGTGACGTGTTCTGCCGTGGCTGGATGGCGTGCGGATCAACGTGTAGTAAAAGCGAAAGAGCCATTCGGTTTCAGTTACAATAGTGATTGTCGCGGAACAACACCATTTCGTCCGGTGTTGGCGAATGGCTATATCGGAACAATACAAATCCCGGTTACGTTACCCACCTGGGATGAGGTAACGGGCACGGGTGTGAGCCGTACCCGGTACAATCGCTTTATTTTGGATCGCATAAAACAGGATGCCGCCACGCCGGTTTACACTATTCACGCCGAAGTCGAAGGGCTGGTGATGCGTAAAGACTTTAGTGAGTTGCTCACGATGGCTGCGCAGGAAGGTATTCGTTTTTGTCCATTAAGCGAACTTTTACCGACAGATATCTCCACTTTACCACTGGGAAAAGTGGTACGCGGTACGATCCCGGGCCGTGAAGGCTGGCTGGGCTGCCAACAACTTATTGGATAACAACAAATGAAATCAGCAAAGTACCCGCTTGTTTTATTATTGAGTTTTGTTCTGTTTTACCTGCTACCTCTTGAATTTCGTGCTTTCTGGCAACCAGACGAAACACGTTATGCTGAAATCAGTCGCGAGATGCTGGTTTCAGGTAACTGGATCGTTCCCCATTTTCTGGATATCCGTTATTTCGAAAAACCGATTGCGGGTTACTGGATTAACAATATCAGTCAGTTGATATTTGGCCATAACAACTTCAGTGTGCGTTTTGGATCGGTGTTTTCGGTCACCTTAACCGCGCTGATGGTGGTCTGGCTGGCATTTCGTCTGTGGCGGGATAAAAAAACGGCGGTACTGTCTGGGGTTATTTTCCTGACCTGCCTGCTGGTCTATGGCATTGGTACTTATGCGGTACTGGATCCGATGATCACGCTATGGCTGGTGGCTGCGATGTGCAGTTTCTGGCTGGGAACCAATGCACAGACGGTCAAAGGGAAAGCTGGGGGTTACATCCTGCTGGGCCTAGCCTGTGGTATGGGTGTGATGACCAAAGGTTTTCTGGCTCTGGCGGTACCGGTATTGGGTGTATTGCCGTGGGTGATTGCGCAAAAACGCTGGAAAGAGGTTTTCCTCTTTGGGCCGCTGGCGATCCTCAGTGCGGTGATCATCACGCTGCCCTGGGCTGTGGCGATTGCGAAAGCAGAACCCGATTTCTGGCACTACTTCTTCTGGGTTGAGCATATTCAGCGCTTTGCCGAGAAAGATGCGCAGCATAAAGCCCCATTCTGGTATTACATCCCGGTACTGATTGCCGGATGTCTGCCATGGCTGGCGTTGCTTCCGGGGGCATTAAAACGCAGCTGGCAGGAACGTAAAACCGAAAGCGGTGCGTTTTATTTGCTGGGATGGGTGATTATGCCGCTGCTGTTTTTCAGCATCGCGAAAGGTAAATTACCGACCTATATTCTGCCGTGCTTTGCACCGCTGGCGATTTTGCTGGCCCGCCATGCGATGCAATTGTTAAGTAATCCCCGCACGCTGAAGATTAATGGCTGGATTAACACCATTTTTGGTGGCATCTGTACACTGGCCGTGCTGGCGGTTCTGGCACCGTGGAGCCCGGTAAAGCATCCGCTGTATAACAGTGGTGAGATAATTAAAGTGGCACTGGGCACGCTGGCGTTCCTGGTCTGGGCCCTGGTGGGATATGCAACGACACGTAATAACGCCAGACTCTGGCAATGGGCGGCATTCTGTCCATTAGGTATTGCGCTGCTGGTGGGGAGCGTTATCCCGGAAAGTGTGATTAATTCCAAGCAGCCACAGGCTTTTGTTAACGAGATGCGTCCTGAGCTGACTGACAGCCGTTATATTCTGGCTGATAACGTGGGTGTGGCATCGGGCATCGCCTGGGAATTACAACGTAGTGACGTCATGATGTATAACTCACCAGGGGAACTGAATTATGGCTTGAGCAATTACGCTGATTCGAAAGACCGCCTGGTTGCCAGTGAGGATTTAGCCAACTGGCTGCCGGTGCATCGCCAGCAGGGGAATGTGTCTCTGGTTATGTTGCTGTCAAAAAATGAAGAACCGGATATGACCAGAATACCTGCGCCTGATCATATTTATCGTCATGGCCGTCTGGTGCTCTTCTTCTACGGAAAAACAATCTAAGTTATTTCTCTGTCAGCCCCCACAATCAGCGATGTTGTGGGGGCTTCCTGCTCTGAATTAATACGTGTCCCCAACCTGAGCTTGTGCGTACCACTGCATTAATTCTGCTGTGCCTGTTGCGCCTTCAGCTGGAGCCCAGGCTGCGGAGTCCTGCTCGGTAACAGGTTGATAACCACCGTGTTTAACTTCAAAAATAATGCCCCCGTTATCCAGCGACAGCACGGCATGCCAGGTACCGGCTTCCATCTCAAGTGCTGTGCACTCTTCACCTAATACCACCCGACGGATCACTTTACCGCTGTCATCAAAATTCAATACCAGAAAACGTCCCCGTAGCGAAAGCAGCAGTTCAAAAGTATGAGGATGGCGGTGTGGACGAATATAAGTACCGGGCTCCATGGCAATGGCCAGTCGTTGTACCGGATCGCTCAGTTCAGGATGAAAATTACGATGCTGACGCAGGCGAGGTGAATGAGCCGCAGCTTCACTTTGTTGCTGCATGTCATTAAGAGTGATGGTTTTCATTTTAGCTACCCGACATTAACGTTAATAAGCATGATGACTGCAAAATAACAGCGTATCAGTAGCGTGCATTGCATGGAAACGATTACCTGTTGTTACCCCGTTAATGATATCGCCAGTGACTGAAAAATGGCCTTCATCGGGAGTAAAATGACAAAATTGTCATTTGCTTAGCACCTTCCTGTCTCTGGTGGTTCAGTAAACTGGTGGCATTATCTTCCTGACAGTACACCGCCATGAATGTATTACGAACCAGACCATTTCTTGCCATTACGCTATTAGCAGTGGCCGTTGCTGCTTATTTGTTTTTTTTCCATCAGGATGCGGTTTCTGCCTCCCCGAAAAAAACGGCCACTCCATTGGTCAGTTTGATGTCGGCGCAAATAAAGCCACTTCCTCTGATGCTGACCACTCAGGGGCACGTTGTGTCACTTAATCTGGTTGATATCCAGTCACAAATTACCGGAACCGTTAAAACGGTGGCGTTTAAAGAAGGGGCATTTGTGCAGCAGGGACAGTTACTGTTTACGCTGGATGACACGCCGCAACAGGCTGCGCTGCACCGGGCTCAGGCCAGCAAAGCCCAAACCCAATCCTTACTGGATAAAGCGCAACAGGATCTGACCCGGGGACAGGCGTTAAAGGCGAAAAATTATATTTCGGCCTCAGACTGGGATGCTTTACTCAGCAACCGCAAACAATATGCGGCGCAACTGCTGGTGAATGAGAATGATATCCGCAGTGCTCAGGCTGAACTGGGTTATACGCGTATTTATGCCCCTGTCAGCGGCAAAACCGGCGCGCTCAATGTTCATCCTGGCAGTCTGGTTCAGCCTGGAGGTTCGCAACCACTGGTTACCGTTAGTCAGTTTGATCCCGTTGGCGTGTCCTTTACGTTGCCTGAACAGGATCTGAATGCGGTGTTGGCGGCGCAGGCACAGGGCGGTGTAAAGGTGATGGTCAATGATGCCAAAGGGCAGGAAATCACCGGTACGCTCGATTTTATCGACAGTGCTGTCAGTACCGAAAGTGGCACCATTTTGTTAAAGGCTCGCTTTGCGAATGCAGACCATCTGCTGTGGCCGGGAGCATTCCAGGATATTAACGTAGCAGCCGGGAATCAACAGGTTGTGGTATTACCCCCACAGGCAGTGCAAAACGGGCCTGATGGGCACTTTGTTTACCTGGTGGATAACCAGGATCAGGCGAAAGTTCTGCCAGTGACGTTACTGCGTATTCAGCAGCAGATGGCGGTTGTGGAAGGCGTGGCTGAAGGGACTCGCGTGGTGATTGAAGGGAGCAATAATCTGCGCCCAGGTATGCCGGTTGCTGTAGCGAAAACACATCCGCCAGCGACGGAGCAAGTACAATGAAACTGGCTGAATTGTGCCTGTCACGCCCCATCGCAGTGATGTTGTTATGGCTGGCGGTGATCGTTACCGGGATTATCTGCTGGACGAAACTGCCAGTAGCGGCATTGCCGTCATTTGATATGCCGACTATCCGCGTCAATGCTTCGTTATCGGGCGCCAGCCCGGAGACAATGGCGTCTTCGGTGGCCACTCCGCTGGAAAAAAACCTTTCGACCATTCCGGGCGTCTCAATGCTGACCTCCACCAGTTTGCAGGGGGCGACCAGCATCGTGCTGGAATTTGATCCATCAGTGAATATCGATTCGGCGGCGGTTGATGTGCAGTCAGCGTTATATCAGACGATGAAAAAACTGCCGTCACAAATGACCACTCCGCCATCGTTCCGTAAGGTGAACCCGGCAGATGCACCGATCGCCGTGATCGGGATTGATTCACCGTCGATGACGCTTTCTGATCTTAACCGTTATTCCGATGATCTGCTCTCTCCGGCACTGTCAACGATCAAAGGTGTGGCGGAAGTGACGGTTATCGGGCAAAAGCGTTATGCCGTGCGGGTGGAAATTGATCCAAACCGACTGGCTGCAATGGATCTGACGCTAACAGATGTGCAGGCGGCCTTAAAGGCGGCGAATGCCAACTCGCCAATAGGGGAGCTGGATGGTAAACGTCAGATGATGATGTTGCAGACTCAGGGCGACCTGATGAATGCCGCCGATTTTGCCAACGTGATTATTGCTACCCGCAATGGTCAGCCAGTACGACTTTCGGATATCGCCAGCGTTGAAGATGGTATTGAAAATGCCCTCAGTTACAGTGCGGTTAACGGGCATACCGCGATTGTCTTAAGTATCAGCCGCCAGCCTGGGGCGAACATTGTGGCAACCATGGATGCGATTAAAAAACTGCTGCCGGGATTGCAATCGCAGATGCCACCTTCAGTCAAAATGCAGTTGCTGAATGACCGCTCCCTCTCTATTCGTCAGGCTATCCATGATGTGAATCTCACGCTGGTTCTGACGATTTCGCTGGTTATTCTGGTGATCTTACTGTTTCTGCGTAGCGTGCGGGCAACATTGATCCCCGCTCTGAGCGTACCGGTTTCTCTGCTGGGAGCCTTTGCCCTGATGTATGTCATGGGCATGAGCCTGGACAACATCTCACTGATGGGGCTGACGATTGCTGTTGGCCTGGTTGTCGATGACGCCATTGTGGTATTGGAAAATATCATGCGCTATCAGGAGGAAGGAGAAACACCGTGGCGTGCCGCGCTGTTAGGGGTACGTGAGGTTGCCTTCACTGTTATTTCCATCTCCCTGTCGCTGGTAGCGGTCTTTATCCCTATTTTCCTGATGCCAGGGACGATGGGGCTGCTGTTCCATGAATTTGCCTGGGTTGTGGCGCTGGCGATTCTGGTTTCGGCGGCGGCTTCGCTGACCATTATTCCACTACTGGTTCCGATGCTGATTGGCAAACATGAAAGTGGTGAGCATGCACCGCGCTGGAGCCAGTACTTTGAACGTGGCTTTGAAGCGATGCGCCAGGCTTATGGGCGCGCGCTTGAGTGGGCTGTCAGACATAAATTACTGATGGTGCTGACTGCTGTAGCTACCGTCGTACTGACCATTCTGCTTTATCAGACAGCCCCGAAAGGCTTTTTCCCGAAAGAAGATATTGGTCAGGTTACTGCCAATATTGATACCCCACAGGATATGTCCTATGACGGACGGCTGGCGGTTGCACAACAGATTGGGAAAACCTTGCAGGCGGATCCGGCGGTGCAGGATATGATCACGAAAGTCGATCACGACACCACACAATTGGTATTAACGCTGAAAGATCGAGCACTGCGCCCTGATATGGCTCAGGTGCTGCAAACCATGCGTGAAGAAACCCATTATTTACCGGGGATCACTGTGTTTTATAACCCGGTACAGAACCTGAAGGTGGGGGGGCGCTCCTCGAAAAGTAGTTATCAGTACACCCTGCAATCGGTAAACAGTGCCGGGGGGATTTCGCTCAATGAATGGGTGAATAAACTGATGGCGGGTATGAAGAAAAGTGACGTCTTTGTTGGTGTTAACAGTGATGCACAACTGAATGGCCTGGAAGCGCAGCTGCAAATTGATCGCAATAAAGCATCGCTGATGGGCGTGGATATTGATCAGATCCGCAATAATCTTTATGCGGCATTTGGTACGCAGCAGGTTTCCACGATTTACGCCCCGGAAGATAGCTACGAAGTGATTATGGAACTGAATAACGCGTTTCGGCAAAACGAGAGTGATTTGTCGAAGATTTATGTACGTTCTTCCGCCAATACATTGTTGCCGATCACCACTTTTACCCATATTACGCGTAGTCAGGGGGTAACGGCGGTGAATCATCAGGGCCAGTTACCGGCTATTACGATCTCTTTTGATTTGGCTCCGGGAAAATCACTTTCAGATGCCACACAAGCTATTACGCAGATCCAGCAGGATATCCAGTTACCGAACTCGGTGGTGGGCAGTTATGCCGGGCAGGCCGCGCTTTATCAGCAATCACAGAGTAGCCAGGTGTGGCTGATTGTGATGGCGCTGGCGGTGATCTATGTGATCCTGGGAATGCTGTATGAAAGCTGGATCCATCCATTAACCATTTTGTTAGGGTTGCCGTCTGCGGCTGTCGGGGCATTACTGGCACTGCGGTTATTAAATATGGATCTGACGTTTATCGCGATGATCGGCATCTTATTGCTGATTGGTATCGTGAAGAAAAACGCGATCATGATGATTGATTTTGCCCTGGTGGCGCAAAGAACCCACGGACTTTCGCCGCATGATGCAATTATCCATGCCTGTTTGCAGCGTTTCCGCCCAATTATGATGACCACGTTGTGTGCCATGATGGGAGCATTACCGATTGCATTCGGTTGGGGCGCGGGGGCAGAACTGCGTCAGCCAATGGGGGTAGCGATTGTCGGTGGGTTGATATTCTCGCAGTTGATCACCCTGTTTATTACACCGGTGCTGTACCTGTTGTTTGAGAAGGCATCCCGTAAGAAAACGGCATTGATTCCACAGACGGAGGCACCATGAGGCTCCTGCTGGTAGAAGATCAGGTAATGGCTGCGGAATACCTGGCTAAGGGGTTGGCAGAGAACGATTTCGTTGTGGATGTTGCGCATGACGGTGTTGAAGGCCTGCACTATCTACTGGCGAATGAATATGATTTGGCGATCCTGGATGTGATGCTGCCTGCGATGAATGGCTGGACAATGCTGGAGCAGGCTCGTCAGGCGGGAAAGATGACCCCGGTAATGTTTCTCACTGCATGTGATGATATTGATGACAGGGTGCATGGGCTGGCACTGGGAGCGGAGGAGTATCTGGTTAAACCTTTCGCTTTTAGTGAGCTACTGACCCGGGTAAGTGGCATTATCCGGCGTAAAACACCTGCTGTGGGTAACAGCGATGCAGTGTTCTTGCAGGTCAGTGATCTTCAGCTTGATCTGTTCAGGCGCAGCGTCTCGCGTAATGGCAGACGCATTGAACTGACGCAAAAAGAGTTTCTGTTGCTAAGCTTGTTAATGCGTCGTCAGGGAGAAGTCCTGTCACGAACTGTACTGGCTGAACAGGTCTGGGATATGAATTTTGACCCGGAAACCAATGTAATCGATGTGGCCATTCGGCGTTTACGCAGCAAGATTGACGATGGACATGAACTGAAACTGCTGCACAGCATCCGTGGGGCAGGGTATGTGTTGGATAATCTGACAAAATTGTAATCCAGGTGTTGAGCCTGAGTCATTGATGATGACGGATAATCGGTTATCTGATGATCAATTTGGTGACCATAATGCAAAAGCGTTCAGGTTCTGGCTCTGCTGACAATACGCTAAAAACGTATGCTTCTTATGTCCGGCAGTTTATTGCGGATCCACGAGCCACAGGCTCGGTGATCCCATCATCAGCCATGCTTTGTCACACGATGATGAATCAGGCTGACTGGGGACGCAGTCTTGCGATTGCGGAACTGGGGGCGGCAAATGGTGTGTTAACGAACGGCATCTTGTCACGTATGCGGGCGGATGCGGTACTTGATGCCTACGAAATTAATCCCGGCTTCGTTGATCAGCTCCAGATGATTAATGATCGACGGTTGAATGTTGTGGCGGCTTCGGCTGAGACATTAATTAACCCTTACGATATTGTCTTCTCCTGCCTGCCGCTGCTTTCACTGCCGCTGCGTGTCAGCATGCGGATCCTTAATCAGGTTCGTGAGCGGATGTCGTCACACAGTTTATTTATTCAGTTTCAATACAGTCCGCTGTCTGAAAAATTGCTCTCTCGCTATTTTCACTGGCAACGTATTGTGGTGATGCGCAATGTTCCACCGGCATTAGTCTATGTGTGCACATTGCGTGACAGAGAGAAAATATAAGTACTCTTATCAAGAGTAAGAGTGTGCAGTGAAGGAGTTTGCGAAAATGACGATGAATAAATTTATTTTAAATGTATTGCTGCTGATATCAGTGATATTTACGCTTGGGCAAACCGCTGATGCGAAAGGTGTCAGTAAGCAAAATAGTATTTGTCTGCTTTCGCCGGATGCATGGGAAGGGGAGGCAACACCGCAGCAGCATCACGCGGCTTCACCTTTTTCAGATATGTGGTGAGGGCGGAAGTTTATTATTTTCCTGCCAAATCAATAAGATACATCCATGTTTTTTGTGCCAGTGGACGAGGAAAATGAAGCTACTGGTACGCTATGTCCTGAAAAAAATTAGATTATATAGCGTGCTATCGATAAAGTAGTGTTTTTTCCGTACAAAGATCCTCCTTTATGTTGTCCACACTGAATGTTGTTCTGCCTATTTTCGCGCTTATCCTGGTCGGGTGGCTGGCGCGTAAGTTAAAGATATTGGGTGACAATGCACTTTCTGAACTCAACCGGTTTGTTGTTTATCTGGCATTGCCTGCACTGCTGTTTGATATTATCGCCAATGCAAAGTGGCAGGATATTGCACAGCCTGCGTTTATTCTGACATTTACCGTCGGCATGGCTGCCGTTTTTCTTTTGATCCTCTTTATACAACTCAGACGTACACGCCATCTGGCGGATGCTGCGCTGGAAGGACTGAATGCCAGTTATGCTAATACGGGGTTTATCGGTTTCCCACTTGCGCTGGCATTCCTCGGACATGACGCACTGGCTCCGACACTGATTGCCACTATTTTGACGGTTTCAGTGATTTTCGGTGCGGCAATAATCCTGATTGAAACCGGGCTTCAGGGAGAAGTGAAAAGGCATATCATTGTCGGCCGGGTTGCGAGGTCGCTGATACGTAACCCATTGCTGGTATCTCCTGCTGTGGCGATTATTTTTCCTCTGTTAAACATACAGATGCCAGGTTCTGTGAATGTCTTTCTGAAGCTACTGGGTGGTGCTGCATCTCCCTGTGCTTTGATTGCGCTGGGTCTTTTCCTTGCTGGGAAAACGGTGAAGAGAACCCGGAATGAAGGGGCGACGGTTACGCTGCTGGTGGTGTTTAAGTTAGTGTTGCAACCGGCACTGACCTGGTTGCTAGCGGTAAAAGTGTTTGCCTTGTCAGCTTTACTGACACATACCGCAGTTCTGATGGCGGCACTACCAACAGGGACAGGGCCATTTATGCTGGCAGAGTTCTATCAGCGAGAAGCCAGCGTGACATCAAAATGTATTTTGATTTCGACGATTATCTCATTGTTTACCATTTCGGCCTATCTGGCGTGTATTCGTTAGAGGTGCCGGATTCCGTTTGAAGTGAGCGGGTCTATGCCCGCTCACTTTGTTGCTGTACTCATCCCCGCCAGCCTGACTCATCGTTTCTGGCACAGAGCTGTCTGTGCATCATCAATTGAAATTTTTTTTCTAAACTAATTCAACATGGAATAAAAACCTTGTGGAAAGTGAATGATTATGAAATGCCTTGCCAGGATCTGATCCGCACTTATCAATAAACCTGTCCTTATGTTCAAAAAAAATTCAGATAATCATGCGGTAATATCACGGCATGTCATTGTATGTCAGTAAGAGGATGTTGAACTCAGTGAAATCAAATGAGCATTTTGTGACTCATGTAGAATTTTCATTTCGATTTGGGTGTTATGTTATCGGCAAGTTGAGCTTTATACCCGTTGCTATGCACTTAATGGGAAAGAAAAGGGGAGTCTCAGGAACGTTGTATTGTTGTCGTAACATATAAGTCATCCTGTATTTTTTATTGTTACCTTATTGATTTTTTTACCCTGCTTAATAATTTTCAGAAAATGTTTCGCGCTCTCTTTTTACAGCGTGAAGGCGTCGTTTTTTCAATTTATTAGGGTCTGACAAGTAATTTAATGGAAAGGATAAATATATGTCGTTGACGATGAATCTTAATCCGCAACAGAGAAAACGATTACATCAGATAACATTAGTCGCCACCTTTGGTGGTCTGCTTTTCGGCTATGATACCGGGGTCATTAATGGCGCTTTTTCTTCCCTGAAAGAAAATATGGCACTGACTTCCGCGACCGAAGGTCTGGTAATGAGTGTGCTGTTAATTGGTGCCGCTCTTGGTAGCGTTGGTGGTGGAAAACTGGCTGACTTTTTTGGCCGCCGAAAATACCTGCTATGGCTTTCTGTGTTCTTCTTCTTCGGCGCGATTCTCTCCGCTGCATCACTGAATATTACCTGCCTGTTGATTGCCCGATTCGTGCTGGGTTATGCCGTTGGGGGAGCCTCGGTAACTGCACCTGCCTTTATCTCTGAAGTTGCTCCCACCGAAATGCGTGGCAGGCTGACGGGATTAAATGAACTGGCGATTGTTGTGGGCCAGCTAGCGGCTTTTGCTGTGAATGCGGTGATTGGGTCTGTCTGGGGGCATTTACCTGAAGTCTGGCGCTATATGTTATTAGTGCAGGCGATCCCCTCTGTTTTGCTACTTGTGGGAATGTGGCGTTCACCAGAAAGTCCACGCTGGTTGATCAGTAAAAATCGTCACGAAGAAGCGCTGGCGATTTTAAAACAGATCCGCCCTGAGCAGCGTGCAATTAAAGAATATGAAGATATCGTCACTCTGATTGCTATCGAAAAAGAAAAACACCTGCATGCGAAGAGTTCACTGGCGATCGTATTCAATACGCCATGGTTGCTGAAATTAGTGCTGATCGGGATTGTATGGGCGGCTATTCAGCAAACAACCGGCGTTAATGTGATTATGTATTACGGTACTGAAATCCTGAAAACCGCCGGGTTCTCTGATCAAATGTCATTGATTTGTAATGTCCTGAATGGTGTGTTCTCAGTCGGTGGGATGACCATTGGTGTACTGTATCTGGTTGATCGTTTTAAAAGAAAAACACTGATTGTTTATGGTTTTGCTCTGATGGCAACACTGCATCTGATTATTGCTGGCGCAGACTATGTGTTAGTGGGGCAGATGAAAGCTACCGTTATCTGGTTGCTGGGGGCGATCTTTGTTGGTGTGATGCAGGGAACCTTAGGCTTTATCACCTGGGTTGTCCTGGCTGAATTGTTCCCGCTGAAAGTACGTGGATTATCGATGGGGATCTGCGTGTTCTTTATGTGGGTAATGAATGCCATTGTTAGCTATTTGTTCCCGGTACTGCAGGCCAGCCTGGGTCTGGGACATGTCTTCCTGATCTTTGCCGTGATTAACTATCTGGCGATAATCTTTGTGGTGAAAGCGTTGCCAGAAACCGCCAACAAATCGCTGGAACAGCTGGAAGAAGAACTCTCCGCTGTTGGCTAAAAGTGTAACGTTCAGAATTTAATGACAGGAGACAGCTTATGATAGATACGATTACTGTTGAAAATCTGCACCTTGGATGCAAGGCCAAAAACAAAGCTGAAGTGCTATCCATGGTGGGGCAGGAGTTTAAAGCAAAAGGTTACGTTACACAGGACTGCGTGGCTTTTTTAAATGAGAGGGAGCGTCAGGTTTCTACGTTTCTGGGCAACGGCATTACATTGCCCCACTTGCCAAAATCAGAAGGCCATATCATTGCCAGAACAGGCATTGAGATCTTCCAGTTCCCGGATGGCGTTATCTGGGATAGGAATAATGTCATGTTTATCGCGATTGGTGTTGCGGCAAAAGAGAAAGAGCACATTGATGTTCTGCGTGATGTCGCTTCTATTTTCAGTGATGAAATCATTTCCAATGCGTTATCGCTGATTTCAGGGAAAGAGGACTTCCTGAGGATCCTGACACAGAAGTAGTATTTTCCCCACAGGGAGTGGGTTTCTGTGGGGAAGTGAAACTTCATGTCAGCAATGACTACTGCTCTTAATGTATAGCAGGTGCCTGTGGGAGAGTGATACGATTCAGTCTTTGATTTTCGGATAGAGCCTGGGAGCAAGATCTTTACATTTATGAGAATGTTCCTAGAATTGAATTTTTGACCATATTTGAAAGGAATGACGATGAGTATCAAAAAACGAACTTTATCTATGGGCCTGCTGGCCGCTTTTGTTCTGGCTGGATGTCAGTCGAATGCGGACGATTATGCTGCGGACGTTTATAATACTTCGCAGGTGAATACCAGGCAGGAAACAAAAACCGTTAAAATTATTTCTATTTTGCCGGCTAAAGTGGCTGTTGCGAATACCGGTAACAAAGAAGCTGCGCAGACCTTTGGTGCAATCCTGGGTGCTGTTGCGGGTGGTATTGTTGGGCATAACGTAGGCAGTGGCGGCGGATTAGGTACGGCTGCGGGTGCTGTGGGTGGTGGTGCTGTTGGTGCAGCCGCAGGTAGCATGGTGAAAGATAAAACCCTGGTTGAAGGTGTTTCCCTGACTTATCAGGACGATTCCAAAGTGTATACCTCTACCCAGGTTGGCAAAGCGTGCCAGTTCACCACGGGATTGGCGGTGATGATCTCCACTGTATCTAACGAAACCCGTATTCAGCCGAATGGTCATTGCCCGGTAACTAAGTAATTTCCGGAAAATATTATGAAGAAGTGAGTTCTGCCTGTCATAAGCCATTTTGCTGTGGCGGCATCGATGCAAGACAACGCTCTGCAATCGCTCAGGTGGAAAAGACGACAAAGCGAGCAGCGGGTTTACTTAATCTGTTTAAAATCTATGCTCATCAGCTAACAGTAACCGCAATGTTCAGGCATTGCGGTTATTTTTTTATCGGGGCTCCCGGCCCTGGCGGGCATCTGGCTTCATAAAGTACACACAGTGTTAAGGATCCGTAAGTTCGATGAAAAATATCCGCTAATCAGGCTGATTTAAGAGTTCAGGATATAGGGAAGTGTTGACGAATACCTGATATTACCGGGCAACGGCAGTAAGTAAGTCGTGAGAAAATTGAGGGTATCAAAATGAAAAAAACAACACTGACACTGATTCTTGGCGTGTTTACCGCCAGTAGCTTCTTTTCCACATTATCTTATGCCGATGGCCCACAACGCGAGTGGCATCCACAGGGAGAGGAACATCATGACCGTGGCAATCATTCTGGCCCTGATCATCATGATAATCGTGGTTTTGACCATCACGATAATCGTGGACCTGATCATCATGAACGTTTCAGAGAAGATCATGACCACTTCGCCTGGCGTGGTCATGATTTCCGCCGTGGTCGCCCGTTACCACCAGACTTCCGTGGCCGTGAATACCGTATTGATGACTGGCATCGCCGTGGTTTGTATGAGCCACCACGTGGGGCGTACTGGAGTTATATCGATGGCAACTATGTGCTGATTGCTGCGGCAACCGGAATTATTACCTCAATTATTTTGAATAATGCACTGGGTAATAACTGATCCTCTGTATGATAAACCGGTGGTTATCTGCCACCGGTTGATAACCCCACCTTTCCCTCTTCATCATCCTGATTAACGTTCACCCGGTGCAGGGCAGTTAAATGTAATCATCTGATCCTGTGGCGAGTTGATAATGCTGAATTGTCGATCAGAAATGCGCTGTGCTAACCATCCATCCTGCGTCACCGAAGAAGGGATGTAGAGTTCACGGTTGCTGGACTGAAGTGCTCCACTTTCAATTTTCTGGTCAGGCAGAGTAACGGAGAATGAGGTGAAACGATCCACGATGAATCCCTGTATATTGTCCAGCGGTTGACCTTCAAGGCTCTGGCGCTGACCATTACAAGCTATGCCTTTATTGCCTGATGAGCAGGCAGTAAGCAATAACACCATCGCCACAAACGCAGTCCGCAGTGAATGTGAAACAGTAAGACCCGGAAATACCGGCTGGATACGCGTATAAAGCATTTTATGACACCCTGTCAGGCGAAAGATCTTAGTTAACAATAGTTCGCAAATGAACCCATGGATGCTACAATCCTGTTTTTTATGTGACATATATCACATTTATTTCATCGGCTCATTCCTGTGAATAAACATAAAACCTCCTTTTTGCTTTTGACCCCCGTGCTTCTTATCGCACCGACGGCTGTCAGTTACGCGCAAACTTCTGCCCAGGAGCAGGAGCCTTCTCTGATGGTGATTAAACAGCGTAACGGCCTTTCTGAACTGGATACGCCAGCAGCAGTCAGTGTGGTGGATGGTGATGATTTACGCCACAGTACTGCACAGGTCAATTTGTCGGAAAGTTTAGGTAGCGTTCCTGGTTTGCAGATCCAGAATCGTCAAAATTATGCGCAGGATCTGCAATTGTCTGTGCGTGGTTTTGGCAGCCGCTCCACCTACGGCGTGCGTGGTGTGCGCATCTATGTTGATGGTATTCCGGCAACAATGCCCGATGGCCAGGGACAGACGTCGAATATTGATCTCACCTCTGTTGGCAAAATTGAAGTTCTGCGTGGGCCTTACTCTGCGTTGTACGGCAATGCTTCCGGCGGTGTGGTGAATATCGACACCGCCAGTGGCAGCCAGCCGACCACGCTTGAAGCAGGAACCTATTTCGGCAGTTATGGCACCTGGCGCAACAGTGTTAAAGCCAGTGGTGCAACCGGAGATGGCAGCCATGCTGGCGATGTGAATTATTCTGTTTCCGGTTCGCGCTTTACGACACACGGATATCGTGATCATAGCGGCACACAGAAAAGTCTGGGTAATGCCAAAGTGGGCGTGAGGCTGGATGATGCCAGCACCCTCACACTGATGCTTAACAGTGTCTCGGTTGATGCCAATGATCCGGGGGGCTTGACTGCGGATGCATATAAAGAGAATCCGCGTCAGGTCATCAATAGTGATATCTACAATACGCGCAAGAGCCTGGATCAGACGCAGTTTGGCCTGCGTTATCAGCGCCAGATGAGTGACAACGATGAACTGACATTCACGGCCTGGCATGGCGAACGTCATACGACACAATATCAATCCATCCCCTATGTAACGCAGCAGAACGCAGCTTATCCGGGAGGCGTTATTGTCCTGGAGCGTAAATACCAGGGGATTGATACCCGCTGGAAGCACGATGACCAACTGGGTTCTGTACCGTTTTCACTGACCGCCGGACTGGATTATGAGTCAATGACAGAACGTCGTCAGGGCTTCCAGAACTACAA
>Ga0157366_1000497_pt1 | contig 17585 bp, 8 predicted proteins | sample AttbisABBM1_FD_113149 | JGI IMG/M metagenome (GOLD analysis project Ga0157366, IMG submission 113149) | Fungus gardens microbial communities from leaf cutter ant in Botucatu, State of São Paulo, Brazil - Atta bisphaerica ABBM1 | ecosystem: Host-associated > Fungi > Mycelium > Unclassified ...
CCCATCTGCCCTACGAGCTGCTGGAAAAGGTCTCCAACCGCATCATCAACGAAATCGACGGCATCTCCCGCGTCACCTACGACGTCTCGAGCAAGCCGCCGGCGACGATTGAGTGGGAGTGATCCCGCGTCCGGTCTAGGCCGGTACGTCTCGCAGAGAAAGCCAAAAGCCCGCGTAATTGTGGGCTTTTGGCTTTTTGATGAGGACGAATCCTGGCCGTCATTCATGACCGACCGCTGGCGGTTGGTCAGCACCAAAAGGAAAGCGCGATTATCCGTCGAACGCGCCACAGGAGCGCCTAGACGCTTACGTGGAAAGTTGCATCTGACTTGACCAGCCATTTGCCTCGAATGTGGCCAGCGCACGGGTAGGTCTTGACCGGCAGGAATCGACCCAAAGCTGCCATTGGCGGAGGGCAGCTAAAGGCTACCAGCGGGTAGATAGAAGTTGAGCTATGCACATATCTCCGCCCGATAGATATTCAAAGGCAGTTTCCTTTTTATTTTTCAAACAGAACGCAGTGAGTTCACTTTTTCTATTTAGCTTTTCGGCCGATTGCAGAATAATTTCCATTGAATTAATGTTAGTTATCTTTGTTCAGTGATCCATTTTCAGAGTCCCTCTGCATAGCGGTTACAAGGGCGATAGCTTTGGCCTGGATGTCCGACCAGTTTCGTAGTAACGAACCGCTGTAGTTAAAAGAGTAAGTGATGTGCGTCGATGTATCAGTTACGGTATGCTTACAATTCGGGGTCTTGTTTTTCAGATCTTGTCGCAGGTCGCAGGCGATTTCGGCGCACTGAGGCGGTCCCGATGAATATACATCTGAGGAACCGAAGTATTGGTTTGAGTCCCAGAGGAAAGGGTCTGCGGGTAGTCTTAAATGTTTCAGTCCAAACTCTGCATCAGCAGGTACCATCACCGCATATCTATACCGCTCAGGCCTACCAGAGCTATGTGCCAGAAAGAGTCTAATTAGAGAAAACTCGGGATTAATCCAGCTGGAAAAAACATGAACATCGCAAGATGGCTTTGGCGCTGTAGAAGCTTCCACTCTGACCCAGTCGCTTCCGTCCCCAATCATCGCCCACTCTCTAAAGTCCTCCTTGCGGTACAGGTGCATAGACGGGTATCGAAAACCGTAGGTATATGAGGCGAGCCGGCGTGAACCGGAATCCTGCTTAACTAACGCTGCAACCTCGGGAGGACTGTTAGGCAAACTGACTATTAACTTGCCGAGCCTTAAATTCGTTCTTTCTTCCACGTACTTCCAAGCCTGATAGCGATTTATAGAAAGTACGAATCCAGTCGATAAAAATATTATAGCGATAATTGCCGATTTTTTAAATTTAGATGAAATAGCCAATTTATTCCCCCACCTTGGAATCTTCGAAGCTGCGTTGATTGTTATAAATGGCAAATGCGAGCGCAGACTTACTAGCCTTGACCGACTCTAGCCGGCATCCGTCAGCAAGGTATATACATTCAAAATATGAAAGATAGATCTAGATGCGGATTTCGTCAAAAATTAGCTTTCAGACCCATCTAGCGAGAACAGTATCGGAATCTCTATCTACTGAAAGCGAAGCCTTTGTCAGCTTAATTCTGGCATTGAGCGTTCCCTTTTACTCGCAGCCACCGGCAACTCATGGCCGTTTCCGCCTCGGCGGCTGGATGATGGGTCGGATAGCTCCGTCCCATGGTCTGGACCATGCTTGTACCCCCTCACTGAGGAGAACAAGCCATGAAAGCGATAGCAGTCGTTAGCCCCGAGCCTTGGAACAAGGGAAAGCTCGTTGGTCAGAAAGCCCCGCTCCGAATTAGGGATATCTGGGCTATCCGCGTCAGACTCCAGCTTGCGGATAAAACCAGGGACTTGGCTCTTTTTGACCTGGCAATCGATAGCAAGCTGCGCGCCTGTGACCTCACCAGGCTGCGCGTGCGTGACATAGCCCACGGGGAGCACGTCTCACCGAGAGCTATCGTAATGCAGCTAAAAACTCATCGTCCGGTGCAGTTTGAGATCACAGAGCAGACACGCTCAGCAGTGGAGGCTTGGATACGCCATGCCAAGCTTCGAAGCGAGAACTTCCTGTTCCCAAGTAGACTTGCCCACTCCGAGCATATTTCCACCCGGCAGTACGCACGGATCGTCAAAGCCTGGGTGACAGCGATTGGCTTGGATCCAGCCTTGTACGGAACCCATACCCTGCGGCGAACCAAGGCGTCGCTGATCTACCGCAGGACAAAGAACCTCAGGGCCGTACAGCTCCTACTGGGCCATACGAAGCTGGAAAGCACTGTTAGGTACCTTGGCATCGAGGTAGACGACGCTCTAGAGATGGCCGAACAGACAGAGGTATAGCCGCATGACCTGGCGACGGCTGTGGGGCCGTCGCTATTCGGCCAGAAGCGACCCTAAGCTACCGTATCACCGTAGGGCCGCTGGCGGCCGAAGCGGACGTCGACAAGCGACCGCTAGCGACCCGCTTCAGCGCTGCGGAGGGGGGGGGCGACTTTTCAGACTGCATGCGACTGATCGAGGGTGCCCAGACCTGTCCGGAGATCTCGGCCGCACAATGGGAACATCTTGAGAGCCTGGAGCGTCAGTTCGGTGAGCGCTATCGCCTGATACAGATGCTTCGAGAGAGCAATGGGCCTGCGGCCTAGCTGGCACGAATGTAAACCGAGGTTGCCCGAAAGTCAGAGTTGTCAGCTCTTAGACCACTCGCGGGAGTATCCTTGCCCTGTGCGATGCAAGAATTCCTTAATTCTACCTTTTAGTTTTGCAGGCTGGGCTTGCACAATAAGCCCAGCCTGCAACTATGAGGCTGCAGCTTTTAATATGTTCCAAGCTAATTCGCCGCGCTTGACGACGTTACCACTTTGCCAATGTCAATGACGCTTTAATATGCTCTCAAGCGTTGCTTACTCAGCTTCTGAGGCGGAATTAGCGCAGTGCGCGCCTACGTGACGCATTGCTCTGTCAAGTAAAGACTTTTGCCTGATCTGTAGTTGAAAAATGTGCTCCGTAATACCTGAGCATCGGTAGCGAAATAGGTGCTGAACGGTACGGTGTGTCATTTTTTTTCAGCTACGCTAGCCAATACAGCTTGATCGACAGCGGCTAAATCGCTTATAGCAAATAGTGAGTGAAAGCTGATTTTTTCCTGAATTTTGATATCATTGCGCCATCAACTATTTTCTGTAATCACCATGGAAGTGTCAGTTCTGGATTCAATTCTATGTGGACTCTGTTCACGGTGAATTCTGTACTTTTCACTGTAAGGGTGGCGGGTTATTTGCAGATTAACGGGGTGGAAGGCATACGTTGGTGAAATAGGTGAGTCTGCAGTTCCATACGTAGAAGGAAAGAGTCTCATGCATAAGAGGAAGATAGTATGAAAAATTGGATTCGGAATAAGTTCCCCACGGCTACGCTGCTATCTGTTATCGGCGCCACGATTTGGAGCCCCTCGATCTTTGCCTGCTCTGGCGACCCTTACATCGGAAGTATCTGCGCGATGGCTCTAAATAGGAACTACGGCTTTGGGGATGGAACGTATATTCCAGCGGCGGGGCAACAGTTGACTGTCAATCAGAATCCAGCATTGTTTGCGCTGATTGGCAACAGTTTTGGTGGTGATGGGGTAAATAATTTTAAAATTCCTGACCTTCGGGGTAGGGTAATCGTTGGATATGACGAGCGCGTACCGAGTCAGCCGGTCGGGACCGCAGGCGGATCCTCTTCTACAACGTTGACTATTGCCCAGTTACCTCAGCACTCCTTTACTATTACGAATATGCCCGTTAATTTGAGCGGTTTGACGGCTACTACTACGCTTGCTGGTCTTTCCGGAACGGCTGACCTGTCGAATATCATTTTGACTGGTCCAGTCAGTGGCTTGGTCATCAATGCTTCTTCGCAAAGTGGTCTCAATTCGCCTAGCGGAAATTTTATTGGCAAGGGTAATGGAACGTCGGGCAATAACTACTCGGCTAATACGCCAGACGTTACGCTAAACAGCAAGAGCATTAGCGGTAATCTTTCTCTTACTGTTAATAATGGCATTAAAGCGCCGGTGTCAATTTCTGGTACTGCTTCTACGTCTGTTACCGGGGGAGGCACTGCTAGCGGTGTTACTAACACCGTGGGTGGTGCGCAGCCCGTTGCTACGCTGCCTCCCTACTTGGTAATGACGTATTACATTGCCGTCAGAGGAATTTATCCTTCTCAAGATTGAAGCTTGATAAGCACAAACTTTGATTTTAGCTATTGGCGCCTTTTTTCAACGTGCTGAGGGGATGCGGTGAGACTGTCAATCCTAGGTTTAGTTTTTCTCGCCGCGATTCCAGTTTTAGTCTCGGCAAATTCATTAGATAATGATCCTCAGGCTGAGCTTAGTAAAGCTAATAAAGCCTTGGCGGATAAAAACTATTCACTGGCGTTCACTGAATACGAGCGGTATGCAGAAAGAAGCGGTCTTGCCCAATTTTCCTTGGGACTGATCGAGCAAAACGGATGGGGTCGCTCGCCGGATGCGGTAGCGGCGTGTAAATGGTTTGGCCAAGCCGCGAATAAGGGTATCCCTGCGGCCCAGCAGTTCTTCGGCAATTGCCTTGCGCAGGGCGTTGGTATGCCGGTAGACGGGCTTGCTGCCGCTCGTTGGTATAAAGCAGCCGCAGATCAGGGGATAGCTAGTGCTTCTTGTGATGCTGGGGAATTATTGATCGCAGGCAAAATCGTCGTACAGGACGTGGCTCAGGGGTTAGCGCTATGCACCAGTGCTGCGCAGGCAGAGTCCACGCCGGCGATGATGAAGCTCGCCGCCTTGTACAGTGAGGGTGGCACAGGTACCCAAGATCTTGCGTTGGCGCGGTTCTGGTACACCGAGGCGGCCGAACGCCGGGTGCTCGAAGCTCAGTTTCGCCTAGGGCTGATGCTAAGTGAGGGACTAGGCGGCGATGCCGACTTGCCCAAGGCTCGTTTCTGGCTGGAGCACGCTGCAGCGGAAGGATATGCCCCGGCATATCTAGCCACCGCTATCCTTTATGCCAATGCGCCGCTGGATCCCAACACGGGGGCATTGAGCCCTGCTGATCTGGCAAAGATATACATGTGGAACAGCGCTGCTAAAGCGATTACTCAAGATCCGGCGCAGCTCGCCGAGATATCCCGTATCGAAGCCCTCACCCTGAAGGTGATGCCGCCACAGTGGAAGCCTGACCTGGATCAGCGTGTAGCGGCCCACCTCAAGCAATTCAACGAAACCCAAGACGCGCCGCTGTAAGGCGGCTCACGCGCTGGCTGTAGCCAAGGAAAAGAAGATGCGACATGCAACCCTGAACCACATCTACCGTTTGGTATGGAGCGATCTGCACCAAACGTGGGTTGCGGTCTCCGAGCTCACCCGGGGTCAAGGAAAGAAAGTCACCCGTAAGCTCAGCGCGGTAGTCGTCGTGACCGCCAGCATGGTGGCACCCCTGGCTCATGCAGGACCGACGGGGGGACAGATCACGGCGGGCAGCGGCACGATCAATCAGTCTGGCTCGACCACTACGATCAACCAGGGCAGTCAAAACCTTTCGTTGAACTGGCAGTCGTTCAACACCAGCGCCTCGGAGACGGTCAATTTCTCGCAGCCTTCGACGTCCGCGATCGCCGTCAACCGCATCGGCGATCAGAACCCCACCCAGTTTCTGGGCAAGCTCAACGCCAATGGCCAGGTCTATCTGATCAATCCCAATGGCATCATCTTCGGCTCCGGCGCTCAGGTAAACGTCGGCGGCCTGGTCGCCTCCACGCTAGATATCAACGACAGCGCTGCTTCGGGTAATGCACGGACCTTTAGCGGTACAGGCGCTGGCAGTGTCGTCAACAAGGGCACCATCAACACGGCGAACGGTGGCTATGTCGCGTTCGTCGGCAAGCAGGTCCAAAACCAGGGCACGATCACGGCACCCGGCGGCGCGGCAGCCTTGGCTGCCGGCAGCGATGTGACGCTATCCTTCACTGGCGACAAGCTGGTGAATCTGCAGATCAACAAGAGCACCGTCGATACCCTGGCGGAAAACGGCGGCCTGGTGCAAGCCGATGGTGGGGCGGTGTGGATGTCCGCGGGCGCACGCGACACGGTCCTCGCCAGTGTGGTGAACAACACCGGCATCGTGCAGGCGCGCAGCGTGCAGAACGTCAATGGCACCATCGTACTGGAGGCCGGCAGTGCAGGCACCACGACCAACGAGGGAACGCTGGACGTGGCAGGCGTAGCTGCCGGCCAGCACGGCGGTAGCGCCAAGGTCCTGGGTGGGACGGTCAACCTGACCGCCAACAGCCGAATCGATGCATCCGGCGATACGGGCGGCGGCTCAGCGCTGATCGGGGGCAATTTCAAAGGCCTTGGATCTGAACAGCGGGCGACGAACACCACGGTCGCCGCGGGCAGTCGGATCGAAGCGGATGCGCGCAGCAGTGGAAAGGGTGGTCAGGTTGCCGTCTGGTCGGACGGCGCGACCCGCTTCGATGGCCACATCAGTGCCCGTGGTGGTAGGGCGAGCGGTAACGGCGGCAGCGTCGAGACATCCGGTAAGCACCTGACGATCGGTTCGAATGCCTCTGTCGCCACGCTGGCGCCTAATGGCCAGACCGGAGATTGGTTACTCGACCCAGACGACTTCACCATTTACTCCGACGGCAATAGTACCGGCGATATGAAGGATACCGATGTGACGGCCGCCCTGCAGTCGTCCAACGTGACCATTAAGACTGGCGCGACGACGACCTGTACTGGCGGCCTAACCTGCACGGGCCACAGCGGCAACGGCGATATCATCTTGGCTAATGGCGCGCTGATCGGCGGGTCGAACTGGACCAGTGGCACCACGCTTACCTTAAGCGCCTACCGAAACATCGAGCTGCAGGGTACCGCAAATCTTGATTCTGGCTCAGCCACCGGCAACATGATCCTGCGGTCAGATAACACGGGTACGGGCACCGGCACCGTCCTTCTTAGCAACGAATCAAATATCTTCGGGAATAGCACCGGCACGGTTCAGATCTACTACAACCCGAGCAGCTATACCTCGCCGACCAATTACGCGGGTCTTACCGATGTCAACGGTGATCCGCTGATCAGAATGCCGGATGCCAGCAAGCTCAGTACCTACATGTACGTGAACCTGGCAGCGGTCATCGGCAACAAGACCTACGACGGCAGCACGGCCGCTTCGATCAGCTTGGCTACCGTACGCGGTGGTGTCCCCTCGGACGTGACTGTCGACACCAGCGGTGCCACTGCGACATTCGCCGACAAGAACGTGGGCACCGGCAAAGCGGTCACCGTCTCCGGTATCACATTGAGCGGTTCCGGCGCGTCTAAGTACGCGCTCAATGGTCTGGATAGCAGCACCGCCACTATCAGCAAGCGCGACCTAAGCCTGTCCGGTATCTCGGCTAACAACAAAACCTACGACGGCACGACGAACGCCACGATCTCTGGCAGCGCCGTGGTCTCAGCGCTCGGTAGTGATGTGGTCAGTGTGTCGGGGAGCGGTACAGGTAGTAGCTTCGCTGACAAGAACGCCGGCACGGGCAAGTCGGTCACTGTGAGTGGCTACACCCTCACGGGCGCTGACGCGGGCAACTACAACTTGGTTCAGCCTACCGGCCTGACGGCGGATATCGCCAAAGCCAGTATCAGCGTGACGGGCGTCTTCGCGATCAACAAAACGTACGACGGCACCACCGCCGCAACCGTTGTGGGAACCGCCACCGTCAATGCCTTCGGCAGCGATGCGGTCGCCGTCTCGGGCAGCGGTATCGCCAGTTTCGGCAACAAGAATGCCGGTAGCGGCAAGGCCGTCACGGTCAGTGGCTACACCTTGAGCGGCGCCGATGCAGGCAACTACAACCTAGTTCAGCCCAGCGGGCTGAGCGCCACCATTGGCAAGGCTTCCTTGGCGTTGGGTGGTGTAAGCGTCAACAATAAGGTCTATGACGGCACCACGGCGGCGACCCTGTCGGGTACCGGCTCGGTCAGCGCGATCGGTGGCGATGTGGTGTCGGTGCAGGGTAGCGGCAGCGCCGTCTTTGCCGACAAGAACGCGGGTGCCAACAAGGCAGTGAATGTCAGCGGCTACAGCCTGAGCGGCGCGGATGCTGGCAATTACAATCTGGTCCAACCGTCCGGCCTGACCGGCACAATCAGCAAGGCCGACCTGCTGCTGTCGGGCTTGGGTATCAGCAACAAGGTCTACGATGGCACCACCGCAGCGGCCCTCACAGGCACCGGTTCGGTCAATGCCTTCGGTAGTGATGTGGTCTCGCTCGCGGGCAGTGGCAGCGCCAATTTTGCCGACAAGAATGCGGGCAGCGGTAAGGCCGCTACCGTCAGCGGCTTCACCCTGACCGGCGCCGATGCCGGCAACTACAATCTGGTTCGGCCCACTGGCCTGACGGCTAATATCTCCAAAGCGAACCTCAGCGTGACGGGGGTCGCCGCAGCGAATAAAACCTATGACGGCACCACCGCCGCAACCGTCGTGGGAACCGCCACCGTCAATGCTTTCGGCAGCGATGCGGTCGCCGTCTCGGGTAGCGCTAGTGCCAGTTTCGGCGACAAGAATGCCGGTGGCGGTAAGGCCGTCACGGTCAGTGGCTACACCCTGAGTGGCGCCGATGCGGGCAACTACAACCTAGTTCAGCCCAGCGGGCTGACGGCCAATATCAGTAAGGCCTCTCTGGTATTGGCAGGGCTGGGCGTCAGCGACAAGGTCTATGACGGCACCACGGCGGCGACCCTGTCGGGTACCGGCTCGGTCAGCGCGATCGGTGGCGATGTGGTGTCAGTGCAGGGTAGCGGCAGCGCCGTCTTTGCCGACAAGAACGCGGGCGCCAACAAGGCAGTGAACGTCAGCGGCTACAGCCTGAGCGGCGCCGATGCTGGCAACTACAACTTGGTCCAACCCTCCGGCCTGACCGCCACCATCAGCAAGGCCGACCTGCTGCTGTCGGGCCTGGGTATCAGCAACAAGGTCTACGATGGCACCACCGCAGCAACTCTTACGGGTGTCGGTTCGGTCAATCCTTTCGGTAGTGATGTGGTCTCGCTCGCAGGCAGCGGCAGCGCCAATTTTGCCGATAAGAATGCGGGCAGCGGCAAGACCGCTACCGTCAACGGCTTCACCCTCAGTGGCGCCGATGCCAGTAACTACAATCTGGTTCAGCCTACCGGCCTGACGGCGGATATCGCAAAGGCCAATATCAGTGTTACCGGTGTCTCCGCAGCAAACAAAACCTACGACGGCACTACTGCGGCCTACGTAGTAGGGACGGCCACCGTTAGTGCCTTCGGCAGCGATGCGGTCGCCGTGTCGGGGAGCGGTAGCGCCAGTTTCGCTGACAAGAATGTCGGCACCGGGAAAGCCGTCACGGTCAGTGGCTACACCCTGAGCGGCACCGATGCGGGCAATTACAATCTGGTCCAGCCTAGTGGCATAACCGCGAGCATCAGCAAGGCCTCCCTGGTATTGGCAGGGCTGGGTGTCAGCGATAAGGTCTATGACGGCACCACGGCAGCCACACTCTCCGGTACCGGCTCGGTCAGCGCCTTCGGTGGCGACGTGGTCTCAGTGACGGGCAGTGGCAGCGCCAGCTTCGCTGATAAGAACGCGGGCGCCAACAAGGCCGTGAACGTCAGCGGCTACAGCCTGACGGGTGCCGATGCTGGCAACTACAACCTGGTCCAACCGTCCGGCCTGACCGCGAGCATCAGCAAGGCGGATCTGCTGCTGTCGGGCTTGGGTATCAGCAACAAGGTCTACGATGGCACCACCGCAGCGACTCTTACGGGTGTCGGTTCGGTCAATGCCATCGGTAGTGACGTGGTGTCGTTGAGCGGCAGCGGCAGCGGCAGTTTCACCGACAGAAATGCCGGCACGGGCAAGGCCGCCACGGTCAGCGGCTATACCCTGACGGGCGCCGATGCCGGTAACTACAACCTGGTTCGCCCAACCGGCCTGACGGCCGACATCGCCAAAGCCACTATCAGCGTGAGCGGTGTCACCGCTGCCAATAAAATGTACGACGGCACCACCGCCGCAACCGTCGTGGGAATAGCCACCGTCAATGCCTTCGGCAACGATGCGGTTGCCGTCTCGGGCAGCGGTAGTGCCAGTTTCGGCGACAAGAATGCGGGTGCTGGCAAGGCCGTCACGGTCAGTGGCTACAGCCTGAGCGGCGCCGATGCGGGCAACTACAACCTGGTTCAGCCCAGCGGGCTGAGCGCCACCATTGGCAAAGCTTCCTTGGTGTTGGGCGGTGTGAGCGTCAGCGACAAGGTCTATGACGGCACCACTGCAGCGACGCTGTCGGGTACCGGCTCGGTCAGCGCCTTCGGTGGCGACGCGGTCTCGGTGACGGGCAGCGGCAGCGCCAGCTTCGCCGACAAGAACGCGGGCGCCAACAAGGCAGTGAACGTCAGCGGCTACAGCCTGAGCGGCGCCGATGCTGGCAACTACAACTTGGTCCAACCCTCCGGCCTGACCGGCACCATCAGCAAGGCGGATCTGTTGCTGTCGGGCTTGGGTATCAGCAACAAGGTCTACGATGGCACCACCGCAGCGACCCTCACAGGTACTGGTTCGGTCACGGCCATCGGGAGTGATGTGGTCTCGCTCGCGGGCAGTGGCAGCGCTAATTTTGCCGACAAGAATGCGGGCAGCGGTAAGGCCGTTACTCTCAACGGCTTCACCCTCAGTGGTGCAGATGCCGGTAACTACAATCTGGTCCAACCGTCCGGCTTGAGCGCCGACGTCATCAAAGCCGACCTCAGCGTGACTGGGGTGGCCGCGGCCAACAAAACCTATGACGGCACCACCGCGGCGAATGTAGTAGGGACGGCCACTGTCAGCGCCTTTGGCGGTGATGCGGTCGCTGTCTCGGGTAGCGGTAGCGCCAGTTTTGGCGATAAGAACGCCGGCGCTGGCAAGGCCGTTACGGTCAGTGGCTACACCCTGAGCGGCGCCGATGCGGGCAACTACAACCTGGTTCAACCGTCTGGCTTGACCGCGAGCATCAGCAAGGCCTCCTTGGTATTGGCAGGGCTAGGTGTCAGCGACAAGGTCTACGATGGCACCACGGCAGCGACGCTGTCGGGTACCGGCTCGGTCAGCGCCTTCCGTGGCGATGTAGTCTCGGTAGTGGGCAGCGGCAGCGCCAGGTTCGCCGACAAGAACGCGGGTGCCAACAAGGCGGTGAATGTCAGCGGCTACAGCCTGACGGGTGCCGATGCCGGCAACTACAACTTGGTCCAACCCTCTGGCCTGACCGCTACCATCAGCAAGGCTGAGCTTTTACTGACGGGCTTGGGCGTCAGTAACAAAGTCTACGATGGCACCACTGCGGCAACCTTGTCGGGTACCGGCTCGGTCAGTGCCTTCGGTAATGACATCGTCTCGGTAGCAGGCAGCGGTAGCGCCAGTTTTGCCGACAAGAACGTCGGCAATGGCAAGGCGGTGACGGTTGATGGCTACGCCCTCGGCGGCGCCGATGCTGACAACTACCGTCTTATCCTCCCATCGAGCTTTACGGCGAACATAACGCCTGCCTCTCTAACCCTGTCCGGCATCACTGCCAGCGACAAAGCTTTTGACGGTACGCAAACGGCCAGCATCGATACCGGCAATGCGGTGTTTACCGGGCTCCTGAGTGGGGATGCCGTCGGCTTGGTTTCGAGTGGTGCCTTCGCGGACGCCGCCGTAGGCAATGGAAAGCTCGTCACCTTGAGCAACGGCTTGAATGGCCGCGATAGTGCCAACTACACCCTTACTGGCCAAACCACGACGCTGGCCAGCATTACCGCGGTCCCTGCTGGGCCCGCTGCAGCTACACCCGTAGCGACACTCGTTACCACTGGCTCGCTCCAGACAACACAGAACGCGGTAGCTCAGGTGCAGTCGGCAGTCCTTCCCGTCCAGGCCACTGCCCAGCCACGCGCATTGAGCCTGTCGTCTACCCTAGAGGTGCGTGACTTGCAGCAGGACAACGTTGCCAGTAACGAGCGTAACGTAAACAGCGGCAATACGGCTTTCGTGAACGCCTCCATCGGCTTCGGTACCCAAGCACCGAGGCTCAGTATCCAGAATGGTGGCGTTCAACTGCCTCCTGTCGCTGTCAGCGTCTCCCAGTAGGTCTTCATGAACAATAGAAACGTTTTCGCACTGGCCTATAAACCGCTGGTTGCCGTCGTCTTCCTGAATGGTCTTGCAGCTTCGGTCTACGCCCAGGTGCCGCCGGACGCCGGGACCATCCTGCAGCAGTTGCAGCCGACCTTACCGTCTTCACCGCCTTCGTCCGCGCCTTCGTTGCAGGCGCAGCCGAAGACCAATGCGACGTTGCCGGAGTCGGCTCCCTTCTTCGTCAAGCAGCTACGGATAACGGGCAATACGATATTTCCCACCGACGCTCTTCACAGCCTCATCGTCGGCGAGGAAGGGAAGTCGTTGACCTTGCGCCAAGTGGGTGACCTTGCCGGTCGAATCACCGCCTATTATCAGAATCATGGCTACCAGCTGACGCGGGCGATCATTCCCGCGCAGACCATCCGAGACGGAGTGGTCACCATCCAGGTGATCGAAGCTCACTATGGCAAAGTGCAGCTCGATAATCAGAGCGAGGTACGCGATAGTCTCCTGCAGGCTACGATCGCGCCGCTGCACAGTGGATCGGTGATCGATGACGGCTCGCTCAACCGCAGCTTGCTGTTGCTGTCCGACATCCCTGGTGTTGGGGTCGCGGCGACCCTCAAGCCCGGTAGCGATGTCGCGACGTCCGACCTGACTGTTGCGACCAAGCAAAATCCCAGCGCTTTTGCCAACGTTGCGTTGGACAACTACGGTAACAAGTACACGGATCGTGGACGCCTGTCGGCCAACTTCAATGTACTCAATCCGCTTCACCTAGGGGATGTGCTCAGCGCTACGCTCCTGACGACCGGGAACGGGATGAACTACGGGCGTTTCTCTTACGAGGCCTTGATGAATGGGCAGGGGACCCGCGCTGGTGCGTCCTATTCCTATCTTCGCTATCGATTGGGCGACAACATCTCGGACCTGGACGCCAATGGCACCGCCATGGTGGGGAGTGCCTGGGTGCGGCATCCGCTGATGCGGAGTCGCAGTGCTAACGTCTACGTCCAGGCGCAATTCGATAGGAAACAGCTGGACGATCGTATAGATGCGACCGACTTGCGGACCGATAGGCATCTGAACAACTGGGTGCTGGGGCTCAATGGCGATCTGCGTGACGATGTTCTTGCGGGCGCCATCAACCTCTGGAGCGTGGGCGTCACGAGCGGGCGGGTCGTGTTCGACGAGGTGAATACGGCGGCGCAGGCACAGGGTAGCTTCTCTAAGTTCAACCTCAATCTTTCCCGGTTACAGGGACTCACGCCAACCAATGCGCTCTATGTGAACGTGGCTGCGCAGTGGAGTGACGTGAACCTGGATTCTGCGGAGAAGATGACGATTGGCGGTCCGTATAGCGTACGGGCGTATGACATTGGCGCGCTCTCGGGTGATACCGGTTACGCCGGTACTGTCGAACTACGCCATGATCTAGGCTCGGGGCCTCTGGGTTACTGGCAAGCGATAGCGTTCGTGGATAGTGCTTACGTGAAGGTCAATCGTCATCCAACGACTAACGCCGAAAACAGCGGTAGCTTGTCTGGAGCAGGTATCGGCCTGAACTGGCGTGGGCCGGAGCAGTGGCAAGGCTCGCTTTCCGTTGCAAACCGGTTGGGCAGTGAGCCTTCCCTGGTGGCAGATCAATCACCGGTGAGAGGGTGGGTCACGATAAGCAAGTCGTTCTAGGATACACGTGCTTAGCAAAGCGTGGTGATCATCTTGGACAAGCCGGGAGCTTCGGCACTTCCGTATTGGTCGTCGTCGGATGGCTAGTCCCGCAGCGCTGACTCGGGCCCGCCATAAGAATCTTCGGTTTGCGTTAAGCTAGATCTAGATAGGCCTTGCTTCCCTAGAGCTTTTAGAGCTTCATTGTGAGGCATGTGCAAGCGGGGCATATCGGCCGCTAGCTGCCCTCCTGTAACGGCAGCTATGGGTCGGTAGCGGTAGCTTGTCGACATGCGCTTCTTGCCGCCAGCGGCCACGGAATGATTAAAATGAAGTCGCATGAGTGCCTACGTAAACCCAGGCGAAGCAAGGTGTTGCGGGATTACAGCTGTGAGTGGACATGGCTGGGCCAGCGGTCGCTGCTTGGATACGAGCCCGCATCGCACCTGATACCCCCACAAGTCAAACCGCCAGCACCTCAGCCAACTGCTCCCCCTCCAACCAACCCCTGATATCACTCGCCCGCATAGGCTTGGCGAACAGATAACCCTGCGCCCTTGTACAGCCAAGATTCTTCAACGCACCCAGTTCTGCTGCGGTTTCCACCCCTTCCACGATGCATTCCAGCTGCATGTCCTGGCATAGGGCGATCAGGGATTTGACGATCTTGAAGCTAGCCGGGTCGAGGTGGAGGTTGGTGACGAAGGTGCGGTCCACCTTGAGTTTGGTCAGGGGTAGGGCGTGGATCTGGCTTAGGCTGGAGTAGCCGGTGCCGAAGTCGTCGAGGGAGATGCCGCAGCCCAGTTCGCGGAAGCGGCTGATGGCGCGCTGGGTCTGGGGCAGGTCCTGGATGGCGGCGGTTTCGGTGATTTCGAGATCCAGACAGGCCGGGTCGAACGGGCTGCGCTTGATCAGTTCGACGATCTGTTGGGCGGCTTCCTCGGAGGCACAGTCGTGGGCGGAGAGGTTGAAGGCCAGGCGGATGCCTGCAGGCCAGCGCGCGGCGGCGTTCAGGGCATTGTTCAGCAGGGGCAAGGTGAGTCTATTGACCATGCCGACGCGCTCGGCGGTGGCGATGAAATCGCCCGGCGGTACGTTGCCCAGCTCCGGGCTTTCCCAGCGGGCGAGGGCCTCGAAGGCCACGGTCTGCTTGCTGTGGATGTCCACGATGGGCTGAAAGACCATATAGAACTCGCGCTCCAGGTCAGCCCGGCGCAGGGCCTGTTCGGTCAGGCCTTCGCGATTGAGTTGCTGGCGATGGGCGGTGCTGAACAGGCAGGCCGTGCCGGGGCGGTGGCGCTTGCTCTGGTACAGGGCGTAGTCGGCGTACTCATAGACGTCCGTGGCGGAAAAGGCCTGGTCGGGAAAGGTCGCGAGGCCCAGCGAGCCGCTGATCTGGATAGGCAGGTCTACCAGCAGGAAGGGCTCGCGCAGGCTGGCGCAGACCCTTTCGCCAAACGCCCGCAGCTGCTCATCGTTCAAGACCCGGGTGATGATCAGGCTGAATTCGTCGCCGCCCAGGCGGGCGAGGTGGACGTCTTCGCCCTGCAGTGTGCTCAGGCGCTGGCCGACCTGATGGAGCAATCGGTCGCCCACGCTATGGCCATAGAGATCGTTGACCGGCTTGAAGCCGTCCAGGTCGATCAGGCCCACGGCCAGGCGGGTCCCTTGGGCGCGCGCGTCGGCCAGCAGCGTGTCGAGGCGGGAGAAGAATTGCCGCCGATTGGCCAGGCCGGTCAGGCTGTCCTGGTTGGCCAGCTTGAGATTTTCCTCGCTGAGTTTCGCCGTCTGCGCCTGCATGTTCACCAGGCGGGTGAAGTCGCCGTACTGCGCCTTGAGGATGACCAGCATGGCGATCGATACCAGCAGGACGTCGATCGCCGTGGCCACGAAGGTGCTGATGGTGGTGGAGGCGAAGAACACCACGAAGGCGGTGTTGACCACGGCGGTGGTGGCCAGGGCCGCGGGCAGCAGGTGCATCATGCAGAAGATGCAGCCGATCACGGTGATCGCCATGTAGAAGCCCACATGCGCCTGGGTGTAGCTGTCGCCATAGGGAAACAGCGCCAGCGCCCAGGCGGTGAAGGCCGAGGCCACGAAGGGCGCCAGCCGGTTGGTGCGCTTCAGGGCCGTGAGCATCTGCGTCGGACTGCGCGGCTGGTTGCGTGTGCGGAACCACTCGGCCGCCCGGATCACGCCGAACAGCGTCATGACCAGTGGACAGTAAAGCACCAGCCAGCGTGGCGCCACAGCGTAGTGGGTGCCGGCCAGCATCAGGGTGTTGGTCAGCAGGATGAAGTACATCATCGGCAGCTGGCGCGACAGCGCGAGGTATTGCGCCTTGATCAGGCCAGGATTGTCCTTGGGCACGGACATCAGGGCGCGCACGCCGAGCAGGAGTCTCTTCATCGGGCAGGGCTCTGAAAATACGACCAGGTAATAACTTGCACGGAATATCCTTTCCAGCCTGGGCGGCGCAGGGCTAAGGCTGCGCTCATGAGAGGCTGTCGGCTGGCGCCAGGAATTCTGCAATCTTTACGACTAGTGGCACCTGGGCAGCAGAGCGGGGCGCCGCGCGGAAAACTGCCGTGCGCAGGCGTTGGCGGGGCGCAGTAAAAAGCCCGCCAGTTGGCGGGCTTTTTCAGGTGCGCAGTTCTTAACCCAGCTTGGTCAGCAAGGCGTCCGCCGCGGCTTCCGAGCTGGCCGGATTCTGGCCGGTGACCAGGTTGCCGTCCTCGACCACGAACTCGCCCCAGTCCGGGCCCTTCTCGTAGCGGGCGCCGAGCTTCTTGAGTTCGTCTTCCACCAGGAAGGGCACCACGTCGGTGAGTTGCACGCCGGCTTCTTCGCTGTTGGTGAAGCCGGTGACGGTGCGGCCCTTGACCAGCGGGGTGCCGTCGGCGGCCTTGACGTGGCGCAGCACGCCGGGCGCGTGGCAGACCAGGCCGAAGGGCTTGTTGGCCTGGGCGAAGGCTTCGAGCAGGGCGATGGAATCGCGGGATTCGGCGAGGTCCCAGAGCGGGCCGTGGCCGCCGGGATAGAAGACGCTGTCGTAGTCCTCGGCCCGCACCTCGGCAAGTTTGACGGTGCTGGCCAGGGCCTTCTGCGCTTCGGGATCGTTCTTGAAGCGTTCGGTGGACTCGGTCTGGGCGTCGGCGGCGTCGCTCTTGGGATCCAGCGGCGGTTGGCCGCCGGCGGGGGAGGCCAGGGTGATCTCGGCACCGGCGTCCTTGAAGACGTAGTAGGGGGCGGCGAATTCTTCCAGCCAGAAGCCGGTTTTCTTGCCGGTGTCGCCGAGCTGGTCATGGGAGGTCAGGACCATCAGGATCTTCATCTCGGTTTCCTCTTGCACGCGGGGTGGGTGTGGTTAGACAGACCCCGGATGCGTCCGGCTAGTGCCCCTGAGAGGCCAGCGCTGGGAACCAGCGCTCGCTGCCCTGCCCGGAGGAAGGAGCAGGGCAGCGTAGGGGATCAGCCCCAGTTGCCGATGCCGCGCTCGCCAGCGGCGACGGTGGAGGCCACGTCGGTGAGGTCGTGCGTACCCACCAGCTGGATCAGCGAGTCCGAGGCATCGATCTGGCCGCGGTCGCTGCCGTCATGGAAGACGTAGGTGTCCTTGCCATAGTGGAAGACCGCAGCGTGCGCGTCGCCGGTGGTGTTCTGGACCACCTGCTGCAGGGCGGCATAGAGGCTGGTCGCGCCCTTGAGTGTGGCATCCGCCACGGTGGTGACCGCCG
>Ga0157366_1000499_pt1 | contig 17581 bp, 19 predicted proteins | sample AttbisABBM1_FD_113149 | JGI IMG/M metagenome (GOLD analysis project Ga0157366, IMG submission 113149) | Fungus gardens microbial communities from leaf cutter ant in Botucatu, State of São Paulo, Brazil - Atta bisphaerica ABBM1 | ecosystem: Host-associated > Fungi > Mycelium > Unclassified ...
GTGCCGATGTCGTCGCTTCTACTGAATGACTTCCTCAGATGGGTTCTTGCCAAGATGCATTGCATTTGCACAGGACCGGAACTTGAAAGTCCTTTTTCTCATTCGAGGAGTTGTGCGGCAAGGTGAGTGCATGGACAAACGATATAAAACTGGAACTATGAATCAAGTTTTCTCCATTCCAGCAGAGCGGTTCCCTTTTTGACTAACAGCAACCCCCCTCGTCTTCCTCTCAACCATCTGTGACCGAGCTCGTAATTATGAGCTCTCCATTAAATGCCGATTTAGGTGTAACACTAGATTTTGTTGAAACCGCCAATTATTATCCTTATGACACGAGGTAGGGGTATATCAGTCCCAATTTAATCAGTCTCCCTTCCCTTCCGACCATCTTCCATCCATCCTTCTCCGATTGTGTGGTGTGCCGATACTTACTTGTCTGATGTCATTGATTAATAGAGCTGAAGTACCCGAGTCATGGCAATCGTATTTACACCCCAACCTCGATGTGTATTACTTCAACCTAGGACTCCGACTACTCACGACGGACGATATACGGAAGCCAGAGTTACGCGCTCTGCTCCTCGAAATTAGAAATGACTGTTTCGAAGAACTTGCGGAAGACTCGGGCTTCCAGAAACTACCGATTGATTGGGTTATGACAATTACGGACTGCGATTTGACAGAAAGAACCGCACTCGTCGGTATTCATTCACGTAGTCTGGCCACGTCGTACAGGTGGAGTGAACCAGGTAAGCTTGATTGACTTTGATTGATTTCAGGCTGAAAATTGTGTTTTTTATGATAAATTTGTCATTCGGAGAATAGGCTTGACGGAATGTCCGAAAGAAGTGTTTTGGGCTCATATCGCTGAGTACCCAGCACATGATAAATCGATCCCACTACCACTCGAGAACGAGTTTGTCCGTGCGCTGACAAATGGTAAGAGAGGGGGTGTGATTTAAACCTTGATCCACGTGCGAGATGATCATCATAAACTGATACACGTTTTTTTCTCTCTCATCAGCCGAACGAAAGACAAAAGAAGGTCGAGTGTTCCCTCTTGATGGTTCACAAATAGAGACCGTACAACGTCAGTATAATTATCTGAAAGGTAAGTCAAAGTCACTTGTTAAGTGGACAAAACTAGTGTTCCATAATTCAGAAGAAAAAAAACGTGGAGTTGATTTCTACCTTTTCAGCGAAACAGTCGAATGGAAACTTCAAGGCAGTTGCATGCATTTCTTGGCTTATGGGTGCAGTCATGCCCCTCGATGAACTCAAAAATGGTGAAGATTATGCCCGCATTTCTGACAACGTCGTCCGTGCATTGACCAGGGTACATATTTGAGAAAGACAAAGGGAATGAGTCGTTCCCTTCTATGTCGAATCGGAAATGGATTGAATGATTCTCTTATGAATTAGGTACTGTCATTCAACAATAAATCATTCTGTAATAGTATGTTATACACCTTGCTTTGGGCTTGTTCATAATTCAATACTTTGTCATTAATTTTATTTTCCCGTAATAAAGCGAGAGGTCGATCAATTAATAGATCAAAAAGTACGGTCACTATGGGGGTGGTTAGATCAAGGCTCAGACTATAATCAATACTTTTTGCTTACGTTACGGTACCAATGGGCTAGCTCGTTGCTACGGCCAGCCTTGAACTACGGCCTTGCCAAGATCAAGGGAAGAAAATTTGATATATTACACAAGTCCCCTCTACTGCCTTCAAACAATCTAACCTTCTCCCAATACCCGTTATAAATTGACCAAGACGACATTTGGGGTATCAGTTTTATGTGCCACCTGCCTTCCACCATCGGACGAATCCATCCTCCCCGCCAGTCAGGAATGCACCAGGAGACCCCAAGGCGGAAGGTTTAGGTCGCCATGAAACTGACCAAACTTCGCCTGTATCTTGTATTGTTGATACTGCTGTTCGCGCTCCAATATCCCAAACCTTGATTGTTTTGTCCGCAGACCTGCAAGTGATGATGTTGTTCAGACCTTCAGTATTATTTTCCTTTTCCTAGGGCAGAATAGGCTTACCCAGAAAGCGCAAGTTTCCCATCAGGAGAAATGTCAACACTCAGTGCCCAGGACGTATGGCCGATAAAAGAATTGACAGTCCCGCCAGGAGCCGATCGAACATCGTATAAAACAAGTCTTCTATCTTCTGAAGCACTCATAAGAAGCTAGGCAGGGATTCAGATACCTGCCATACATCGTCACATATTACACTTACGCTAGAATCAGTGGACCATGAAATTGACCGCACAGGCATGGCGTGTGAGGTAAACGTCGTCGATAATGTATTACTCTCAAGGTCGAAAACATAAATCTGGCCCGTCTCAAGTCCCAGCGCGACTTTGCGACCATCCGGAGACTGAATGTAGATATGAAGAAATTTACTTAGAATGTTTGAGACAGAACGGCGTACGTGGCGGCAATTCATTCCGAACTTGACGCGACCAGATGGAATGGAAGATAATTTTCTCCCGAAATCAGTTGGGTTCGCTGAATGTATTGTTATATTACCCGAGGCACTGGATGAGGCATATGTACTGCAATTTGGATTCAAGGAAACGGACCAAGCTGAAATGTATCGAGCAGGTCAATATGAGTGGCCCAAGCATGCGGACGCCTGAAGGTGCGACTTACAGGGTTCAAGGTCCTCTTTTGTTTCCAGATAACTCTCGTAAGAAGCGATCACACTTGATGACTCGAGATCAAAAAGCCAAGTGTGACCTTCCAGACTGTTGTAAAGAGCGCGTTTACCGTCAGGAGACACAGATAGGGAAACAAGAGCAAGGGTGTGTGGTTCAAGGGTAGCTTTTGGTGAATGATGATGGCCAGTAACACAGGACCATTGATGTATAGACCCATCTGCAGAAACAGAGACTGCATTATCTGCAGATGTCCAGGCAGCGCCCCAGATAGCGCCGTCGTGGCCTGGAAGAAGTGGATGAGATCTTTGGCCAAGAAACTGGTCAACAACGGGATATACGTTCTGATGACTGGTGTGAATTCAGAAACACCAAGCTCTATATTGTTTCTATCAGTCATGTTAGCGATGTGTGGTACTGTCAACTGACCATGATTGTGGAAACGAGATCAGAGCGTCAACTTACTGAACATTCGACCCTGGCGGCATTGTGAGGCTACCGGGATCCTGCCGAATCGGAGATTGAACTGCATGATATAGTAAAGGCATTCTGAACTTTATTCCTTACATCAACGAAAGCGGACGAAGACATCAATAATCGTATCTACTGAATCCTTTGAAAAAGTGCGTTGGCTGGTTATGAAGGATCCAACAATTAAGATGTCTCGTTAGGATGTCTGACGCTGGAGATGACATTCCTGTTGACGCCGCCCCAGAGGTTGAAGTCACCGCTGAGGTAGCCACTGAGGCACCCAAGGGAAAACTCACCGTCGAGGAGGCGCTCCAAGTACGTTCGGCTCAGTTTGACTGTCATTTGCGTATACTCACAATCTATTCAGCAAGTTTTGAAAAATGCCCTTGTCCATGATGGTCTTGCTCGTGGTCTTCGTGAGTGCGCCAAGGCCCTCGACCAGCGTAAAGCCCACCTCTGTGTTCTGGTCGAGACTTGCACTGAGGCTGAATACATCAAGCTTATTGAGGCCCTTTGCTCTGAGCATGGTACCAACTTGATCAAGGTCGGAGACGCCAAGGTTCTTGGTACCTGGGCTGGTCTCTGCAAAATCGATCGTGAGGGCAACCCCCGCAAGATCGTTGGCTGCAGCTGTGTTGTCGTTAAGGATTTCGGTACTGACTCCGAGGCTCTCCATGTCCTCCTTGATTACTTCAAGAGCCGCTAAGGTAAGTTTCTGATTTGCTACTTATTGAGTTTGTCGTCGAAGCGATGACAATACAGACTCCCTCAACTGAGTTCTGAGGATAAAAGTCTAACCGGAATCATTATATTTTGTCTGATTCTCTTCATTATTGATTCCTTTATCATATACTGATTCTTTCTTCACTAGCTTTCATTGTACTAGTGTGCTCCATCTGTACTGCCTGTAGCATAATACGATGTGCTTTTTGGACGCTAATTGAAACAAGTGAATTGACAAAATACTAGTCCTAACGTCTTCTTGGGGAACGTGAGCGTGAGCGTGAACGCTTGTCGCGACCGCCTCGGCCACGGCCACCACGCTGTGAAGGTGGAGGTAGTGAGCCATCACGACGTCGAGGCGGAGGCACACGCGTATCTCGATCGAGGTCTTGTTCTCGTACAGAATCAGTGTTGTTACGTGTACCTCGTCGGGAACCTGGGGGAGGTCGTTTAGTGTCTCCACCTCTCCAGTGCCCTTCACTTCCCCGGGGTGCTGTACTCGATCCAGGACCTCCCCAGGTTCCGTCGGCTCCTCTACCAGCAGAAGTCGACTTCCAGCTACCGCCCGAGCCCTTGATGGAAAGCTCGCTCGGCATAGTCACATTCTTCGGCAACAGAACAGCAACAAGGAGATAATCACCGGGAAAAAACTTCAAGTCCTCTAGTGTACGATCTTTTTCGCGTCCAGTGGGTTCTCTGTGCTCGCCTTCGGCATCTTCAAGAAGACGAGGAGCAGTAACATTGAGGGCGCCGGGCTCACCGAGGATGTCGCGAGAATAAACCATGCCGAGATCTTTTTGTGTAAAACGGCCTTTCAGAGCCGGGTCGGCATACACAGCGCGGAAGGAGAAACGTGCGAGAGGATGTTTGTATTCCGGGACATGTGGTGCGTTGTTGCGGAGTATCGTGAGGAGTTCACGAAGAGTAGTATCTTTCCTAATTCATTGTCAGTAAACCATTAGAGCAGCATGTAGCCTGGTATCAGTCCTGACCAAGTATGCAGTTGATGCTCATCCGTAGTTGGAGGTGAACCGTCTTCGAAAAGCGAAAGTCGGTGGAATGAACCGATCCTGACGAATGTTCGTATCAGAAAAGGTACCGTCTGCATACCGGTCAGCAAAAGTTCATAACACAACCAATTGTGCTCACTGTTTCTCGTGACAAAGACGCATTTCCAGGTGTTGGTGCTGTGTCCATCTCCATGGTTCTGGTTCTGTAATATATTACACTTCATCCTAGCCATCAGCATTACATAAGCTTGGCCTGTCATTATATTCATACACTAGACTAGTTCTGCTTTTATGTTACTCTGTTTCGTTTCTCCCCTTGTTCAGCTCCTCCTCGATACGCTTCTTCTGCTTCTCTAGCTCTTCTTCCTCGTAGACTAGATTAATTACAACCAAATTAGTTGGCGAATTCAATTTATCTATGCTGGAAGGATAACCAGTCACTCACAGAAAGCAAGCTCCTCTAGTGTCTTTCCAGATGTCTCAGGGAACAAAAAGTAAACGAAGATGACTTCAAACACAAGGAATACACAGTAACTAATGTCACATAAATCAGCTTAGAAAGCTCGAGGACGTTTGAATGCTAGAGACTGACCTGATATAGTACTTCCACCCTGCATTGGCGATACCAATGGGGTTAACGAACTGGTTGAAGAAGCCTGCTGCGCGACCAAACCATTGGAATACAGTAATTCCTTTGGCACGGACGTGGAACGGGAAGAGCTCGACGAGGAAAGCTGTTGATAAAAGCTGGTCAGAATGTTCTATTCCTTTGTAGATGTTGTACTGACTGTAAGTAAGGGCATTGTATGCAACGTTGTACGCGGGGCTGTAAAGGAAGATGAAACTGTACTTTAGGTCAATGAAATATTTGGGGAGGACAAAGAACTCTTATTTACGCAATTACAGCACGGGAAGAGGCTTGATTCTCCGTGAGCGCATAACGTGCGCTGCATATGGTCCATCCAGTAAAGATAGCGAGGAGAGAACAGGTACAAAGCTATGCAATAATTGTAACAAGTCTGACGAAATGTTCAGGACTTGACTCACGAGGTAGATAGTTCTACGCTTGAATCTAGGTACGGTCAAAGCAAGCACAGTAGCATTGACAAAACCCCAACAAGTGTTGGCCAAATTGATCAAATTCTTTGTTCGATTGTCGTGAATTCCAACATTGTCGAGGATACGGGCTAAGAAATATCTGGAAATCATCATCACAGTCATTGTCCCGATAAAAAGATAACTACGTACGACACCAATCCATTACCACTCCACTGAGTAACTAGACCCAGAAACGAGGCGACCAACAAACGCTTTCTCATCCCTGCCTGAGAAAGCATATCCATCCATCCAACTTTCAATGTCTCCTTCTCCAACTCTAGTGTTTGTTTGATTTGAACATACTCAGCTTTCACAAACTCAGAGTTCATGTCACCCTCCGCATGATATTTTGCTAGAATAGTCAGGGCTTCATCAGTACGACCTTTGGAGACAAGCCAACGCGGAGATTCGGGAAGAAAATAAATGAAGGCAATTTGAGAGAGAGATGGAAAGATTTGGAGGAGAGATGGAATACGCCAACCCCAGTTGCTCTTCATGCTGAAAGTGCCCAGTGTGATACCAGCAGCGACAATCGAGCCGATGAAGTAACAGGAGTTGAAAAGTGAACCCAAGATCGCTCGTTCTTTGGGATAAGAGAGTTCTAGAAATAATACCGTTAAGCACTACGATGGTTCCAGCGAGATGGCTCAAAACTTACCTCCAATGAGGGCGGTAGCTCCAACAATGGCGAGCGGGATGCCCAAGCCAAGGATGAATCGAGAGATTACAAACATGGCGACTGAAATTAGGATATAGATATATACGAGTGAACCTCTGAACCTTCCAAGTCCGATTTTCACTTACAGTTCTTCGAGCAGGTTTGTATGATGGCGCCAATCATCATGATAATACTACCCAAAATAATGGCTCCTCTTCGACCGAGTCCATCGCTTAAAATAGGAACAAAGGGCAGAGACAAGATTGCTCCAAGGGAGTACATTGCAGACATAAGACCAAGAAGAGTCGAACGAGGAGAGTGAAAGACTAGAAGATGGGTCAGATCGAAACCTCAAGCAACTCAAACTTGTGGAATTAGTACTCACAAGCATCCCATGAGTCGACGGCTTGAAGACCATTCATCATGGAGGCGTCAAATCTGGAATTATGATGATCAACTTTCAAAGAAATGTAATCGGACATTCAAACCTACTTACCCACTTGTCATCTCTACCCCTAAACACGTCGGAAAGAAAATCAAGTACATGATACGCAAGTTTGGTTTTTTGTACCAAGATGTTTTATCTTGCATGGCCATCTCTGATACTAAGACGTCAGCTGATGGTTTTTTAAAGCGCGAACCAGCTTTTTCGTTAGAAACCATTTCCTGTCGTTACTATTTGCCTGTGAATGGTCCCTTCAACAGCAGAAGAATAATCGGATCCTCAGAAGAGTACAGGGAGGAAAAGCGAATCACCGCTCCAGTTAATACCCTCCCAGAGTCCTTTATAAGGGTGCCGAATGGTGCCAAGAACTTTGAAAACGCTATGTGGGGGTATCACCAGATCCACTTCATTCTTCCGCGTATTCCCCGTAAAATCGATTGGACTGTCATCGAATCAATCGAAACATAATTGGAAATCTGGTGCAGAATCTGGTGCAAGTGCATGGAACGACTCTATTGGCGAAAGGCGTTGTTGATAAACCTGTCTTTGCCATTCAGAGATCAAGTTCACTAACTCTGCAGTGTGCTGGATCTTTACCCGGGAACGATGGGGTTCTTTGAACCAAATAACGCAGTGAAGCAAACGGGGAATCATCGGGACCTCTCTAGGCGCCAAGAACATATCTGTCCTACATCATGCACTTCCAATGTGGGGAACGATATGGTACCAACCGTGAGAAACCCATCCAACTACGCCTATCCAATCTTGATTTCAGCAGCAGAGTCAAAGAAAAGCTTCCCGTCACGAAACTACAGTCTCAGTGATTGAGATGCATTATTGGCCAGCTCATAGTTAAGGAAAAGGATGCGACTATACTACGACAGATACTTACTAGTCACGAGCATTTGGGGCTAGGTACGGCCTGTTGTTACACTACCCACGGGCTCCAAAGTTGATTGGCAAGAAGATGGCGACACTTGCAGTTTATCGGATGTTTGTTCATAAAAGAGGTGAACTACAACTTGGTCTTGAAAAGGCTAGGCCATATTCCAAACAACATTCCAAACAAAGCGCTACTCGACATGCCCACGGCCTTAAAACCGTTGATGAATTAATTTGGTGGCTAGCATTGCTTATCGGTTAGTTATGTAGATCCCGGAAAATAAAAGTATTGATCAAATTCCCAATGGCTCTCCTCATCCATATTGGCGTCATCCAGTTTATACTGCAAAAATTGCCATCGCTCTTGTTAGAGCTGTTGTATTCTAGTTTCATATTTCGAGCATTATCTTTGCTTCGATACTCTCAGTTACTTTTATTGTGGGCCCAAGCAAGAAATAATTCCTCGTCGTCTGCGATTTTGAGCTTGCGATCATCGCTCATGTACACAACTACCAAACCTCGAGAACGGCTCAGGGATTTCTATTGATTAGCGGCTGTCAAGGAGATCTCTTCTGTTATTCGAGATGGATCATGTGACTTATGAGCGCTTATGCTATTAGATCGTCGTCTTGATCTCTATCTACCTTCACCCAACTCCAGCCATCTTAATCAACTTTTTCTGGTTCAGCTTCATCAAAATCGTTACTTTCATTGCGCGTTCACTTCAATAGAGTTATCATGTTGATCAAAGTCAAGGTGCATTGCGATATTCTTATTTCCCTTGCAGATATCTCACTTTTACCTTCCTAGACTCTTACCGGAAAGGAGGTGTGAAAATAACAAAAATATCGTTCAGAATATTGGTTCTGACTATATGCTACGTCAACCCACTGTGCAGATAGAGCTCGAGGTTGACTCTGAGAATTCAGTGCGAACCAAAAGCCTGCAAATAATCCCACCGCTTACGAGTGTTTTGTTGTGCAATTACAGATTCAACAAGTCAAAGAGAAAGTAGAAGAACATTCTGGAGTGCCTCCACAACAACAGCGATTAATCTACGGTGGTCGACAGCTGTACGTATTGCATGGCGCTGTGTATAGGTGTGAATGTTGATTTGAAAACCAGACAAGACGATAAGACACTGAAGGATTATACCATTACCCCTGGCTCTGTGCTGCATCTTGTTCTTGCACTTCGTGGAGGGAGACAATGAATATCATGGAATCTGTTAGTGATCAGTCACTTGAAATCAGTTGCACTGATGAGTGTGTTATTCCCTGTCATTTTCCCTATCACAAACACATCGGCGATCTTGGGAAATAGGCAGAATTTTATTACCACTTAGATCATGGTGGCTGATGTGTGATTTGTTTGAGCTCCACAGAAAAAAAGTCTACTGGTTCTCGCAAACCGCCTTCAAACCGCCTTCGAGTACCGGAGCTGATGAGATATCTGCTGAGAGGACCATCAGCACGGAGTCGAACGTAATGTATGGAGAGGCAAAGGCAAGTTACATATTACAGTAGTTCCACTATTTAAAAACATATGAGATACATTTTTGTGTCTGAGAAATGTTTCATGTGAATAGATTGATAGATAAGCAGGAATTTCCGATTTCAACAGTATCACAGTGCAACAATATAATATAATTCCAAGAGTTTTACTCAGCACTCGGCGTCGACACGAGAACTGAGAACTGGTTTCAAGCCACCAGGAATAAATGCCGTTGGCGTGTCTGGCCTCAGCACATATTTGTTGTATATTATCTAAAACCTCTAACTACAGAAATATCGTTAAACCAGACTGAACTAATCGCCTCCCTAGTTTAATGGCGAGTGGTGTCAATGAAACAGTCGGGCGCAACATGGGTGATGGCGTCAGGCCCCTGAAATGGAAGCTATTCAATCTATATTCATAGGCGAGTTGATTTGATCAATTCGCTGGTATCGAGTTCACCTCAAACTCTGGGGATATATGAACGTCAAATCCATGAAAAAGGTCAAAGAACCGATGGGGTGGATAATCAGACTTCGCTTAACCATGTTTGAGGTTATCAGGTGTTCTGCTGAGAAGTTTATCTGACGACAAGTTAATCGGATGTTGATAGATGTACAGTATCGCTTTTCGGAAAACTTCATCATTACGAGAGAAGGAAGAGACTGTGCTGTTGTGGTAGAGTAGGATTTGGAAGAACGATGCCGACATCAAAACTCTGATCAACTTCAACTTAAATTGGCAGCACTGGTCAAATATTATATAAAGCGGCTTTCTTGGATCATCTTACTTCCCTTCGGACCTCCTCGTCATGGTGCCTGTTGCCTCCCAGACGCCTAGCTGGAGTGAAATACTCAAGGACCAGCTATACCTTGGAAAGTGTGTGTCCATTCTACCAGCTGAAACCTCATATAATTGACTTGTAGTGTTCTTCTAGTTTCGCAGCAGCCCAGTGCCCTGAGTTGGGGAAGAAACTTGGAATTACCCACCTCATCTCCGTATGCCATGAGTGCCTGTCTAGGAGTGGGGAAAATTATACTCATCTACAAATCTCTGTCGAGGACACGGAATATTCAGACCTGCTGATCTATCTGCCCAAGACAACTCGATTCATTCAGGCGGCCCTAGAGGAGGGAGGACGGGTTCTTATACATTGCATTATGGGAGTGTCAAGGAGTACGACCGTCGTGGCAGCCTTTCGTGAGCTTCTATTTTTTGCTTCGGGTTCGTCTTCTCACCGTGTCCGAAGTCATGAGGCATAGAAAAATGGATACTCGGTCGGCATTACGCTACATCAAACAGCGTGAGTATTCGATTTGATCAATTTTTTGGGCTCCACAGTGACGTGCTTCTGGCTGCCAGGGAGACCCCAGGTCCATCCAAATTATGGCTTTATCAAACAACTTGATACATTCGCCAAATGTCAATTTGAACCTTCCTCAACTAATCCCATCTATTGTTCGTGGAGGAAACGACAAGAGCAAGACGTCACCTGTTTCCTTAACTCTTTGGTTGACACGGTCGCTGTTATCCCCGAGAAGCTGCTGTTGAACAGGTGAGGAATGATTGCGGTCAATCACATTATCCAATTCTCACCGATGCCTCTTCCTGGCATCTTAAATCAACTCTTTCAGCGACTTTCCGGAAGATCCTCGGCAGGCCGAATCCTTACTTGCTGACCTTGGCATTACTCATGTGCTATCAATATCCCCCGCCGAATTCCCACCTTCAGTCCTCGCTGCCGCTCTGAAATCGCGAAGTCATTACTGTCATATCGAAATAAGAAATAATGTGAAAGAAGATCTGCTACTTGCCTTGCCAGGGGCAGTCCAATTTTTAGAACAAGCTATGGTTGATGGTCTTGTTCTTGTCCATTCACAGATGGAAGTTCGAGCGTGTACGGTTGCTTGTGCATGCTGTACGTTAGTCCAATTTTCCTTCTCAGAATAAGTGTCTGACATCGATTCCCTTAAATTTCCAGTAATGAAACGGGAGTGCCTCGCTCCGGACGAAGCATTCTCGGTTATTGAGGATGTTCTCCCGCTTTTCAATCCCACTGTCAACTTTTCTCGAAATCTTGAGTTATACGATGCATGTGGCCACCTACCTACGAAAGATCATCCCATCGTTCAGGAATGGATCTCGTCGGACAGACCGGAAAACAGACTCAATAGTTCACGGAACATTGAGCCATCTCCTACCTATCCAAGACGTCCCTCGGGTAGTATAATAACTTCTTCAATGCCCCAAGGATTATCATCACTATCTGAACCAAAAGTGTTTTCTGATCGAATTTCTTCATCTTCGTCGCACACCACTATTCTCACCACTCCCTCTTCTCATCCGGTTATGATCCATCGACGATCTTCCAGTTCGTCAAGTTCCGCTATCCAGTGCAGTATCGTAAACTCACCAGCGGAAAACCTGGGGACGAGAGCAAAAGAACTCCTAGGCGACACAAAGTTCGACCTATCCGGGTTCGTCGATGCACTGAAGGGCATTGAGAATCAGAGATCAGGATGTTTACTTCTGCAGGAAAGGAAGCAGATGATTGGCAATCGATCGTTGCTTTGCTAGATTTATTGTGACATTCTGTGACGCGTTATTTCGTTTGCTTGTATACTATATGCTGTTTTCTGCTTTCGTTGTACCCTGTATCACTACTGATCTTAACAAAACTTGGAAACCGAGCGTATCTTCCTTCAACTGGGACTGTGCACCATGCCAAGCCCTAGCAAGCGAGTGGGATTAGCTTCACAAGGTTTTTCTCCATTCACGATGTCGAAAATCAAGGAGAAAGCAGACCCTCTCCTCAGAATCTACGAGTCGAATAAAACAGTTGACGCCCGAATCTAGACAGTGTGTTCCTCGTTAGACCTTTCTTTACCTTACCGTGATTAACCGGTGTAAGATAGATGTTTATACCGTTTAGCTTCTTACAGGCCACCAAAGTTGGTTGTTCAAATACCAAGTTCACGACGTGCTGCTGTGCTAGTTGCATTATTTGTGGGTAGGACTGGTGACCTGTACGTGCTATTGAGTCGGTATGTTTTTTGAGGCTCGGGTCCCCTCAGATCAGATAGTTAACGGCGCTCTGGATCAGGAGATCTGCAACGCTCAGAACATACGCAGGTGATACGTCTTTACCTGGAGGAAAGATGGATTCAGAAGACCGAAATGTTGAGGAAACTGCTGTACGTCTTCTTCGGGCAGCTAGATTGATGTTTTGATCCTCATGAGTTCGAATTAGAGGAGGGAGGCCTTTGAAGAGGTGAGAACAGGTTTGTTTGTCTCCTCAATGTTCACAGATATGACCAGATTGGACTACCGAATGATCGTCGGAAAGTTCCCCTACTATGTATTCTGGAGCCATTTCTTGCTGCAGAGCTCGTAGTAACGCCGTACGTAGGGCCTCATTCCCGCCCTTCTTTGTGTTTCAATCCAACTCTAGTGTAGTGGTTTTGGTTCTTGACAACACCTTACGCGTAAGTGTACTTGTCTCGTAGTATGATTTGGCATTGACATATCTTGCATAGCCTATACTTAACACTGGCGAGGTCGCTTCCTTATTCTCTCATCCTCTCGCATCTTTCCTGACCACCACTTCACCATTTCACGCATCTGAACCTGAGACAGTTGAAGTTAATTACCATAAGTCTTTTTATATTGAAACCAGCGCGCCCCACGGAAGGAAATATCCATCCATAGTCCATCAGTTCCTTACTGGACGAGAGGCTGGTGGTATCAAGCCAATATTTGGCCTTACAGCGTGCGTCAAAATCACCAGAAATGAATTATCAACTAACTTAGGGCAGCGGAATAATGATTCGGGTGGCGGTGATAGGCTACGATCGCGATCCAGAATTCAAGGTGGCGGCATCGGAAATACCTTCACTTGATGAACGAATAGCGTGGGCAATGCTCAATAGACCCGTCTTCCGTCATGCTTGTGAAAAGGAAGGTGTGAACCTTTCATTAGCGATGAGAATCTGTGGGACGAAAAGAAGTGAGCTTGAGGCAATGAGGAGGGAACATGATGGCAGAGAGGATAGTGAGTTAAGAATGGCAGGGAAAGGTAAGGCCGAAAGGAGGGATAATTGGTTAAGGGTTTGGAGAGCTAAATTATGAGGTGAGAACCCCTTGAGCGTCATACATCTTCAATGTGATGTATCTTTCTGCGGACAGCAATAATCTAAAATGTGTTTTACTGTCACCACTACATTATTCACTATTTACTGTGACCACCGTGACCATTCCCATTACTATCGTGGTTCCCTGATTGCTACATCATTGCTACCACCCCTACGTAAACATTATAATGATGATAAGAATCAGATTATATCCTCCCTAGTGATGATCTCCGTCACTATCAGACCCATTATCATAGCGATGGATTGAGGCCAGAGTGAGTTGACTCTTCAGAGTAATGCTGGGGATCTGAGATGATTCCTTACCTTGCTCGTTGTTCGCTGACTCTAGGACATCCGGTTATTTGCGCCCACCAGCTTGAAAACAGGATACCTCGGAAATGACGCCTGATTACGATCGAGCCGTTCGGCGGAGCTCCTATGGCGTGATGAAGAATTATGTGCAAAAGAGATCACATAAGATCACAGCAGTTGACCTTCGAAATTGATTGGTTGTCGATGGCCTCGATGACATCTAAGTCAGGGCTCACAGAGATGCCGAGTCCAGGGTAGATCAAGATGTGCACAAGCAGGCTGTACGATAATTTTGGTCAAGTTAAATTGAGGGTCTCTCAGGTCAGAGATTTTCTCCCAATTGCTAGACCTGCTGATTGGCAGAATTCAGAAGTCTGGAAAACTATCAATTTTCGATTTAACTGCCATGATCGTTCTGGGTATGACCAGAAAAATACATAGGATGTGTGGCTATTGCTGCAGATGTCTGAGTAAATCGATCTAAGAATGATCTTTTTGTGCTCCTGGTAATAGAAGGGCGGCATCGAAAGCTCCCATCATTTTCAAGTACGAAGTTGGAGAGTCAGCAGCACCTTTACCACCAGGTCCAACACACAATGCCAGATGTTTGAGACCCTCCTTCCTGCCTGCATCGTATTCCCAGAGGTATTTTTCAACCAGAGCATCTTTAACACCAATGGCCTCGGTCAAAATAGCACGAAATGCTTTATCTCTGCTCAGGTAGTTATCATCTCGAAAATCAAAACGCGTTGCTAGGGCTGTGTGAATAAATCCATAAATTGACTGTGCGCGCCCTTTTGTTAGCTCCCTAGGTCGAGTATAATAACGAAGCATTTTGGGTAGAAAACGAATGCGAGGGTGACAATCAATCAAGGTTGACTGGTCGTTTGGGATCGTTATTCCTGGATGTGAAAGGTCAAGGCCAATCCGTGGAGATTTATGAATTTTCGGCAACGAGGGGATGGAGCATGTAACGGGTTTCAAATAGAGATAGGACATTCGAGAAGAAGTTGAAGATGCACTGGGCGGGTCAAGGGCACTTGTGTCCCCTCCCCATTTGACCTCGACTAGTTCTGAGATGCTTGACGCCCCATTCAGATTTAGAATTCTGTCTACTAAGAGGGAAGGTCCGTAGACAGAGTTTTTTTTCAAATTTGTATCAATCGCGCCATCCTTGGTGAGGCTACGCAGGCCGCGAAGGAGAATTCCCCCTCGTACAAACTCGGTAGACCTTGGTCCATGCCGATCCCCCTGAACATCAGCCACATTAGGTACTAGGAGAGAATTAGTTGATTGACTGACAAAGTAGGATGAAATAGTACGGGGAGGCAGTCCACCAATTGTGAGATCCAGGCCTTTGCGAGTACCACCACGATAAGCGGTTAGACTGGCGGAGCTGCGCGAAGCATCATTTGAGCGTCTTGGGGCACGGTGGAAGTACCTTTTCATAATATTTTCATCAGTGTATTGGCAAAATATAATAAAAGAAGGCACATACCATCGACCACTCACTTTTTGCTCTTCGCTGCCGTGAGTGAATGGGTCTTCATAGCACTCATCCTTCTGAAGATAAAACTCCATCTCTTGAATCTCAAAAGCCGTCTCGGCACCTTCGCAATGGACAACAAGCTGATGCTCATGCATGAGGACGCGTGCTATCATGTCGAAACGGTTTGTTATGGCAACCTCGTCATCTAGAGAAGTAAAATCCAGAAGGTCGCGAAGGCTGAGTAGATGTACAGCAGACGGAGGATCGACTGGTCGATCGTCGGCTGCGTCGGAATTGGTCAATCCTTCGAGCGAAACAACCTTGATTTTCTTCGCCGGACGCACTCCTGGAAGTGCCTCGTCTATGCTGCTTCCTTCTCGTTTTGAATATATCATAATCTTTTCGTGACGAAGACAACACTATCGCCTACGTGGCTGCTGTGACGATTATTGAACACTAAAAAGAAATTTCTGGTCCAACCCTGCTCTGAAGCCACTTATGTTGATGTCGCTATACAGCCAAAGAGACGACTATGGGAAACCGGGCCAAACCATCCACAGGAACTGTCTACCGAATAGAATTTTCTAAAGGTTTGACCCGTGGGACTACATAGCACAAGATTGCCTTCCCGATTAGGCACGCTATCATGAAATAGTATAGTGTGTCACTAAATCGTCACTAAATCCAGGTGGTACGGGGTCCAGTTTGGAATATCAAACGTCCGTCTTCAGGCAATGCCTTAACTTACTAATCTATCTTATGTCGAGTACGAGTTTACAGTTTTGTACTTTGATCATCGTGTCCGCCTGCTACGAGTCCCTTCAACTTGTCAAGTCGCAGCAGTTCTGCCGAGCGCTTCACGGCTCTTGGCTCGTTTCCTATTTTCTCTCAGAACTATCCGGATGCTGTTCATAGCTTTGCGGTGGAGAAATTCACTGCATGCAATAATCCCATTATTTTTGCCTAATGTTCTTCCCCGACCAAAGTCTAAGGGATTTCCCTTTGAATCCGTTACAATGCCTCCAGCTTCCTCAACCAAAAGAGTGCCAGGGGCATGATCCTACCACAACCATAAGTTCTGTAAGAATCGACCGGCCGAAAGCAAACTGACCCAGATTTTTTCTTCGTAGTCTGGACGTGTAGGCATCCGCAAGTATAAATGACCTCTTCCCATTGCAAGCGCACAGTATTTGGCTTGACTGTCCATTCTACATGGTTCTTCTTCCACTCCCAAGACCTCTGATACGCGGGAGTTGAAAGAATGCGAAGAATGACCTGATTCTACTGATTCCAGGACGACCACATCTGCAGGATGCACAGTGGGCATTGCGATGACAGTTGGATGACAGCCTTCCATCGAAAGCTGTGGTAATGTCAGAGCGGCTGTGTGATCAAGGTGTAAACACTCACTCGATCGGAACCTTGGCCCTTCACCGCAACAAAAATATAACCCTTTGAGCCACTATTTCTATGTGGTAGGTTCGGACAACCAATGACACCAACGATGGGTTTTCCGTCAATAAGGAACGACAGACAGACCGCATACTGTTCCCCCCGAAGGAAACCCTTTGTTCCGTCAATAGGATCAATAGTCCACATTCCTATCGCCATGAGCCTTAAAAATCAGACGAGTCAGATTGGAAAGACTCACTTCCAGTATTTCCACCTTCATAGTTACCTCTGTCTATTGCATCTCGTACCTCGCGAGGTGAAATATCAAAACCTATTCCAATCCCCCATTCTTCCTTCTCGTAAGCTAACCGTTCATCAGTCAAACCTTCGTTCACCAACGTAGTAATATGATGCAAAAGTTCCTTGTTCTCTGATTTCCGCAACTCTGTGGCGTCTTCCTCTCCAACGATGGGATCATTAGGAAATACAGTGTTTAGCACTGAAGCCATGACGGCCTGTGCAGCATAATCACCCACTAACGAACGTCCATATCAATATGAATACAAAGCAGGATTACAGCACACCAGTAACAGGAGATTGATCATTCTTCGTCATATAATCTGTATTAACCAAAGTCTCAAAGACCTTTTTCGTAACGATACACGCTCGACGAACTGCAGAGATAGCAACTGTCCGTTCATGGTTCCAAGGAAGAGGAGGCTGATCATGGGACTGGAGCATTCTGTAGTATGTATGAAAGCAACGGTTTTGAGGAAAAACGCAAGAATAAATACACTCGTTATCTAA
>Ga0157366_1000500_pt1 | contig 17535 bp, 16 predicted proteins | sample AttbisABBM1_FD_113149 | JGI IMG/M metagenome (GOLD analysis project Ga0157366, IMG submission 113149) | Fungus gardens microbial communities from leaf cutter ant in Botucatu, State of São Paulo, Brazil - Atta bisphaerica ABBM1 | ecosystem: Host-associated > Fungi > Mycelium > Unclassified ...
ACCATCCTGGCGGGAATTGAGCTGATACATATGTTACGCAAGGGTCAGCTTGAGCATCCTGCCGGTGGTGATTTGTCCCCGGCAGAACAGTTTTATCTGCTGGCTGCCTGAAAAGCAGGCTGCACAGATTTTGTCGGCATCATGACCTTACGTTCGTCCGGCAGACATTCGTGGAATGGACTGCGAAGACGGTTAACTCATCGTACTGGGCCAGACTTTATTACCAGGGCCAGCGAGAAAAAGGGAAATCTCATCAGTCAGAAATCCGGGCTCTGGCATTTAAATGGATAAGGATCATTTACCGCTGCTGGAAGACCAGAACCCGGTACGACGAAGCGAAATATTTGCTGGCATTGGAAGCGCGAAAGTCGCCCTTACTGAAGCCATAAAAAGCTTGTCGAATGTCTCAGGGCGTGAAGCGGACCCTGGTCATATCATTGTCCATCAATCAATTGACTGCGGGTCAGAAGATTAACTTTATATATCTGAAAGATACAGACGATGGGTAACTTTATCGACATCTGCTACCGGAATAAAGCCAGCACGTTCATAGAAGGTGAATGCTGATTGAGGCGCGTTAGTGTTGATAAAATCAAACCAGCGGCCAGAACCCTCCAATATTGTCCTGAGTAAGGTAATGGCAACCTGCCTTCTTCTCCATTCAATTCCTACATAGAGATGACGGAGTCGTCCACCCCGAACTGAAGACGTGTAAGGATCTTGGTTTAATCCGCATACGCCAATGAGTAATCCGTCGGCATAAAAACCTAACAGGCTCTCACCTGCCTTATCAAAGCGGTTTTGCCCGGTCAGCCAGTTTTCTTCCAGTCTGCGTAGCATGTTAAATCCAGCAGCCATGCTCTCCGCTTTTAACGCAAAAAAGCCTTTGTTTTCCGGGGTAATGTTCACGATGATATTATTCACGGGTAGTTCCAATGTATTTGTAAGTATCTCGCATAACCATGCTCGTTTTCAGAACTTCGTCGCAATGTGCGAAATCAATGTCCGCTGCTCGCGGACCTTACAACCAACATGTTGGTTCGCTCCGTGCCGGGAGCGGACGTAGACTTGTAAGACCATGGCTTACTGAATTGTCCGAACTCAGTGAGTAAGATTATGTAGTGAAAAAAGGATGAGTAGAATCCCTCCAGATGTGTTCACATATTTTTTTAGTCGCTCTGGATTAGCCTTTTGGGCTGAGAAGACCAGGGTATGACTAATGGCAATAAGCCAGAGACTCATAACTCCTACGTGAACAGATGCTAGTACCAGGTAATTGCCAACGCCACCATGCTTACCGCTAAACTGAGAAACAACAGTGAGGTAAAAGATAATAGCTTTAGGGTTTAATATATTAGCCAGCCACGCATCTTTTAGAGTAACAGTGGCCATGCAATTATTAGGGTTTGCACTCAAGCCACTTCTGATGAGCATAAAACCCAACCAAAGAAGATAAATGGTCCCTGCAAGTTTTAGGACGCTATAAACTGCGGGAGATGAAGCAATAATAGCAGTTATACCCAGTCCAACTAGAAGAGCATGAGTGTAAATCCCCAATGCTGTTCCGGCGAGAGCTCTGCTAAGTCCACCGCGCCCGCCAGACAGTGCACTGCTCATGACAAGTGTAAAACTTGCACCGGGTGATAATGCAACAGGCAACAATGCAGGCATGAAACCGATGAGATTAATTTCCATATGCTTTCAATAGTATGCAACATCTCTGTTATCTGCAAACTCACTTGCCATCTCGTTGTTTGAGGAAAAGAGAATTGTCCATTATCGAATGAATGTCCGCAGATCGCTCATAGCTGCCCGTCATGCCTGCTCAAAAAACAGGCTTAACGTAGGATATGTTCCGTTTTCCAAGCGGCCCCCTATCAACACGGATAAGGCTCCCACTTATGGCCGTGCGCTGGCGTTGTTGAAACGGGAGGGCCGGTGTCCGCCCGATGTTGAACACCGACAGATTAAGTACCTGAAGGGGTCGGTTTGGGAAACGGAAATTTTTGTACGTTAAGCGCAGTGTTTAACCAATCAATGTACGTAAAGTATTGATTTTCCGTCAGTGGTTATAGCTTTTAAGTTATCGCCCTTGATGTCTCGCATTTAGGTTATCCGATTAAAGGTAAATCCCCTGAAAACACCGTATAGCGCGGGAGTACACCCTACCGCGATAATGCAACTGTACAATAATTTCCGTTTCCCAAACGCAGCCCATTTGCTCTCTCATCCCCGGCTAATCGAGCTGGAAAGTTCGGCAGCACATTTAACACCGATAACGCTGATGGCCGGCCTTTCCCGGACCGTGTTTTTTAACGGATGCAGTCTGTTCACAAAATGGGCACTTCACATCAACTTTTGCCATTCGATACGCTCTGTCAAAAGGGGTATCTTATAACAAAGTCAACACCTTGAATACTTGACATCAGTTTTTAATTCTGTGCCATTTTGTCTTTTGTGACCACTTCGCCCTGTCAAAGGCCAATATTTCAAAATGTTACTCCGAAGTTTATAATTGTCGCTTAATGCGTGTTGTTTATTAAGTTTTGTGATGCTAGCCTTTTAATGACCTACATAGTGAAGGGGTATACAAATCTAATTAGCATATCGAATTAGATTTCTATGGAAAAAGGGACGACATTCAGTAGCAAACGTTAGGAATGTTGTTATGGATTTAATAGGTTATGGATAATTATATGCAACAAACAGATCTCCTTATGATCGGCTGCAGCCCATCAAATCTTGCAGTAGCTGTCGCTCTTGAAGAACTCACACGCCCACATAATATATCTACCTCTCTTATCCTTGAAAAAGATGACTCAGTTTGCTGGCACAGAGGAATGCTTTTTCCGGAAGCTCAGTCACAGGTCTCCTTTCTGGGGTTCTGCGCCGGAACCCCATAAAATTCCGTCACCAAAGCTAAAAACCGCCTGATTTGTATGACTTTGAATAAATCACGGGTTATGTGACGGTTTTTGACATCAATTAATAGCCGTCACTCAATTGGTCGTTTATGTGACAACCCACGCCGTTACTGATCGCCCAGGTTTCCGGCGGAGAACCCCATCACAACTTTTATCGGAATCAATCATGACTCAACAAACCAGCCGCACCGCACTGATTACCGGCGCGAGCGGCGGCATCGGCAAGGCCATTGCCCAGCAGCTGTGCAAGGACGGCTTCTACCCCATTCTCGTTGCACGCACCGGCGCGAAACTGCGCAATGCCGCTGGCGACTTGGCAGCGCAATTTCCTGAACTGACCGTACGCAATGAAACCTGCGATGTAGGCAGCTCGGCGCAAGTGACCGCCCTCTACACCCGACTGCAGGAAGCCGGGCTGAAAGTCGACATCCTCGTCAACGGCGCCGGCATCTCGGGCGGCGGCGTCACCGCGAACATCCCCGACGAAGTCTGGCTCAACGTGATGAACACCAACCTGAACAGCATGTTCTTCATGACGCGCGAACTGCTGCGCCTAGACCTGATGCCCAAGGGTGGCCGTATCATCAACATCGCTTCGACCGGCGGCAAGCAGGGCGTCATCCACGGCTCGCCTTACTGCGCCTCGAAGCACGGTATGGTCGGCTTCACCAAGGCCCTGGGCCTGGAACTGGCACGCAACAACAGCGGTATCACCGTCAACTCCGTCTGCCCCGGTTTCGTGGAAACCGAGATGGCCGAACGCGTGCGTCAGCACTACGCAAAAATCTGGGGCGTGGACCTGGATGAAGCGCGCCGCCGCGTGGAAGAGCGCGTGCCCATCGGGCGCTACATTGAGCCGGACGAAGTGGCGGCGATGGTGTCCTACATCGCTTCCCCCGTCGCTGCCGGCGTGACCGCGCAGACCCTGAATGTGTGCGGCGGTCTTGGAAACTATTGAACACAGCGGCCTGGCGCGCGTGCCCGAAGGCACCGACGTCTGGATCGTCAGCATCAAGGACAGCGACGCTGTCTCGGTGCAGATGCTCGCCCGCGAGGAAGAACGCAAGCGCCATGAGCAGATTATTCCACCGCGGCGCAAGCGCCAGTTCGTGTTTCGCCGCGCGGTGCTCGATTACGTGCTGCGCCATTACGTGCCGGACTACGCGATCGAACACGACGCCAGCGGCAAGCCGCATGTGCGGGCAAGGGAAGGCCAGGCGCGCGTCTACTTCAGCGCCAGTTCTTCTCAGAACCTGTGTGCGGTTGGCGTGTCGCGCCAGCAGATCGGCATCGACTTGGAAGCGCGCAGCCAGCAGGTGGACCTAGTAGGCATTTGCGAGAAGTACGTGCCGGCATTTTCAGGCATGGTACCGCTGTGGCAGAACAGTTGGGTGGCACGCCAGCTGGCCATGTGCGCCTGGTGCCGCACCGAGTCGACGATAAAGCTGCACGGCCTGACGCTGCACGCGGTGCTGTTCCAGAGCCAACGCGAAGGAACGCAGCCGCTCGATGCTTGTCCACACGCGGACATCGTCATCTCCGGCTACGACTTCGTGTGCGTGGTGTCGCAAGTGGAACGCATTGGACTGAACAATATTTATCACCTGGGATTCGAGCAGATCTGCCATGAACAACAACAAGAAATTTATTGACCTGAGCGTGGCCGTCGACCACAACTTCTGGGAGCCGGAACCGGTCAAGCGCGAGGTGCTCAACCACCAGGATGGCGCCGACCGTCTCGGCCAGAGCTACCTCTACTTCAAAACGCTGAACCCGTGGAAGCGGCTGTGGATCAAGCTGTTCAAACCGCCCCAGTACCACATCGACCACAAGGATTTTCCTGACGAGATGGGCCTATCGCTCATGAGCTACACGCTCACCACACACACCGGTACCCACATCGACGCGCCCTACCACTACGGCTGGCGCAAGGGTGGCGAAGCGCGCCAGAAAACGGTGACGGACATTCCGCTGGAGTGGTGCTACGGCCGCGGCGTGCTGCTCGATTTTTCCGACGACGCCGACCCGATCAACGCCGAGCGGGTGCAGCAGAAGCTGGCCGACGCCGGACATACGATCGAGCCAGGCGACATCGTGCTCATAAACACGGGCGCCTTCCGCCAGCTGGGCAAGCGCGAATACTTTACGACTTACCGGGCGATCGACAAGAGCGCCCTAGCCTGGCTGACCGAGCGCGGTGTGCGCGTCATCGGTACCGATGCATTCAGCTTCGATCGGCCGTTCTGCGACATGATCGACGACTACAAAAAATCTGGAAACAACGATGTGCTGTGGCCCGCCCATTTCTTCGGGCGCGACCACGAATACATCCAGATCGAGCGGTTGGGAAACCTAGACGCCTTGCCGGCAGCGACCGGATTCCAGGTCTGCTGTTTCCCGATCAAGCTGGAAAACGCCGATGCGGCCTGGAGCAGGGTTGTGGCGATTGTCGATGAGGAGGCAGTCCCCGCTGGCGTCCAGTAATTTTTAACATCCAAACGAGGTTAACTTCATGAAAAACGATGTAGTTCTGGACAAGAAGCCGTATCCGAACAAGTGCTATCTGCCCTTTATTCTTTATCCGCCTGGCATGCATTCCAACACGGAAGGCGGTAATTTCGTCGAAAACCACATCAATATGCAGCAGGAAGGCGTGGACTTCACACTCTACATCGGCGTGCCCTTCTGCCGTACGCGCTGCAAGTCCTGCCCGTATTTCGTCAGACTGCTGCCGGAAAACGACAAGCACAACCGTGAAGACGCCTACGTCGAGGCGCTGCTCAAGGACATGAAGAAGTGGGCCAACAACCGCAAATTCGGCGAAGGCACGCTCAAGAACATCTATATCGGCGGCGGCACGGGCAGCATCCTGCGCACGGAAAACCTGAAACGTATCGTCGATGGCGTGTTCGAGAACTTCAATGTCTGCCCCGACTACGAGTTCACGCTCGAAGGCAATGCGCGCGACTACGATGACGCCAAGATCGACTACGTGGCGTCGTCCAAGATTAACCGCCTGAGCCTTGGCGTGCAGTCCTTCCACCCGGAGATCCTGTCCGTGATCGGCTCGCCCCACGCCGCCGCCGACAGTGCCCGCGTGATCCGCGCCTTCCAGTCCAAGGGACTGACGAATATCCAGATGGACCTCATATACAACATGCCGGGCCACACCCTGGACATCTGGAAGAGCGACCTGAAAACCCTCGTGGAACTGGACGTGCCGCACTTCACGATCTATCTGTACCGCATCCACAACGAGACGCCGCAGTTCAAGCTGATCAACAGGGGCAAGGTCGAGAAGCCGCAGGATCCGGAAAATACCATGGTCAAAGCCATGTACCGCGAAGCGAAGGAAATGGCGGAAGAGCTTGGCTACAAGATGTACATGGTCGACCACTTCTGCAAGCCAGGCTACGAGAACATGTACAACCACTGGAACTGGAAGGTGTACATCGACACGCTGGCCATCGGCCCGGGCTCCTACAGCTACTTCGACGGCTACCGCCTCGGCACCGAGTCGGACATCGAGAAGTACATTGAGCACGCGAACCGCGACGAATTCCTCATATCCTCCGTCACCGACAAGATGAGCGGGCGCGTGCAGCGCGAGCGCTATGTCGTGTTCGCCCTGTTGTACTACGAAATCGAATACAAGTTCTACGAGAGCAAGTTCGGCACGAGCTTTCGCGAAGATTTTGCGGAAGAACTTGAACAGCTTGAGCGCAAGGGACTAATCGAACTGGATGACGAGCGCATGAAGCTCACGCAGCTGGGCCTGATCTGGCACACCAACGTCATCTTGGAATTTTTCAACCCTGCCTTCTGGGGCGATACCGATTCTCTGAGCGAGAAAAACTGGTCGCTGAACGGAGCCATGGTGGAAGTGGGCGCCCACGAGCGTTCGTATTGGCTGGGCGAGGGGCACGAAACGTTCTTCCCGCCCGTAATTGAAACTAAATAAGAATTGGAAATTGAACATGTCGAATAACGTCAAATTCATCGCGTCGTACACCGCCACCGCGGATGCGTCGGTCGAAGACGTCTGGGCCATCTGGGCAGACGTCAACAACTGGGGCAAGTGGGACAGCGGCATCGAGCACTCGGAGATTTCGGCCAACTTCAAGGCCGGCAATGCCTTCTCGCTGACCCCGCGCGGTGGCGAACCGATCCAGGTGACCCTGAAAACCGTCACCTTGGGCGAAGAGTTCTCGGACGAAGCCGTGCTGCCATTCGGCACGATCCGCAATCTGCACCGCATGGACCGTCTGGGCGATAAGATCCGCCTGACGCACGAAGTGCACGCCGATATCGCGCCGGACGCTTCCGGCTTCTTCGGCAAGGAAATCTGGCCACACATGCAGGGCGGCCTACCTGAGTCGGTCAACAACATCTTGGCGATCGTTTCGGAATAACCAGCAATACCGCCCGGCGGGTTCAGGCCTGCCGGGCTTTTTCACCCAAGAATTCAGGAGTCATCATGAAAAAATACTGGTGCGGTGTGGTGTCGCGCGAGCACATCAAACGGGGCGAGCAGGGCGGCTTCTGCCAGGTCTGCCATGGCAAGAAGGACCCGCTGGCACGCATGTCCGTGGGCGACGGCATCGTCTTCTATTCGCCGGTGCTGCAATTCCAGGGCAAGGACAAGTGCCAGAGCTTTACCGCGATCGGCACCGTCGTGGGCGATGACGCCTACCAGTTTGCGATGACGCCGACCTTCGTGCCGTTCCGGCGCGACGTGCAGTACCGCAAATGCAAGGATGCCCCGATCCACCCTCTGCTCGACAAGCTCAGCTTCACGGTCGGCGTCACCAACTGGGGCTACAAATTCCGTTTCGGCCACTTCGAAATCACCGAGGCCGACTTCCTGCTGATCGAAGAGGCCATGCAGGCCGGTGCCGACATTGCCCATGTGCCCGAATCCATGGGTGCGGCGGTGCCGCCGCGTAAGGCACGCCAGCGCGATCTGCTTTCCGACCTGGGCTGACCAGGCAAACAATTAACTGTGGACCTACAAATGGACGCGAGAAGAGTCGTAATAACCGGGCTGGGCGTGATCGCGCCGAACGGCATCGGCGTCGAAAAATTCTGGAACAACACCATCCGTGGCGTGTCCGGCATCAAGCCCTATGACTGGGGCAAACGCTTCGGCTTCAAGAGCGGCTCGATGGGCCAGGTGTGCGATTTCTCGCCCATCGAACACGGCGTGACCGAGCGCGAAACCCATGGCAGCGGGCGCTACCTGCAATTTGCACTGGCCGCCGCCAACATGGCCGTGGCCGATGCCGGCCTCGATACTGCCGCCATCGACCGAAGCCGAGTTGGCGTCATGGTCGCCAGCGCGATTGCCGACGCGGCTTCCATGGAAGCGAACCTGCTGCTCATGACGGACAACGGCTTGTCCGATATCGACGCCTCATGGGTCGAACCGCACTTCTACGACAACCTAGACTTCGGCATTGCCGCCGCCGCCATCGCCCGCAGGCTGGGCGCGGCCGGCCCCGTGTCGAACCTGTCAACGGGCTGCACCGCCGGCCTAGATGCGCTGGGCTTTGCCTTCGAGCAGATCCGCAGCGGCAAGGCCGACGTAATGCTGGCCGGCGCCAGCGAAGCGCCCCTGTGCCCGCTGTCGGTCGGCTCATTCGAGGCGCTCGGCGCCCTGTCGAGCCGCCACTGCGAAGACAAGCAGGTCGCTTCCTGCCCGTTCTCGGCCGAGCGTGACGGCTTCGTCATTGCCGAAGGCTGCGGCATTTTCGTGCTGGAGGAGTTCGAGCAGGCCAGGGCCCGCGGCGCCAACATTTATGCCGAACTGACGGGCTATGCCTCGATCAACAACGCCTACCACATGACGGACCTGCCGCCGGAAGGCGAGGCACTGGCACGCTGCATTTCCCTAGCCCTGGAAGACGCCCGGCTTGCACCGTGCGAGATCGACCACATCAGCGCGCACGGCAGCTCCACGCCGCAAAATGACGTCAATGAAACGGGTGCCATCAAGCGCGTGTTCGGCACGCACGCCAAGCACATTCCGATCAACTCGCTCAAGTCCATGACCGGCCACGCGCTGGCAGCGGCCAATGCTGTCGAGATGGTCGCCCTGTGCATGGAAATCAAGCACCAGAAGGTCTACCCGACCATCAACTACCAAGTCCCCGATGAGCAGTGCGATCTCGACTATGTGCCCAACGCAGCGAGGGATTCCTCGGTGCGCGCGGCCATCAAGCTGAGCAGCGGTTTCTCGGGCATCCACAGCGCTCTTGTCCTGCAGGCGGTACAACCATGAAAACACGTGTAGTCATTACTGGTGTAGGCGCGATCAGCGCGCTCGGACATTCCATCGACGCCATCGGCACCGCTGCTCCCCTGGCTGCGCCCGCCTCTGCCGAGGCACCGGCCTTCCGCGAAATCGGCGAGTACGCCAGCACCGGCACCGTGGGCCTGCGCCTGAAACGAAAGCTCGACAACTTCACCTTCCACGGCCTGTGCGCCGCAGACCAAGCGCTCGAGGCGAGCGGCGTGCTGAAAAGCGGCGTCGACCTCAACCGGGTGGGCGTTTTCGTTGGCAATTGCCTGGGCGGCTGGGGCTTCACCGAGCCCAAGCTCAAGGCTCTGCACACCGAAGGGGTGGACGCCATGGGCCCCTACGTGGCCACGGCCTGGTTCCCGGCTGCGCTGCAAGGGCAGATCTCGCTGCAGCACGACCTGAAGGGCTATTCCAAGACCTTCTCGTCGAGCGGCGTGGCGGGTGTGCAAGCCATCGGCTACGCGGTCGAAGCCATCGAACTCGGCCGTGCCGACGTGGTGCTGTGCGGCGCCTCCGAAGACCTGTCGAGCCCCTATGTGCGCGCCATGCTCCAGCGCGGCGGTGCCTTTACCGGGGTGTTCGGCGCCGAAGCGGTGGTCGACTTTGCCGAAGGCGCGGCCTTCATGGTGCTCGAAAGCCTGGACCGGGCCCGCGCACGTGGCGCGAACATCCTGTGCGAAGTGAGCGGCTTTGCCGACCATTTCTGCAGCCGCGCCGAAGATGCCGGCGCCATCCTGAAGCAGAACACCCGCGCCGTCATTGGCGAAGCGCGCCAAGACCACCTGCTGCTGCTCGACGGTGGCTTCCAGGCCGAAGCCGACAACCTGCGCCAGGAAGTGGGCAATGTCGGTCTGCACCTAGCGTCGACCCGCGCCAGCCACGGCCAGATGTTCGCCGTTTCCGGCGTGATGGAAACCGTGCTGGCCGCGTGCGAACTGCGCCGCGGCACCATTACCGCCCGCAGTTTTGCCCAAGGCGCCAGCAACACTCCGGTTGGCCGCGTGCTCGTGCGCCGCCTGGGCAAGCAGGGCAGTGTTTCGACGCTGGGCCTGGCCGCCCTTTGAACCCGGCGTCCTTTTTATTCCCCACCACCTGAAGGAGATCGACATGAAAGAAGAAATTTACACCCAAGTCAAAGCCCTGCTCGCCGACTACATCGACATGCCGTCCATGGAACTGAACATGGATGCGGACCTGGACATGGTCTACGACATGGACTCGACCGAACTGACCGAGTTCGCCAAGGAAATCGACAAGCGTTTCGGCGTTGCCGCGTCGCGCTCGGACCGCCAGTCCTGGGAGACCGGCAATGCGATCTGCGAGTTCGTGCTGGCCAAGAAGGCCGGAACCGGTGAAGCCGCCTGAGCACAGCAGGAAGAACGGAGAACCCTTCATGAAGCTGATCTGGCTATTCCAGTGCATCGACGAGGGTATGCGCGAGCGCATCGCCTTCGTCACGTCCGCGCGCTCCTACACGCACGGGGAGATCTGCCAGGCCGCCGCCTCCCTGATCCGGCGTCTGTCGAATCAGGGCGTGCGGCGGGGGCAGCGCGTGGTACTCATTTCCGAGCATGACGAGAATGCGCTGGTGTTCTTGGCCGCGGCCAGCGCCATCGGCATCCAGATCGTCATGCCGTACAACCTGAACAACGCGGCCGTGTCCGAGTGGACCGGCCTGATCGACACCGTGCTGCCCGACCACGTGGTGTGCCTCAAGCGCGACGCCGAGGCCATTGCCCGTCTGCGCGCCAAGGGCACCCACGTGATCAAAATCGACGTGTTCGGCGATACCCCGTCGGACATGCTTGAGGCCGATATCGTCGTCGAATGCCCCGATCCGGTCGACAGCTTCCTGGTGCTGTTCACCAGCGGCACCAGTGGCAAGGCCAAGGCTGTGAGTATTTCCGAAGCCCTCGTGTGCACGCGCATCGCCATGGTGTCGGCGCGCCTGAACTTCAGCCCCGACGCGCGCATTTTCATGACTGGCCTGATGAACAACACGACCGGCGTCATCTTTTCCTTCGGCGCGCTGCTGCACGACGCGACGCTCGTGTTCCCGCAGGGCCGCATGATCGAGAACTGGCCGGAGCAGGTCGAGCGCCAGCGCATTACCCACATGATGCTGCGCCCCATCGCCATGCGCCGTTTCGTCGACGGCGTGCGCGCCAGCAAGGCGGATCTGTCGAGCCTGCGCGTGCTGGCTTACGGCGCCGCCGCCCTGCCCAAACCCCTGCTCAAGGAAGGGCGCGCGCTCATGAAGTGCGAATGGGTGCAGGGCTACGGCCTGTCCGAAACCTTTGGACCTTTCTGCTGGCTGACGGAAGACGGCCACGCCCACCGCCTGTACGAGAAATTCGTCTACTGCGTCGGCAAACCCGACAGCAGCCTGGACGTGTCGCTGCGCTACCCGGAAGGGCAGCAGGGCGGCGTGGGCGAAGTGGTACTGCGCGGCGCGAACCTGATGGAAGGCTATCTGGACTTCGCCACCAATACGGTGCAGCCGGTGGGGGAATTTTTCGCCACGGGCGACTACGGCGAATTTTCCCCCGAGGGCGATCTTATACTGAAAGGCCGCATCAGCAACACCATCCTGAGCGAAAACGGCCACCGGATCTACCCGGAGGAAGTCGAGAGTGTCATGGCCGGTATCGAGGGCGTGGAGGAAGTGGTGCTGCTCAATGCCCCCACTGCACAAAACCTAGGCAACGCGCCCATCGCGTGCATTCACGGGCCACTGACCGCGCGGGACGGTGAGGAAGTGCGCGCCATCGTGCTGGGGCAGCTCAACGCGCAGCTGAGCCAGGAGAAATGGCCGGACTACCTGTTTCTGAGCCAGGAGCCCTTCCCGAAGAGCGCCAACGACAAGCTGATCAAGGCGGGCGTGCTGGACATGATCGAGCGCACCACCCTGATCCGGGTTTCCAACATGGAGCAAACACAATGAAGCATACCCAATCGAACTCCATCGTCTGCAACGCCTCGCAGGAGGCTGTGTACGCGGTGATCTGCGATTCCCAGAACTGGCCGACGCTGTTCGAGCCCTGCCAGGCGGTCGAAGCGCTCCAGCGCGACGCCAGCGGCGAGCACATTCGCGTGACGGCCCTCGTGGGCGGCACGCCCATGACCTAGGAATCGAAGCGCGTGTTCCGCCGCGAGATCTTCGGCATCGACACCCGCGTGAGCAAGCCCATTACGCTGGTGCAGGACATGGCCACCACCTGGCGCGTGATTGCGCTGAACGACGCACAAAGCCTGCTCGTGCTCGAACACGACTACACGTTGCTGGACGACGTGGCCGGACTGGTGGATGGCGTGAACACGCAGGCGGAGGCGGAAGCCTTCATCGCCGGCGCCATTCACAAGAACTCTACCAAGGAACTGGGCAATATCCGCGACGCGGTGCAGGGCGCGCAGGCTGCCGTGGACGGCATTCGCTCGACCTCGCACTCTATCGTGTGCAAAGTGCCGGCCGCCGAAGTCTACGCCATCATCGCCGACGCGGCGAACTGGCCGAAGATTTTCGATTCCTGCGTCTCCGCCCGCGCCGAGCCGCGCCAGGGCAATACGGAGCTGGTGCACATCGAAGCCAACCAAGCCGGCAAGGTCATTGGCTGGGACACTCTGCGCACCTACCACGACAGCATCTTCCGCATCGACTTCCATCTGCCGGTGCCGATGCCCTTCCTGAAGGAGATGAGCGGCCAGTGGCGCGTGGTGCCGCTCGACGCGAACCGCTGCGTGCTCAATGTGACGCGCCGCTTCGTGCTGCTCGACGACGTGCGTGGCATCCGCGAGGACGTCACCACGCGCAAGCAGGCCAGCTCGGTTGTCAACCGCTTCATCGACGAGAACGCGGGTGCCGAGATGCAGGCCGTGAAGTCCTACGTCGAACGCAAGGACACGAGCTATTCGAGCTTTTCCGCCCGCTACACACTGCCTTTCCCACCGGAGCAGGTCTACGGCGTGCTGTCGAACGTGCGCCAGTGGCCGGACGTGCTGCCGCACTGCGACAGCGTGAAGATAATCTACGACGACGCCGTCAACCAGGAATTCGTGATGGAGATCGCCGCGGCCCACGGCAAGGAGCACTTCCGCAGCATTCGCCGCTGCGATCACGAAGCGCTGGCCATCTCGTACTTCCAGCCGGAGCCGCCGGCGCTGCTGCACACGCACAGCGGCCGCTGGATCGTGCGCGCCGCCGGTAACGGCACGGAGCTCGTGTCGGAACACGCAGTGCACCTGAACAGCGAGCGCTGCGCCGCCCAGTTCGACGACCAGGACGTGCACCGCAACAAGCAGCGCGTGCGCGAGCTGATCATGAAGAACAGCAAAGCCACGGCCGACGCCTGCGCCACCTGGCTGGGCAAGGAACTGGCGGCATGAGCCCGGTTCTGAAACCGGCGCGCCTGTCGGACGGCTTGTACAAGGTGGCGGGCTACTTCCTGCCGCGCTTGATGTTCCTGCAAACGCAGCAGGGGCCGCAGACGCACTGGGGCGACGTCGCCGTCGCCCTGCAGGACTTCCCCGAGGAGCTGCTCGACCTGTCCAGCGGCGCCTTCTGGCAGGAGTGGATGGTGCGCTGGTCGCGCCTGGGCGACGACTACAGTGCCGCCGCCAGCGCCAGCGCCACGCCTGCAGGCGCACGCCGTGCCTGGCGCAGTGCCGCTGCCTGCTACCACTGGGCCGAGTTCATGTACTTCGACGACGCTACTGCCAAGACGCGCCTGCGCCAGTCGGTCAAGGCCTGCTTCCTGCACGGCGTGGACCGCGATGCACTGAATCTCACTACGGGAGAGCTACAGCACGACGGTGTGTGCATTCCCTACTACCTGGCTCTGCCGCAGGGTTACGCCAAGGGGGATGCGCCTCTGCCCTGCGTGGTGCTCTCGAATGGTCTCGATTCCGTCACCGAGGTGGAGGTGTATGCCTTCGCCGAGCAGTTTCTCGAACGCGGCATGGCCGTGTTCATGTTCGACGGGCCGGGGCAGGGCATCAACGTGGGCGTGCATCCGGTGCCGCTCCAGTTCGAGCAGGTGGCCGAGCACATCGTCACTCAGCTGCACATAGACCCGCGCATCGACAGCCGCCATCTGGGCTTTTTCGGCGTGAGCTTCGGCGGCTACCTGGCGCTGCGTGTGGCGCGCCACCTAAGCGCCCACTTCAAAGGCGTGGTGAACCTGTCCGGTGGGCCAGCCATTGCGCCGTTTGCGGGCCTGCCGCGCCGCCTGAAGGAGGACTTCCGCTTCGCCTTCATGTGCGCGAGGGACTACGAGATGCAAAGGCGTTTCGACATGCTGGCCATCGATGACGCCTTTCCGCTGCAAACGGATCTGCTGTCGGTGCACGGCGCACGGGACGACATTTTCCCGCTCGCGCCACTGGCCGGGTTGCAGCAGGTACAGGGCGCGCGCCATGAACTGATCGTGTACCCGGGTGAGGCGCATGTCTGCCTCAATTACATCAACCAGTACACGGTGCACATTGCTGACTGGATGGCGCAGCGCCTGGTCGCCGGCACCGAGCTGGCGGCGTAAGCCTGCCTTTACTTTTTTGGATATCGCTATGAATAACTTCATCAAAACCAGACTAAGCCTGATCTACTTCAGTATGTTTGCCTTCATCGGCATTCACATGCCGTTCTGGCCCGTGTGGCTCAAGTCCAAGGGTATTTCGCCCTCGGGTATTGCGGCACTCACGGCACTGTCGTTTGCGCTGAAGATCGTCTTCACGCCCATGGTCTCGAAAGCCGTGGACCGCAGCGGGCAGCGCCGCCAGGCCATCATCCTGCTGGCCTTCGGCCTGTTGGCGGGCTTCCTGTTGTTCTTCGGCGTCGACGGCTTTTTGCCCATCCTGCTGCTCACGACCCTGAGCTTTGCCTGCTGGTCGCCCATCATGTCGCTCTCCGAGAGCCTGACCACGGTGATGGCGCAGGAGCGCGGCTTCGACTACGGGAAGATTCGCCTGTGGGGATCGGTCGGCTTCATGGTGGTGGCGATCTTCTCGGGCAAGCTGCTCGAGCGCTACGCCGAGCCTGTGCTTCTGTGGTCCATCTGCGGCGCGGCGGGCCTGCTGTTTGCGTCGGCCTGCCTGCTACCTAGGGTGCAGGTGGTCACGGTGAAAAATGCCAAGGCAGGTGCTGGCGTGTTCTTCCAGTCGAAATGGTTCGTGGTCTTCCTGATCGCCACCACGCTGATCCAGGGCAGCCACGCGGCCTACTATACCTTCGGTTCCATTCACTGGCGCGGCATGGGTCTGTCGGACCAGTCGATCGGCATTCTGTGGGGCGCGTGCGTGGCCGTGGAAGTGGTGTTCTTCGCTTTCGGTAAAGCGCTGCTGGGCCGCTTGGGCGCCATCAATGTGCTCATCTTGGGCGGCATCGCAGCCGCCATTCGCTGGGCCGTCATCGGCGCGACCGACAGCATGGTGCTGCTGCTGCTGGCCCAGTGTCTGCATGCGCTCTCCTTTGGCGCGGGCCACTTCGCGGCGATGCGCATCATTACCGAAAAGGTCGACGCTTCGCTCTCGTCCACAGCGCAAGGCATTTACTCCGCCTTCTCGATGGGGATCGGCATGGGCGTCGTGGTGCTTGCCTCCGGCCCGATGTACAGCGCGCTGCAAGGCTCGACCTTCTACGTGATGTCGGTGTTGTCGCTCATCGGTATGGCCTGCGTTCTGCTGCTTAAACCGTCCCAGATGCACAAGATAGTCCAACCGGATGCCGAGGCGCCGACCGGACTCGAAATGAAGGATGCCGCCTGATACGGCAGCCTTTGACCACACCCTGCTTTACAACCTAAGGAAAATAATATGACGATGCAAAACGAGAAAAAAGTAGCACTGGTCACCGGTGGCTCCGGTGGTATCGGCAGCGAGATCGCCCGCCGCTTGGCCAGGGAGGGTGCGGCCGTGGTATTGACCTATGCAGCTGGCAAAGAAGCCGCGGCTAAGGTCGTGGCCCAGATCCAGGCAGAAGGTGGCGATGCCCGCGCAGTGTGCGCCGACATCAGCGAGCCCGACGACATCAATGCGCTTTTTCGTGCGGTACTGGAGCAGCATGGTCGCCTCGATATCGTGATCAACAACGCCGGCGTGATCGCACCGGGCCCGATTGCGGCCGTGACCGAAGAAGTCTACGCCAAGGTCTTCGACGTGAACGTGCGCGGCGCGCTGCTGGTACTACGCGAAGCGGCCAAGGCGCTGAAAGACGGCGGTCGTGTGATCAACATCTCCTCGACCATGGTGGGCGCGCCGATTGCCGGCGCTGCACTCTACGCGGCTAGCAAGGCTTCGCTCGAAGCGTTCAGCCGCGTGCTCTCCAAAGAAGCGGGCCCGCGCGGCATCACCGTCAATGCGCTGCGCCTCGGTGCGACCGTACCAGGCATGTTCGCGAAAGCCCCGCCGGAGCGCCAGGCCGCGTTTGCCGAAGCTTCGCCCTTCAAGCGCCTGGGCACGCCGCAAGATGCTGCAGACGTTATCGCTTTCCTCGTCAGCGAGGGTGGACGCTGGGTGACCGGCCAGACCATCACCGTCGACGGCGGCGCTACCTAAAAACCTTACCGATTGGGCTACGCCGGAAACCCGGATTTTTCCGCGACCAGTAATGGCGTGGTTTCCACATAAACGACCGGTTGAGTGACAATCATTAAAACAACGATTTTGACGCTGATTGTTGTCACATAACCAGTGATTTATTCAAAGTCATGCAAATCATATGGGCTTCAGCTTTGGTGACGGAATTTTCTGGGGTTCCGGCGTAGAACCCCAACATATTGATATGCCCGTGCCTTTAAGTTCTGCGCAAATTCTCCCGTTGCTTCATCAACGTCTGTCTATACTCTTTACTGACACACACATCAGTGTGGGAAAGTGGTTGGTCACAAAACAAATGAGGTTATGGTTATGTCACGTTTAGCTACTCTACAGATTAAAGATGGACGGGAACTGACCCTTCAGGAAGTGCGATGTGTATCGGGGGGAGGGTTAGTTTCTAACGTAGTTGAAGGTGCGGGTTATCTGCTTGAGGATACGGTAGAAACTGTCGGCGAGTTTGTGGCTGATATTGGTCAGTTGGCTGGTAGTTGGTTAACCTACGATGGTCAAAGGCCAAAGCCTTGAGATGACTTTTAGGGAATGTTTCGTGTTAAGAATGACCCTGTAGGCCCCCTGTACACGTTTCTGTGTAAATGCCTTTTCTCAGAAGTGACCGTCCAGGCGGTCACCGAATAGGGGCAGTGACCGGGTACTATTGATGGTAACCAGCAGATAAAAAAATCAAACCGGCGTTGACTGATCGGGGAAGCCCTTATCGTG
>Ga0157366_1000503_pt1 | contig 17506 bp, 10 predicted proteins | sample AttbisABBM1_FD_113149 | JGI IMG/M metagenome (GOLD analysis project Ga0157366, IMG submission 113149) | Fungus gardens microbial communities from leaf cutter ant in Botucatu, State of São Paulo, Brazil - Atta bisphaerica ABBM1 | ecosystem: Host-associated > Fungi > Mycelium > Unclassified ...
CTAGAAGAGATTAGGAAGTGTGGATAAGAGAGAGATATTATCTATAGGTTGAGATAGATATGGTCAGATCAGAATGTAATACTTAACAGATATTTAATTGAGTTGATCTATGATAAGATATTGTTAGGGTTTGGGCTTTCAAGTAGAGTAAACTTTGTTATAAAAGACAAAAGACTTGCAGAGTTTTGAATGAGAGTAGTTTATCATGGAAGATGTCAAAGGTTGGAGTTTAGACTTCAGCATATGACATACTATTATGTAGTTATATCAGAAGTTACAAACAATGAACTTGATTCTTATCTTTATTTTCTTTTTAGTTTTCCTTTTCATTTTCTTTATTTTGGACTCAGGCAAAGAGTGTGATATGATGTCACATATGATGGTTATACAAGTCACAAAGTATGACAGAAATACAATATCTATTATAGAGTGGTTGTATATGTTATAGTCATAGTCACACAATCATGTGACATAGAGAAGGACATCAAAAGTTCTGGAACAGATGATGTCACATAGCATGATAACAACATATTAGCTTTATGAAAAGCATATGTACTTTAGAGTAGGTTAGTTATAGTGTGTACATAGACTACAGTCTGTAGTATATAAGATAGATTAGTTTGTACTTGGAATTCTATCAAGTTCTCTTATATTACTTAATACAAGAGTTATTTTTTATTTTATCACTTGAATCTAAGTCATAACAAGTTATGGTTATCTTTCTAAAGCTAGAGTAGGGCTCTTGTTTTACTTAGTCAGTATATCATCTGATTACATATACAACTATCTATAAATATATTTCTAACCCCTATTTATTTACTATTTGTGCACTGATTTTAACAAATAAACATATGAAAAGAAGTAGTCTATGATATATAGAGATAAGAAAGAAATCAAAAGGATAAAGCTACCACAGATACTAAACCTTGAAAAAAAAGAAAAAGAGTAGAGTTATCAGAGTGATATATAGCAAATGTAAGGGAACTGTCTCTTCCAAGACTTTTCTCTTCTATGTTTTTGGCTGATCTGTATTCCATGACCCCTTTCCACATCCACACTCATCTGATTTCCTGTGCTTAGAACCCCTTCAAGCTGCACACCAATACTCCTAACTATCTGGAAATATCATTAAATTCTCTTTTATGCACTCCCTTGCTCTTCCACAACACTCTGTGGTCTTCCAAAGTCTTTCAATGGTCACCCACACATCTGATTATCTGCTTTCCCACACTCTGGAAGTACCCACTAAGCATTCTGGCTCTCTTCTATTTTGGTTTCTCTATTCTAAACTGTTTCTGGCTACTTAAGTATCATCATTCCTTGCTTATGTAATCAGAATTCTGACACATTAGAATGGACCTGTTAATATATAAAGTAGTTGTCACCTTCAGAAATCTCCATTCTGTTCTCTTAGGATTTCCTGGAGGTGAGTGTCTAGTTTAGTATTCCTTGGACAATAGACTTAGGATTTCCTGGAGATTTGAAGTGCTTGGCTCTTCCACCCAGTTGCCCTAACAGCAAAGCTATTATTATTTGGTTGGAACAATAGGAAGTTTGAGAAGAAGTATCTGAGGAAGTTGGAGTGTACTTTTTGACCTGAATTTCAGCCATCAGGCTGAATTTTCCTTTCCTGATACTGAGGCTCCCACTTGTAGTAATTAGAAGACTACAGAGATGTGAGTCTGAATCAATACTAAGGTATAATCAACTGGCTCACTTCAGTTACTTGCAATACAGACAAGAACTGAAGTGAATGTATGTAAGAGTCCAATATTTATACTATGAGCTGAACAATACACATATAAAGTAGGAACAATTGTTCAGAATACCACAAGGTGATACAAAGCGAGCACATGGTGCAATGGCACAGTACAATGGCTCGGTGCGCGCTTGTATTTTCCTACACCACTTTCATGCAAGGATGGCCAACAGTGGCCAAGGTCAGATTATGAACTTCAGAGCAGAGCCACAATCGAGCTACAGTGGCCTATTGGTTTTTTTAATTCAACATGTGCTACAGGACCTCGTACACCACTTCTTCAAGTGCTATCAATAAGCGAAACCACTGGTCGCATCCTTCGACCGCCTTAACATCGCATCGCAGGACCGCGTATCCTGTTCTATATATGTCCTGTTGTTATATGTATCATCCTTCCGGATCATAGGATCGATCCAATGGGCTAATATATCTCAATAAGCATCCAATGCTAAGTATAGCACTAGGGGACTACTCATGGATGTCACTTCGAGGACATAATCGGCCCCGAGGACAGAATCGTGTCTTGAACTAAGAGGGATCAATCCGATACTACAGTTCATATCTGAAAATATAGTCAGATTGGAGCCTTTATTAGCCCAACAAATCCGATTCTATCCAACTCTACCCGAACTTCCCGTGGGAGGGCTCTATAAACAGCACATGACGCTTATGGACGGCATTATTCCTTCATTATTCCTTGTGATCGCCATTGAGAAGCAGGGTAAATTTGGCCGGACTCCTAAAATATGTGCGATATAAATTACCAGTCTTCTGACCAGAAATCACTGTCTATTTCTGTTATACATACATCCTGAGATCAACGACTGAGATCTCATGCATTCTCAGAAGCCAAGGAGCGTGAATGACAACGTGTGAGCGTTAACGCAACTACCAGTTAACCAATTGCTCATCCATTTTTCGTTCAAACTCCACATCCTCTTTCACCGCGTGACCGGGGTTAGCTCGGGTAATAATTACGACTATGTGGCTGAAGTCGAGCGTTGTGCATGTGGATTAGGCGGTGTAGCAATGCTATGCCAGCAAAAGTAGAAGATGTTTGATAGCTCAAAGGTAGACAAAAATGTCAGATCCCCTACTTGTTGCTCACTGTTCAATCTAGAACGGAACTAATCATTTCGAGCAAAATGATGTCTTGCGGCGGGATTTTTCTCTGTTACACGTGGAAGTCATGATGCTCCTAAGTCGGAAAGACAATGTAAGTTAGAAGCTGGGCTATAATCACAGTGAATGGGGAAGTAACCGTGGAAAGAGAAGCATGCCCATTATAACTTGAAGTTGAATCCAGGTGAACTCTCCAGAGAAGCGATGACTGATGTTACAAGATTTCCTTTATCGGTAGTATTTGAAGAGTCTAAGACCCAATGGAGGTCTGCATATTTAAGAAGTTGGAGTGCTTACATCGTGACCATATTACTGAGAAGGCCACTTTGTTAGGAATAGGAAATGAACGATGGCAAGGAAATATGTGCCGAGGCCACGAGCGCCCCCCCCAGTTCTCGTGTTGAGGTAAGTCTCGTCATATCATAGGATATTTTCTATAGGCTCACTCGAGTGCTGAGAATCTTCCTATCGATTTGGAGCTTGTGAGGCAGATAGGCAGTAGACAGTCCATGCTTTGTAATGAGATCTTGAACATCTCAAGGAAAGGGAGGGTCAGATTAGTAGGTGAAAACCTCATTGATCCACCTCCGATGATAGCTAAAGGGCATCTTGTCGTGAAACAGTGGAAGTATCACAGGAAAGCAGCATGCTTCAAGAAAAGCTCGTAGTCACTCATTCGAACCGTATTCAATGCGACATAGGTGCCATTCATTACACTGATGAGCAGACTTCAAAGTAACTCTTGGGGCTTACTTGGGGTCTGAGCGAGGTCGGATAATGATCGCTTGCGGTATAAATTTCAAACGACGTCTAGACGGTGAAGATGAGGCAATGATGAACGATTATGCATTTGAGATGAACGTTGTATGGCAGTTGTTTATTTGTTCAGAACACGTTTAGGGGTTTTTTGAGGATGACATTGAATTCAAGACGAATCATAATCATATGATGGCCCGTAAATCGAAGCAGACAAAGGTCCCCGCAATGAAAGCCGGTCAGAAGGGTATACCACAACAATTGATAGCTTCGAGTCAGTCGTCAGATCTGGTGGACGAAAGCGCCCGTAGGAAATACCCCCTTGTTTATTTCTCCGCCCTGACATAACCGCGACATAACCGCGTGACAGATGACAAATGGGTCCTCTGATATATAAAAAGCCACAACCACAACCTCAATTTCTACCGGACCATCTGACTTACCCAACTAACTTCGACCCATTGCTCGTATTGTTTATGTCACCAATTATATGCAACTATCCCTCTGAACTTCTTGATGTCATTTGCTCCCAAATTTTTGTTAATGGTCTCCCTCCTGTCGAATCTTCCCTTGACCCTACCATTACAACAAATAGTGGAGTCCCTACTGCCTATCCTTCTTCCACGCCTCAGGCTTACTGGCCCGAGCCGGTTGTAAGGTGCACACTTGCCAGTCTTTGCCTTGTTAATCATGCTTGGTATGAGGCTGCTAAACCTTGGCTCTGGAGAAGGTGAACTGCATTCCTCACGGAGTCTCGAAAGTTGTTAACTTGGATATTCAGACTTGAAGTAAGACTTCCTCGCACATGGCTTTCTCTCGTCGAGGAGATTGCCTGGAACTATGAAGAAGAGACTGTCGATTCTGTCATGCAAAAGACGATACAGGCAGTTGCCAAGGCCGCAGCCCATGCATCGACTTTTGCCTCTGACAAAGATGCGGTACTTAAGTTGGAAGCTAGTTTGTTGGATACGCTTGAGCTTCCCGACAACAGCATATGTCCAGACCTTCTTTCCCCGATTCCCTCCCGGAACCCGAGCCCAAGGCGTATTCGACCAAAGAGCAAGTCCCCTGCTCGATGGAAGATTCTGCGTTCCATCAATGACGCTATCCAGGATGTATTGGATAGTAGGACTCCAGGTGTACATGGTGCGTCTCGTTGTCTTGTGTTGTTGACTCTGACGGTGTGGAAAAACCTTCAGTGCCCACTCTCAAAGATCCCCGTCCCGGTCGTCACGTCCAACATCTCGATTTCAATCATTTCCGCACCATCGGTATGCGGCGGTCAGTGGAAGAGGGTGTGAACAGTCGATTCGTCACCGGTGATCGAGTGGAGGCCATATTGAAGGTGGGTTCCTTGAATTGATGTGGCTATTCTAGTAGTTAATGGATTGCCAACTCAGGAAATGCCGAACTTGAAAGCATTTGGTGCCACCGAATATATGGATGGTGCCTTGACCCTTCCAGTTTTGAACGAGTTGTTCCTTCGTGGTGGGCCTGTAGGAGGTCGAGGACGCTATTCTCGAGGACGCTCGTTTTTTGACCTCTCCGATGCTGAGGAAGAGAATCGCGAACGTAGAAGGGAGTGCAAGGATCTCGAGGCCGTCGACTTCACCGGTTGTGTTAGTGCTGTCTTTGTCAATGCTTTCAACGAGTTTGTTACCACTCATCTCATTGCATCTGAGCATGAGTTACACGACGACGACGAGATTCATCCTCGCCGTATCCTGTTTGTGGATGAGCCGCTAACCTTCCCAGGGCTTCAACGTCTTGGAATGAGGGGTGTCAAGTCCATTTTACCGCGGTTCTTGGGTCCTTTCATTCTTGCTTTCCCCTCCTTAAACCAGTTGGATCTCTCTGGCACTCGAGTCACATCAGAAATCCTCGAATCTCTAGGCACCTCTAGTACAGTCCGTCTAAAGTCCCTCGCACTCGCTAGGTGTGTTAAATTGTCCAGCGAGAGTATTCGAGACATCTTGGTCGCCTCGCCTGTGACTATGAACTTGAAGGAGCTCAATCTCTACGCAGACATGACATACTTGTCTCCTTTGACGCGAGAGGATTTCCTTGAGATCGTTACCTCTGCACCTTGCTTTACCAGCGGCGAACTGCAATACTTGGATATTTCTGGCGTACCTGTTGACGAAGACATTCTCAACCGCTTCAAACCTCAGCCGAAGCTCCGTTCTTTTGGGTTATCTCACTTGCCTGCCTTGGGATTGAAGGATATCCAAATCTTCATGACTGAGAAGTCATTCAACGTGGAGGTTCTCACATTGATCAACACTTCACCTGAACTCGATTTTGGACTGCGAGTCAACTCGAATGCTCGAAATGCGGTCATCAACTTGCATGCCCATCTCATTCGTCCTCTTTCCACACCTCCATTCTCTTTCAGTGCCAATCGACAGCCATCTCCGACCCGTCTGCGGGTTGTGGAGCTTTCGACAGGCATGCTTGGGGCACTTGGGGCTGGTGCTGGTGCATGGCGCATCATCAGGAGTAAGGGTGGTCGAGGCTGGTATGTAGATACTGCTAGCACGTGGGTTGCAGAACCGGGATCGGGTGTCGGAAGCATTCTCAAGCGTGGCTTGGCTGTGGACCACCCATTCCGTGTCGAGATGCAGCGTCTCTCTGACGCCAATGGTAATGTCAGTAGCGGGGTGGGTTGGCATGCCCGCAAGATGGAGGTATGATGCCATGTCGATATGATATGTCAAGTGACTGACTTTTATATGTATAGGTGCTCCATGGTCATGGTTTGCTTGGGCGTGAGGATGGATTATATGGTGCTGTCTCGTTCGCTTACCAGGGTTGATTTCATCTCAAAAGTGACATATTGCCTGCCCATTGTTGTCTAGTCTACTCGTTTAATTATATCCATCAGTTACTATTTTCGGTAGAAGCTGTTAACCCGTGGGGATAACGTGTTGTTTCACCCATAAAAGACTCATTGGACACGTCAAAATTATAATCATCTTCTCCACTGTACTACCAGCTAGTTCATAGTTCATTGGACCTATGTCTGTGTCGGTTCACTCATGGGATGGCAAGACAGATGTGCTAATGGATCCGAGGCCCTCAGCTGCAAGCAATCAAAGTGCTCCCACTCTTACAAACAGGAGGAAACATATTCAGTCGTGTCCTCCACCTGTTCCACGCTCACAATCTATCAGACAAGAACCCACTGATGATGAGGCAAAGCGACCCAAGCGTGCCATGACATTCAACCACTTGACCCGTAGCTTTTCAACAATGTTAATACCCGAACGACCAATTGCTGAAGAGCCTACTTTTCGCGAGTCTCTATGGGCGATTTTTCGTTGCTCCTGTACGTTTTGGTTTCGTCGTGCTTTGGGATCTGGGAGCTGATCACTAGCCAGACCTGAATGTTATGCTCGTCTTCGTCCCCGTTTCAGTGAGTGTATCCTCGGAGGTCCAATTCTCGGGGTTGGCGGAGCTCTGACAAACATGAACTGTATAGTGGGTACTCCATTTTGTTCTCCCTGAAACAATGGGAAACAGAGATACACTCATTTTTGTATGTAAGTGCATCGACAAAATCCAGTGATTGTGGAGCACAGGTTAACCTTAACAATTGTGTTGCGTCAGTTTCATTCCTTGCAATCATTCCTTTGGCAAAGGTCTGTTCAGGACTCAACCATCGATGTTGATAGCTGGTTGAACTGTGTCATTCGACTTTGTTAGCTGTTGGGCTGGGCCACAGAAGAATTATCTATGCGTGTAGGCCAAACGCTCGCTGGCCTGCTGAATGCAACATTGGTAAAGGTTTCTGACTCAGGCATAATCATCACAATGCTGACTCGCATATTACGGAATAGGGGAACGCGTAAGTCGCTCGGAAATCGCCCTTAACAATGCGCTTATGAACGAATACGATACACTCCAGGGTGGAGCTTATCGTAGCTGTTCGTCGCGATTCCTCACACGATGTGCATGTCAGCCTGCTAAATGGACTTCATTTAGATCATAGCCCTTGTGAAATGCCAATTGCGCATTGTGCAGTCCTCATGTAAATTATCTTCACTTCTGGTGCAGTGGTTGATTCCTGTACGACATTGATGGCTGATGACTGATCTTTTCCGCAGTGGTGGGATCCATACTAAGCAATCTGCGTACGTCTCTGAAGATATTTTACTGGACTACACTGAATGGCAATCGTCTGCTTCAACAGTTCTCGTCCTCGGAATGTGCTTTTTCGCAGGTGGTCTCAAGTACCAAGAGCAGGGTTTCGGCGCGGGTATGTGACAACTTGATTTCTTGTGCGTTAAGTAATCTCCGGCAGGCGCGATCCAGTTGAACTCGTCACTGTTAACATTAAGTGTCATCGCCGTCCTGTTACCGGCGGCTTTCCACTTTGTCGCCGGTGATCAAATCCCTGATAACGTAGAAGGTGCTGACATTTTGGCTGTGAGTCGCGGAGTAAGTGTATTTCACTTTGGATTCAGGCACGGTTGATTTGACCCTATCGGGCAGACATCCATCATCCTTCTGGTTGGTGAGTGGTATTCTTGAAGTGCTGTGGGCGAAATTTTATGTCCATGAAATTCCATTACAGTCTATATTGGATACCTGTTATTCCAGCTCTATTCGCATGCCCAAATGTTCCAGGATGATGCTCCTGACGTTACTCCATCGACGGAATTCACGTATTACAAGAAACGGAGGCAAGAAAAAGCGAAGAAGGCTTTCGAAAATAAATTCAACGAACAGGATTTACAGACAATGCCTCACAGCCCTGCGCAAATGGAAACTATCGGACATGACGCCGTCACCAAGACCTCTGATGAGCATACGTCAAGCACAGCGGTTCCCTCTAGACCAGATGGGAACCTCCATTGCACTTCTAATGTCTCAACAAATGACATTGAAGCTGTTTCATCGGAGTCTCAAATTGAAAGGCCCTCGTTGACGATCTCCATTGCTCTCGGACTCCTTGTAGTTGTTACTGTGGTAAATATCCGATTTACCTTCCACCACACTGCCTTTATCTGAACTTGGTTTATTAGCTGGTTGGAGTTACTGCTGAATTTCTCGTAGACTCTATTGACGGCCTAACCGCCACTGGCGTTATCAGCCAAGAGTTCGTCGGAATTATCCTCCTACCTATCGTTGGCAATGCAGCTGGTGTGTCATCTCAATGATCAAATTTCAGGCTAAGCCTCACATCTTTCGAAAACACAGAACATGTTACTGCTGTCACTGTTTCCATCAAAGACAAACTCAGTCTGAGTTTAGGCGTAGCCGCAGGTTCCAGTCTGGTAGGCTCCATTCACGCCTCAACTAGTGGGTGTTAATATCGTCTGCTTATCTGTATCCTTAGCAAATAGCCCTTTTCGTGATTCCGTGAGCTTTTCCCTCAACTGATTCGCTTTCGCACTTCATAGTTTTTATCTAGGCTTATTGTTACCCTCGGCTGGATTATCGATAAGCCAATGACACTCCTTTTCGATCCCTATGAGTCTATTGTTCTCTTTTTCTCAGGTAGACCAGTTCTTACTTTAGCCCTTGCGCTAGATAACTGAATTCCCATTTATCCTTAGTTCTTGTAGTCAATTACGTTGTCCAAGACGGAAAGTCGAATTGGTTGGAGGGATTTGTTCTCATGAGTGAGTTTATTAGATGCTTGTGTTAGGTCACTTGTCTTATTGAGGCTTTCAGTGCTTTATCTTATCCTTGCGATCACATTCTGGTTTTACCCAGGTATGTTGTACAAATCCATCTCATGAATTTTGACTGATAATAGATCGAAACACACCAGCATTTGATGCTTCAGGGCTCTTCTCCCAATGCCAGTGATCTTGTCGTCATCGTTCCAAGTTTATTAAACTTCTATACCCGTGATATATCCTTATCAACGAGTAATGGGATACAGTCACTGAGGTTCTCAGCTTCACAGATTTACTTTTGATTGAAGGCTATCAAAATCTCGGATCCTACATCTCTACTTTTCTCAGGCGGGCCTTCCTTTCCTCCACGTCTCTTACCCGGGCACCTCATCACGTTTCCTCTCAGTCAGGGTTATTTTCCAAATAGCAAACGATATTTATCTTCAAAAATTGATCTCTGACGTTGAGTTTCTAGGTACACTGGCCTTGGAGAGACAGTCCAGTGCTGGGATCTTGCAGCCATCGTTATCGACACTCTTTATTACTTAATCACTACTTTTATTACTACTTGAATTTACTCGGTATCATGTTTGTGCAATCATGTCGCACCTGCTTGAGAGAACATCCTCTTTCGTCTCAGCACTCACGCCTCAATGGATAACTAGTCTCCAGAGGGAGTTTTCTGGACACTAGTTCAGTTATGGTAGATAGTCAATGCTACTGCTGGTAGCTGGACCAAGAACAAAGTGTCGAAGACATTGGACTATTCTTAGCTCAATACCTCTTGAGCTGGAGTCTGTAGATAACCATTGGGCTGAGGGTCTGATGTTGATGACATAGTCTGAGCAATTTATGGTTGAGTTGGTGCTCTCTGTCTGATCCATTTCAGCTACCAAGTTGCAGCACATATGTATGTATTAATCTAGGGTAATTCCACTTTCCACATCCACAGAGTATGTGTCTTGTCTGTAGTGCAACAGTGCAACAGTGAGAAGAACACTAATCTATGTCTCTTGCCTTTTTCCTCTTTCCTTTCCAAAAAATACTTTAGAACATGATTTGGATTTAAAAAAGACATGTAGCTACAAAAAACCATGGGTTCTGAGTAAACAGCTGAATTTCTCCAAGTAACCTTTAGCTTTACAAGAAGGCTGTCTCCAAAGAGGCTCTTGAGGCAACACCTTTGATTCAGTCTCTTCACCCACTTCATCCTCAAAAAGTTCTTCATCTACTCTACTTCAGCCAATTCATTTATGTTGTGTTCTTCATCTGAGGTCTTGGGATCAAAGAATTTGATGTCATCCAATTGTGCCAACAGTGCTGGTCATGCTGTGTAAAAGCACCATCAGTCAGAATACTGGCATAGCTGGTATATAACATGGCATGTAGGTCATGGATAAAGAAAACAAGCTTCTCAAGCTGAGGTGGGATATTTATTGTGATCCTCTGATCTTCCAGGGTATTATGACTTAAGTCCTAGAGTTTGGACAAAAGAGGAAACTTGTATTGTTTAGCACAAAAGAACTCAGTAAAGTTCCTAGTATATGTGTGTCTACTTTATATACTTCAGGTGCATAGTCTGTGCATACCTACATCTAGCCTACTATGAGTTATGTAGATAAAAGTTATTTTTTACCCTTCTGACATGTCACATAGTGTTGTGACCATGACTGTGATATATGTGACCAACTAGTGACAGTTTTCACACCTTGTCATGTTACTGTAACTGTTGTGACAGTAATATGTGATGTCATATTGTTTCTCCTTTTACTAAGTTCCAAAGTAAGAAAAGAAAAGAGATAAGGACTTAAATAAGAAAAGAGAAATAAGAAAGAAACAAGTTTACTATCTTTGATTATGATACAAGATTTCTATAAGTACAGTTCTCTAAAGGCTTGGTTTTCAAGTGTAAGTGAAAATTAGAATACCAAACCCTTGTGCTAGTTGTCTTAGACTCTTATGTTTTATTTTTATTTTCTTCTTATTTATTTTTCTTAATTTTTCTTTTCTTTTCTTTTTCTTCTTTAGACAATGAAGAGATATATGACTATAGTTACATGATATATCACATATCACATGACAATATACATGACTATAAACATGTAATATGTGCAATAAAAGGCTGTAGAATATAGATATACTAAAATATGATATTAAAACATATAGCTATAGTATGTTATCCTCATGGTATATATATAAACTCTATATAAATATTAGAGTAGAATAATATATAGTATAGGAATTAATTTGGGAAAAACTTATTGTCAAGTTTTCTTGTGATCTCTATAAAACTCTTTATAATTAAGACTACTTAGTGAGCTGCTAACTATTTTTGGTTAGTAGTTACCACAATACTAGTAGATAAGAAATACAAAATAGACAAGTTTATAAAAGGATCTGTTAGAAGAACAGATTGTGCAGTAGCTATGAGGACAACTGGACAAAGTCTATAGTATTCCAGCAGTGTTGTGGCAACCACTTATTAAGACAACCAATAAACTACTAAAGCAAACTCAAGAGTGAAGTATCTCATAGGAATTACAAGAAAACTCAACAAGGAGTCCCTAATGTATTCCTATACTATATATACTAGTATACATAATCTATGCTAATGATAAATAACCCTACTCTAATATCCATATGTCTACTATAAGTATACAATATATACTATAAGATAAACATACTGTTTACATACACCTTAACATCATCCTTCTAGTCTCTTCTCCCAGATTCTAGACCTATGGCATAATGTCATGTGATATATCATGTGCCTCTTTATTGTCCAAGAAATAAAAGAGAAAATAAAATAAAAGAGAAATTAAATCAAGGAAAATAGATTAAAAGAAAAGAAAAGAAAAATAAAATATAAGAGTTTAAGCATACTATGACAAGTAGAATCTACATCTCCAGAGTTATATTTTCTAACAATACTATATATGACTCACTTTCAGAAAAAATTCTAAGAGAACAGAATAAAGTTTCCTAGAGATAACATGAATCTCATATGAACAAAAATATATACAAATGGCATTCAAAACAATCATAGAGGAAATAAAGAACAAGAAGGAACTCAGAGGAGTTACTAAGCCTATTTAGGCTTCAGTAGGCATTGTAATAGCACTTAACATGTCACTGAAGTATAACCTAGTTACTTACAAAAAAGCTATGGCTTATCTGTTATGACTTAAAGACCTTAGGGTTGGTCAATGAGCAGAACCTTGTATAGGGTTATACAAGAAAACTCAATAGAGAACTCTATACAGAATCATCTACCTTTTATACTAAGCTATGGTGGTCTGTGCTACTACTCCTCTAGCCTACCCTAAAGGCTATGTAGTTGCCTCAAGACCAATATATGTAAGACATATTGGTATAACATCATTCTTCTAGGACCTTCTATGTTTTTTTCTATGACCTCATGACTTGTGACTGTTACTGTTACCATGTCATCTGATATAACTGATATGATAGTGTGATCATGACATCGCTCTAGCCCTAACCCTAAGTTCAAAAGGAAAAATAAATTAAAAAGAAAGTAAAAAGGAAATATTAAATAAAGAAATAAGCATCCAAGCTTTGCACATCTGACATTATCCTAATATACTTTTCAAAGAAAGCAATAGTAAAGAAGTTTGTAAAAAAATTGTTTACAGAGGTTAGTAAACCAAAAAATTACATCTTTAGCCACAAATAGGTTTTTAAGCACAAACTCAATGCTAATGGCTAGGTGGAACAATACAAGACTTGTTTAGTTACTCAAAACTTCTCACAAGTTAAAGACATTAACTATAATGAAACTTATGCTCTTGTTACAAAGTATGCCATTATCATATACTATCTGACTTTATTTGATATCTGCATTCATTTACTCTCTTCTAGTATGAATCACACTCTATCCTAATCAATCCAAGAACCAAACCTCTCTTTATTAATCCCATGGAGTTCTGGATGATAAACCTCATAATGCCTAATAATCTAGAGTATGCATAACAGTAGTATTATTAGAAAGAACTTCCTATATTTAAGAATGATAGTCACTATGTAGATTCTTTAGTCTGATAATTAACTTAGATTTGTGCTATACTTGTCTCACTGTCTTCTGAATTTTTCTCATCTGAAATATAACTATGTAATGAGTAGGCTAGGTATAACATTATCTGTTGAAGCCAAGGTTGTTATCTGTATAACACTACTTCTAAGCCCTTTTCTGTTCTATATTTACTAAGTTGAGTCTTCTGTCCTGTCTTCTGTCAAAGCTAAAAGTGATGAACTTAACTTTTTCTTATTCTCTTTCTCATTTTTATTTTCTTTTTTTATTTTCTTTTCTATTTTTCTATTTTTAGAACTAGAGTTAGGGTTGAAGTGACAAGATCATGCTGTTACACATCAGTCACATCAGATGATATGGTCACAAGTCATATGATTTATGGAAGGACATAGAAGATTCTAGAAAGATGATATTATACAATGTGTGCAACATATGTTGACCTTAAGGCTAACACATGGCTGTTTAGAGTAGGTTAGAAGTAGCTAGCATGAACCATGTGGATTTAGTATATAAGGTAGACTATCTTGTACAGAGTTCCCTATCAAGTTCTCTTATGTTAACCCAATACAAGGTTCTTTCTTTTGACCAATCCTAAGGTCTTAAGTTTGTAACATCTTCCATGCTATAATCATGAATATTCTTGGTGTATATTATTCTAAAGTATTTAGAATAGCTACTATTTTTAGGAGACTTTATTTTGTTCTCTTAGATTTATCTTAAGAAAATACTGTTATGAACTGACTTAATATTTCTTTTATCTTTTCTTTTATTTATTTACTTGAGTTCTCATAGAATGTCACATGACAAGTTATATTGATGGCAGAACCTTGTCCCACACCTGCATCTGTATCACAGACTCTAGAGAGAAAAAAATTCCAAGAATATTGAGCTGATCTACCTATAAGATAATCAGAACAGAAGTCCACAACACAGTCTGGAAAGCCAAAATGTCTAAGAATCAAAGTAAGCATGCTATGGTTCAAAGAGGGAAAGAATTGCACAATATCAAATGCTACTACACTAGTTTTGAGTCCCTTGGCCCAGCCAGCTCAAACCAAGTGCATTAGAAAGACACCAGACTAGAATATATGATATAGAAAGGTAGTAAAAGATTTTGGTAGATATAATATTATAGTAGAAGCACTTTATATAGACTAGGTGCCAAATGTATAAGTAGTAGTCCAATCTAATAGAACTTCTTGACAAGTTCTCTTGTAAACTCCACCTAATGGTGTCATGACTTGAGTGGTTGTTACAACATAAGAGAGAGTATTGAATAAACAATAATGATTACATAAATCATTCATTGACGCTATGTTTCAGCTGACTAATGATGTTGCTGTCTTAATTGGTCGTTATAACTAGCAGTCTTTATGATTTGTACCCCGCTCCTTTACTCCCCAATCCACGGTCCACCTACTCGAGTCCCTTCAACAGGGAGTGAATGTTCATTTGATGATCACCGGCTTCGAGTCTCAAAATAGCTCTTTTGATCTGATGATGATAATGATAGTTGGCGGTGGTGCACGATGGAAATGACCTAGAAAACATAACGGATCCCTGGTACATGCAATTTACATCAAGTGGCTCCGAGGCTCAATGTTGCCTTGCAGTACCTAACGATCCGATGGACGCCAACATTCGAGTATGACAATACGACTTGTCATGAGAACCATGAGAACCATCAAAGCTGTCACTCGTCACGGTGACGTTCTCAAGTATCTGAGGACCTCAGGACGTGAGTTCCAATTGTAATGCAGAGTAGATGAGACCTAGGTTCTCTTGCTTAGGAGATATTGTATGACAGGTCAGCGGAAATGGTACAAGTCATTGCCGAGAACACGTTTACGACTGCACGTAGAAATCATACTGATAGACCATCCAAATCAGCGAACATGCTGGTGAATCATTCATGTCAGTAATGACATCTGATATCAAGGCAGTCAATACACACTTGATACAAATACTGGGCTGAGAACGCCTGGGTTGATTCTTGCTGTCCCGAAGATGAACAATTCTGTCGAAAAGTGTCCAAATGCGATGAGGTACGTGAATAAAGCCATGTCATAAATTCTGACTTATTGTGAGTAGCACCACAAGGGCCACATAGGATGGCACATACGCTTTTTCGTGAATGTGGAAGGCGGCGTAAAATCGCACGACTGCTGAAGTTAAGGTCCAAACAGCGAAGGTGCGAGCATGGAGGGCAGTGACTGGTTAAGAGAGTGTAAGAAACACCCGAGGGCATACAAAGACACATACCCGAAGCAGCAGACACGTTGTTATAAACTCGACGGGTGAGTTTCAGAGTCATAAAGTTCTGCAGTGTGTTAAAGACAGCAGCCGAGGCCACAACAAGCTGCCATTTTGCCAGAAGGGAAGGCGGAAGAACTCAAATTGGAGCTATGAGCTTTCGGATGCATTACTGAAACCGGAGACGACTCACTGGTATTGACTTTATCGAACAAGTCGGCCATTGGTAGAAGGCAATAGGAGCGAAAGAGTTGCCAGGCACTAGTTCCATGTGGCCTTACGTAAATCAGGAATGACAAAAAAGGACTACGGCCCAGAATGATAGGCAAGTTCAATTTGGGCGAAGCATCTCATGCTGCCTTCAACATGCTCTCCTCGTCGCCGGAAACGAGCATTTCCATCCCTGACCGGCCTCAGTCTGCTCGTTCCATGTCCAGTAACTCGAGTATCTCTAGTGGCGTCAGCCTGACGCGACGCTCTCGGACCCGAACACGCTCCAGAACAGTGACCGGGCCCCCGAACCCATCTGTAGATTCTACCTCTCAGCCAGATGTAATTCCTCGAGTCCCCAATACCCTCAATCCGCAGCCTAGCACCAGCAATAGGAGTCTGGCTTCGCACGCAGATGACTCTGCCGTTGGAGAGGTCACCCTTGTGGCCTGTCTCCCACAATCATCTCCGATGCCGCTTAAGTTGGTATGTGAAGCTCTTTCATAAGAAAGGTCTGAGGAATTTCATACTGATTTTCAACCTCTTCTTAATAGTCAAAAGCCGCCAAGCAGGCCTCCCATCTAGCTTCCATAGAAACGTCATATAATCCAGCGCTTTCTGCCTTCGCCCGTGACCCCGAGCTTACTCCCAATGCTCGCGATTCATTTTCAACCCAAAAGTCCAGTACCTCTTCCTTCTACCCCCCTTCCACCTCGACTATATCAAAATCAGAATCTCCTACTTCACCCCCGGCCGCCGCAGAGGAAGTTTATCGGCAACAGGACATCTCATCGTTTATCGAAGACGTTGGAGGAATGCAGAATTATGATGGAGATGATGTAGCTTATCGGCTTCGACTTCTCGTCAAAAACAATTACTTCTTGCCTCCAGCTCACATGAAGCCTTCTCCTGAGGATTTTGCTGCTTCAACAAACGCAAAAAAGTCTCCCACACCAACTTTCCTGGACATTTTTCGCGTTGGAAAGTCCAGGTCGAGGCCAACACTAATAACATCTGCTCTCGGGAGTGGACCCATGCTCAGAACGACATCAGATACCATCACTTCTCCATTTACTCTCCGCAACCACCAGCGTGCTCTGCATTCCCCACATAATATGGCATTTCCATTGAATGGGAGCCTTGACCGCGGTCGGGTTGCCGTTGTCAGGGAGCGAGTGACTGATATTGCTGTGGCGGCTAAGCAAGCCGAGCAGGAGATGAAAACGCGGAATGCGAGGCGGGATTCTGATAGAGGAAGGCGGCAGCTACAAACGCTAGTAAAGCGGCAAGTACAAGATGCAGATGATGTGATTGATCCAACGGATGCTGTCGATATTCCTTTACCTGCCTCGAACTATCCTTTTGCAGTGCAAGCATCCGCACTGCACGGGTTGGGGGTACAGGAATCCGTAGGGGCGGCTATACTCGCGGATCGGTTGCCCCCAAATAGCCCAGGCATGTCATCGGCAGGCGAAACGGATGACCATTGGAGGAAAGTGTTATTACAACAAGCCGTCCATCACTCATTAGATAACACTCCCGACGAGTCGATGTTTTCGTATGCCCCTGGTACATCTAACCCTATGCTTGCAACTCCGCGAGTTAACGGTGAGCTATCCAGGAGCACAACCCCTGGAATGCGAGCAAAGCGCTTGCAGAAACATATTGTGGAACCACAAATTAGTTTCCAGGTGGAGGAAATTTCAATGGAAGCTCAGATCGGCAAGGAAG
>Ga0157366_1000504_pt1 | contig 17504 bp, 20 predicted proteins | sample AttbisABBM1_FD_113149 | JGI IMG/M metagenome (GOLD analysis project Ga0157366, IMG submission 113149) | Fungus gardens microbial communities from leaf cutter ant in Botucatu, State of São Paulo, Brazil - Atta bisphaerica ABBM1 | ecosystem: Host-associated > Fungi > Mycelium > Unclassified ...
TCAGATTTCTAGGAGTAGTAATAGGACTAGAAAGAATTAAGATGAAAGATGAGAAGGTGAAAAAAAATGTTAAATTGGCTGATTTCTAAGAGAGTTAAGGATGTTCAGAAATTTTTGAGACTTGCCAACTACTACAGTCAGTACTACAGTCAGTTATTAGAGACTTTGCAATCATAGCCAGGCCATTACATAACCTGGTAAAAAACAGCAGAAGTGGAAATAGATAGAAAAACAGGAAAAAGTATCCAAGAAGTTAAAAAGAGTATTTACTTAAAAACTAGTATTAGTAGTACCAGATTTAGACAAAAAATGAGAATGAAAGTGGATATGTCAGATTATGTAATGGAAGAGGTATTGTTAATGGGATGTGAAAATAGGAAATGAAGACTAGTTGTTACAATCAAAGACTCAAAGTGTTAAGTTAACAAAAAAACCTTGTATTAGAGTTAATACAATAGAGTTTCAAGTACAAAGTATTTATCTTATATACACTAAACTAGTGGTTTATGTAATACTAAATCTAATCTATCCTAAAAGCCATGTATTAACTATAAGATCAACATATAGTAGACATGCTATATGATATTATTGTTTTAGAACCTTCTATATCCTTCTATGTGACACAGTGTCATGTGATGTGACAGTTTGTGACAGTCATATATAATATCCTAATCCTAAGTCCAAAATAAGAAAATAAATAATAAATAATAAATAAAATAAGAAGAAAAATAAAACAAGCTAAGTTTACTATCTTCAGCTCTGATACCAGTAGCATATTTGTCAAAGTCTCTCAATGAGATGAAAAGAAATTACAAGATTCATGATAAAATGCTAGTAATAATTAGAGAATTAAAAAACTAGAGATATTCATTAAAAGGTACTAAGTATAAATTCAAGGTCTGAACAGATCATAAAAACCCAGAATACTTTATAAAGGCACAGAAGTTAAACTACAGACAAGATAAGCATCATATCTGTCCAGATCTAACTTCACTCTAAAACATATATCAGGAGCAAGAATAGAAAAGGCAGATAAACTAAGTAAGAGACCAGATTAGAAAGAAGAAGTAGAAAATGATAATTGAGAAGTGATGAGTAATAGATAGAAGAAAAGTTGGTATTGAAAGAAGAAAAAATTTATATGCCAAAGAATAAGAAGTTGTGAGTAGAGATAATCCACTTACATTATGATATACTAGTAGCAGGATACAGAGGGTGATGAAAGACAATGGAGTTGGTAACAAGAAATTATTAGTGGCTAGAAGTAGCAAAAGATGTGAAAAAGTATGTGGATAGTTGTGATTTATGCTAGAGAATGAAGAATAGGATAGAAGAACTAGCAGAAAAGTCAATGACAAATGAAGTACTAGAGACTGCAAACATATCTGCATATCTGATGGTTGAGTTCATTACAAAGTTGCTATTAGTAGCAGAAAAGAATGTAATCTTAGTAATATGCAATAGGTTGTCCAAGATAGCTTATTTGGATTGCTAAAGAGCATAATATTAGATAGAGAACTATAGTTTGTAACAGAATTGATGAAAGAATTGAATAAGATGTTAGGAATTGAGATGAAGTTGTCAACAGCATTTCACTCTCAAACAAATGGTCAAACAGAGTATATGAATTAAGAGTTAGAATAGTACTTGCAGTTCTTTGTGGATCATAGGCAGAAAGATTGGACAGAGTGGCTGGAAACAGCAGAGTTCATAGTGAATAGTAAGATCTACTTAGCAAAAAAGTGTCTTCATTCATAACAAACTATAGAAAAGAGAGTTAGAGATAGGAACAGATATCAGAAGGAAAGGGAAAGTAAAAAAGACAACAGAGTTTGTAAAAAGAATAAAGAGAATTTAGAAGGAAGTAGGAATAGTAATAAAAATAGCATAGGAAGAAATAAAAAGACAAGCAGATAAGAGGAGAAGAAAGGCAGAAGTATAGAAGAAGAGAGATAAGTAATACTGAATACAAAAGACTTAGTATTCAAAAAGTGACTAACAAGAAAACTAGTAAGCTAATATATGGGTCTATATACCATTGAAAAGATAGTGTCTATGTCAGGCATGGTTCACACCAGGGTGGAAGTCTGCAGAATGGACTTGGAGATAAGCAGACTTGTAGAACAACCTTGGCTTCAGCTTATGTGCTACACTGTCTGTCTGCTGTGTGGTCACAACTTTAGATGAAGGGAAGAAGTCCGAGATGGAAGTGAGTGCTGATTGGTGTGTCGCCGTTGAACACTGGAGATTGAGTTCAATAAGAGTTTATCTTTGTCGATTATCAGACTAGCAAATTACAGTGTAACTACTAGTCTCATATACAAACAGAAAGTATAGGAGAGACTTAGAGTTTCAGTAGTATAACCTCTATTACCCTGAGTGGAGGTTTCAGTGTTGAGACACTGACAGGGGTAACTCTGTTATGGAAGACCGAGTTGAATAGGAGTATCTCCACCTTGGAAGACGGAATACCTGGAGGTTTGCAGTACTGCTATAAGATATGTTATGAGAAAGGTGGGCTTGTATGTTTTGGAGGTGACTCCACCATGGGGATGTAGTTTCTGGACGAGTGGACTTGCATATGACAGTCTACTAATATAGTTAAACTAAAACTGCCAACTACAATGAGGATTCATCTAGTTATAAATGTAAGTTGAGTAGTGAGATATAGAGAACTAGTGAAAGGATAGAGAATAAAGGAACCAAAGCCAATAGAAGTTAGGGGAGAAGAGAAATAAGAGGTCAAAAAAATATTAAATAAATGAAAAATAAGAGAAATTACAAAGTACTAGATGTGTTAAAAGAGGTTTATGACAGAACATAATATATGGAAAAAGAAGGAGAACTTAGAAAGAGAAGAATAAGTGTAGAAGTCAGAAGATAGAAGAAGTTGGAAGGGACAAAAGAATGAGACTTTAGAAGAATAGAGCTACTAGGAAAATACATGGCAAAGATGTTGTATAGATAGAATAATGAAAAATTTGAAAAGAAGTACTTGAGAAAGCTAGAAAGAAATTGGCAAAGATGAAAGTTTGTTTCTCTAGAGAAAAAACCTTAAAAGAGGGATAATGTCAGACTTGAAGGTGGTAGACTTGTTCTTCTACTATTTTTTCTTATTCTGGACCTAGTTAAGAAAAATAATGTAACATTATACATGACAAGGCATAATGGCTGTCACAAGTCTGTCACACATGTCACAGTCACAACATCATGTGATATATAGAAGGATCTAGAAGGATAACAATATATATCATATAATATGATAGTTTCTATATATATGACTTATAACATTTAGAGTAAACTAAATGTAAAGTATGTATAGATCACACACTAGAGGTATATAAAGTAGACTCATCTGTATTAGGAACTCTACCAAGTTCTCTTGTGTTAACCAATACAAGATTCTCTTTTTATTCCAACTCTTGAACTTAAGTCATAACAGTAAGAAATATCTACTTCCAAAGATGTTTTTCCTAAAGATTGATCAATATATTGGTACATTAGTTTTGCATGGAGTGGTGTTTATGTAAGCATTATCCCTGATGGTATCAGATAATTTTGGATATATTTAAATCAGTATGTGACACTGATATTGTTACAACACCAATTCTCAACAAGTCTCTATAGTTGTGATAGAATCAGAGTATAGATTGCTAAATAAACATTTATACTTATGCTGTGATTAACACAGTATGACTAAGTGATGATGCACAGCACTTGCAATGAATTACTCAAGTGTTATATATATAACTGTATTAGTATAGCCTATATGCTGCTTATATATGCTGCTTATATATTGCCTTTATTTATATTAGTAATACATATATCCTGTAGTATATAAACCTCAGTAGATGCACTGTCATTAACTAGTTCAAGTTCCTTTACTTGTCTTACATTACTCATCCTTAAGCTCTCCACATAACAAGTCTTACTATTGGTAAGTAGTTGTCAGCTGTCTACACTGTGCTATGCTGCTGGCACTCTGTTTCTTCCAACACAGATGACAAATAAGGGGTTATAGCAACCTTAAGAACCACTCTAATAACTCAGGAGTCACCCAGTAAACTGTGAACAGCTGGAAATGACTAGAAGTCAAAAATGTGTAGAGAGTTGTACATATGATCAGGTAATGTCCTGAAGAAGATCACTTCTAGCAAGTTGTTCTGACTCATTATTCTTGCAAATAGACCAAGACTGATTAGTATAAATACTTGGTAGTAACAGCACCAATGTACCCCAGTTCCAGTCTGGTTACTTATACCTTATCTTTGAGGTTTTGTAACAGTTGCTCTATATATTCAACAATGCTCCCACTGTTGATCATCGCCTTCACCAAAAAAGTTCCACGCATATCTACCATTACCCATACCTACACCATTCTTTGTATCCTATTCTCTTGTGGTTCAGATGTCTCAACGTTAAATGCAAGCAAGTGTCACGTGGCATTGATTTGCGCAAATTCCTAGGAACCTGAAGCTGAAGCCTCGATAGAAGTACATCTTCTGCTTTTGAGCTTTGAAATTACCCTGCTTCAGACATATTTTCCTCTTTTCATTTTTATTCTTGCAGAATGGACGGTTACAGTTCGAACAGTCAAGAGCTAATAATCAATGGTGAGTGGGCAGACTGGGTTTTGCACACGGTCGCTTAATGCTCGAATACAGACATGCTACAAAGAGCCAAGAGCACGCCAGATCGGCATGCCCCCCTTGTATAATGCATACACCTTTTCCCCCTTGATAAATGCTCATTCAAAATTTTGTAGAGGCAAGAAGCACTGAGGTGCCTGATAAATTTAGCCCACTCAGATTCTGCTAGCCTCAAGACACTTGCCGCAGAAAATATCCGCTTTTTTCTCAATGACTTTCCTGATCTCGAGGAAGAAGCGATAGATGCAATATACGATCTTTGTGAAGATTCATCTTCGGAGGTACGAGACATGAAGCATCGGTAGTCAGTAAATCTACCTCTTCGATAGGTTCGCCTAAAAGGATACCTTGCTATAACCGAAGTTTCAAGAATGAAGGGTACGTGGGTCAAAAGAAATGCGGATGTGCTTGTACAGCTTCTGCAGAGTGGTGTGTTTCACCCTTTCCTATGCTAATCCCAATCCATTACTGAATCCCGACAGAGGAAGCCGAAGAAATAGCAGTGGTGAAGAAAGCCCTCGTCGAACATTTGAAGATGGACCCTAAAGCCACTATTGGCGTACTCTGCGACCAGTTAGCATCTCAAGATGATACCATCGACGATGAAGAGTTATCCATTAGAACACGACTTAGGTCACTCGTCCTTGCGTTTATGACCGGAGAAGTGAAACGAAGCATTTGTGGACATCATACAAGCCCCGGAGGAACTGGGGAATCGATGTTGTATGAAGGTCTCTTCGCAGTACGTACCAAGTCACAGTGGGATTACGTGCAAGTATCTCAACTGCTCGTCTGAACAAGGCAATATCCCGTTTGGAACTGGATGATTTAGACCACGTTCTGCAGAATCTGGTATACTGCCTTCCTCCTTTCACTTCTCGTAAATTCAGCGAACGAGGTTCAGAGCTCCTTCAGCTCCTGCTAGTAGAGATGGGCTTGCCTGCTTTGAGATCAGATTTACATTCTAAAACGAAATCTCTCTCAGCCACTCGACCTGTCCTGCAGATTTGCGAACATTTAACTTGCGATCTCCAAGTTGTACCTGCGGTTGACCTACTACAGTTTTATTGCACTTCGTTGATTGGGAAGATCGTGCTACAAAGAATGCCGGTGTCTGATCAGCAGTGGATCATTTGTTCTCTGGCTCGAATCCTTGGTATGGCTACAAGGCAGCCACAAAATTCGCAATTTATTTCCCTTCGCCGAACCATTATTGACGCATGCCCTTATCTGCTTGAGGTTTGTCATTACTTCTAGTCCCTAGTCATTGCGAGTTGATAGCTCTTTCTAGGTTTTCCAGAATGAGACAGTAACTAATTCTGAGCTTGTGAAAACTTATGAAGTTTTCCTTCAAGCCTGTCTCGAGGTGTGCTCTTTCCTTCTTTCCTTCTGCATTCTGACAATCAATCTGCTGTCTCATCTCTCACTTTCCAAATCAGCGTTCCAAGGAGCCGTTATGGACACTTCCTCGTCACTTATTTCAGAGTCTGCGAGATTTTCAAAAACGGCCAGAACTTTCACAAAATCAAGAATATGTGAAAATGCTTAGGGTTCGCAGTGGGCCCATTTCTCTCTCGGTAACCTTGTCCAACGTCGTATCTCCTTGTTTCTAGTCCCTATCACTGTCAGATCCGACTTCAATGAACAGATCCCAAGCAGATGCAGCCCAACAAACGGTGCCGTCTTTTCAAACGTCCACACCTCAAGCTTCTGGGCTCTCTTTCCTTGGTTCTGTTCCCAGCTTGTCAAAATCTCTGCCCATTTCAGTTGTTCCTATCTCTCAGAATCGGGGGAGACGTGACCATAGTCTCAGAGAATCTGCACGACCAGTTAAACGAACAAGGGTAGAAGAGGTTACTAACCACCCAAAGGCGCCTACCTTACTGAGCCGACTGGGGATTTCCGCCAGTCGTCAGCCCTCCTTATCCAGATTGTCATCAAGAGCGCAAACAAATCCCCTGCTACTCAAAGTTGATTCTTCATCCAGCCATGGATTCTCTATCAAAGGCGCTGCTTCAAAAGAGGCAAATCAAGACCCTGACTTGGATCACCAGGCCCCTTCTTCGCTTTTGGAGCGTCTTCGAGACTCTTGGTCAGGAGATGATGCTTCCGAGCAAAAAAAAAGGAGAAAAAAGCGGAACCCATGATCATGTATAGAGCAGTTCGCTGTAATATTACTTAAAATTCCCGATAACCGTGTTCTTCATTCTATCTACATCTCCAAGCCAATGGCATGTATGAATGATGAGCGATTCCCAAATTGGGCCCTGTCAGAAACTGCAAGAAACTATAAACTATATGAGAACATGAGAACTTACCCGATCGTTTCAGCATCCCAACACCAATGAACTCAAAAGCTCCATAATCCAATGTTTCAGCTCATATGAGAAGTGTCGCATTGCACAAACTACTGTTTTCTCTCGAAGTGGGCGCGCCCAGCAGCTATGGATGACTGATGGAAAAACACTTCCGGGGTCTTCAAGAAGTTCTGCCCTGGGTCAGCTAGTCTTGAATTCGATGCGAATTAAACTCGATCCCAGTGACGCGCACAAATTTTGAAATTATAATATTAACAAAGATGCTTGTGGTTGACCCTAGTGCCCGACCCCTCCACCATGTATTGTATGACCGCCTTTGCCCTTCTTATCGCTTGCAACTTGACTAGAAGTTATGCCAAAGTCTGCGTTTTGCATGACCCAATGCCTCTCCCTTACTCAACTCAGGCTCTCAGGAACTCGGGACGAGAATATCTAGCAACGCAATTATTAGCGACAGTAGATGCATGGAGGTAAAAATTACCTTGTGGAACTCTCTGCTGTCTTGGCTTATAGGTCAATGACCCAAATGGCCCACTAGTCGATGTGTGTGACTGCCACTGTGAACGGCTCTTCCATAGACTGTAAGCTGGTTATATCGGTCTTCTGCTTGCTTTGGATGTCTTCCCTCGCCTAGATGTTCTGTCAAACACTGGAAGAAACACTGTTGGATGGATGGGCATGTGAGCCACCGTTATTTTACCTTGAACACTAGCTTATTGCAGTGGGTTCGGAACTCGAATGGTGAACACGCCGATGGTGATAATGTGGGCCAACTCAGATGGCTCAATCACACTTTCCCAACGTTTAGCCGTGCGACATGTGATGCCGACTGTTGATGACAATCCTCCACGACCAGCTTCCTTGCAACAATATCTGACATCTGTAAGTGGTTGCTATCTGGTAAATTCTCCTTAAAATGTTCTGATAAATGCCAAGGCTTCTCCCGACAATTTTCGGTTTTCCTTCTCCATTCCGGTGGGCAGACTGCTTCGGAAACTGATTTCAGCTGATGATAACCCTAGGCAAATGGAGATACAACGCAGGATATTGTCTTTGCCCTAGGAAGCAGAAATCCAGGTTCTGCAGCTGTCGACGCCGCTTTACAGCAACACATCGAGACTGGAAGAGGTCGGTTGGACCTTACAAGACAATTCTCGGCGCAATCAGGCAGCTCAGGCAGCTCACAGGGAGCCATTAATCAACTGCCACTGCTCCCATACCAGAGGCTGGTCGTTGCTCACGGTATTTTCTGTACTGTTGGTTTCCTGGTCTTCCTGCCAGCTGGTGCATTGATCGCTCGATATCTTCGGACTTTCACACCAACGTGGTATACGGGACACTGGATTTCTCAACTCGTCCTCGGTAAGGCGCCTACCAAGATATACCATCAAGGTCATTCTCACGTTCAAATTTCTCAAGCCGGACCTACAATTGTAATTGGTATTACCTTAGGTGTTCGATCAACTGTGGAACATCTCGATGATGTACACAAGGTGGGACTCGATAGCATTGCTTGAATCCATTACCTGACACTGTACTTCTGATAGCGTCTCGGAGTTGTACTTCTTATGTTCTATATCGCGCAATGCGGCATTGGTATGATCATTCATTGGGTGAAGCCCAAGGACATCAGATACCGCCCACCCCAGAACTACATGCACGCTATTTTTGGTATTTTGATCATGACTCTTGCACTTTACCAAGTGCGAACCGGATATCATGTGGAAGGACCCATGACAATCGGGCGTGAACTTCCTCCTGGTGGTATGGATGTCTTTTGGATCTGGGTTAATGTGAGTGTAAATTGGAAACCGAACCATGCCTCCAATACTGAGGTGTCGTTCAGCTACTCTCTATCACCTATGTCTTAGGTTTAGGCTTCCTAAGAAGACAGTATCGTCAAGAACGTGGAGCTTGTCAACAGGGAGAGAAAATTTACGATGACTAGGCTGCGCATTTGCTGAAAGTACTTCGTTTTTGATAAATCATGATTTTTCTCGCCCTGTATAGCCCACCTCCTATCACGACTCAGAAAGTCGTTTGACCTAGACAGCTTGCAGTGTATATGGACTGAGATGACTGCCTCATCTTTATGGCCAGGATAGTAGGAGAGATTACACTGACAGAAACAAAGGTCTTCATCCATAAGTTGAAGATGTGGTTAGAAGATGTGATTGGACGTCGGGCCCTGAATTGGCGTGCTTGCCTGGAAAAATATATCAAGCGATCCGCCGCTTCGGCGTTTAGCGACACGGCACAAAGTTTCTAGTTTTCCACATTCAATTATGATTGATGCTGATCCAATACATAGATGCCGGAAAATCAGTGTTTGATGAGCACACCGGACGATAATCGCAGACACCTATCATGCCAGTCGCAGATCTTTTTAGCGGATTGAATTCACCAGTCATAGTGATGGATGGTGGACTCGTTTGTGTCTCTCCGCCACATGGTCAGATTGGTACTCACACATATGGTCGAATTTTTGCATCCAGGGATCTACGTTAGAGAAAATCTGCAAGACGCCGATTGTAGCTACGCCCTTGTGGTCAGCGGAGGCGCTTGACAAGGAGCCAGAAGCCATTGTCGCGGCTCATCTCGCGTTTTTGCGAGCTGGTGCCAAAATCATTGAGACCTCGACGTTGAGTGACCGCTACGGAACGGTCGTGCCCGACGTAGTTATTTACTGCTTCCGTTAGGTACCAATGCTCTTTCGACACGTTTGAACGGGCAGGCTATAGTAGTGGCGAGGCGTGGCTGCTAATGCGGAAATCTGTTCTATTGGCTCAACAGGCCCGAGCTATGTTCGAGAAAGAAATGCAGTTGAATAATAATGAAGAGCAACAATCAAAGAATGGAGGATCCAATAGTCCCCGGATTCGACTATGCCTTTCGTTGGGTCCTTTTGGTGCTTCACTAAAACCAACTCAGGAGTTTGGAGGTTTCTATCCTCCGCCTTACGGACCTCGGGAATACACTACAAATGGACCGAATACCAATTTCATAGACGATGAAAAGGCAGAGGCAGAGGCCATTGAAGCCTTAGCTGGGTATCATTCAGAGCGACTCTTATTGTTCGCACAAGACAGTGAAATTTGGTCATATATTGACATGATCGCCTTTGAAACGGTGCCCCTCGCGCGAGAAGCCGTTGCTATTCGATATACAATGGCTCGCTTCGAGGAGAAAAACATCGATGTAGATAAACGTAAACAGTGGTGGATATCGTTTGTCTTCCCCGAGGGTCGCTGTCCACAAATGATGGACATGGCAGGTACAAACTTACCCGTTCCAGATCTGGTTCGGGCAGTCTTATCTTTGTCCTTATGCGGAGGAAGGAGTTTACCGATTCCTCATGGGTTTGGGGTCAATTGTACCAACGTTGGCTATTTGCCTCGCATTATTAATGAGATGAAGGGAGCCTGTGAACAGATCCGGAGTAAGGTTAGGCCGTTCCTTGTACTCTATCCGAACGGAGGGGGCGAGTTCGATGAGAATCTCGGGGTTTGGAAAGAGGGTGTCAGCGAAGAGACAAAGAATGAATGGAGGATCACGTTGGTGGACCTTGTGGACGATATCCTAAGCTCTCCTGACGTACAGTGGTCAGGCGTGATTGCTGGGGGGTGCTGTCGGTGCGGCGCGGAACAAATTTCCAGGTTATCAAATTTGTTGAAATATTGAACAATAGAATGTTATTTTTGGGGAAAAGTATATCATCAATTTTGTGATCTAAATCTAAACTCAGTGACACAGTTAGGCTTTCTTTGAGCCCTTTTTTTCTCCCTGTGCCACTCCCGTCTCTAAAATTCCCTACCTCCGAGCTGCCTATATTTCATTTCCCGTCATCCTATTCACGTATCAAACGCGCACCCACCATCACAGCATCTTTCAACAAGCCATACAAGAAATGGATCCCTTCTACGACGAGAACAGCATGGAATTCGATGAGTATGAGCCACTACAAGACACACAGCAAAGTCAAGATCCTCAGACGCAGTCAACACAGGAAGATAACTCTCAACAACAAGATGATCTTGAGAGACACCTTTGGGGAGCGCTCATTCCGTGTAATTCCCATATTGCTCGCGTCGATCTTTGGAAGATACAAACAACATATTGTGTTGGTCGTAATCCTCAGGGTAATCAAATTGTGTTTCCCGGTCCCAAGATCAGTCAGTGACCATGATCCCATCTTCTACTTGCCGCTAAAGTGTTTACAGGCAACTTTCATTGCCAGATGACTTGGGATGGTAATGACTCTCAAGATTCTGTTGTAACTGTCCTCGACTTGTCGAGTAATGGAACCTATGTGAGCTCTTCAAAAGCATTCGTTCTCGTATAGCTTAGGCCACTTCAGATTGGTGGCGTCAAGATTGGCAAGCACTGTACAAGAGTTTTAAGGGAAGGAAATGAGATTGGCTTTGGTTCGCACCAGCCACAATCAGATGGAAATCAGGACTACAGTATGTACAATGTTATCTTTCGATTCTGTGAGAGTGACCTTTTGTTTTTAGGATTTATCTTTCGGCTCATGTCAGGCTCGCCACCCACTGATGGTCTTCATGTTTATTATGATGTAACCAATGAGTTGGGCAAGGGTTCATTCGCGACTGTGATGAAGGCCATTGAGCGCAGCACTGGAGTATGGTATGCTATCAAGATCATCACAGAGAAGCCTAGTCGACATGGGAACAACCGTAATGCATTCAAGCGTGAGATTGACATCATGAAGAAACTGAAGCATCCCAACATATGTGAGCTCAAGGAAGTTTTTTACCAGGACAATGGCATCAGTAAGTCCTGATTGTAGCCGGACTTTAGGCAATCACCGCTGAAAAAGCCTTTCAGATCTTGTATTGGAGTTGGTTGAAGGCGGGGATCTTCTTGAATACATCTTGCGTCAAGGTGGACTGAGTAAGGGGAAACCGTCAGTTTACAGTCTTTGATCTGACAGTGCTTTAGGCGAGGAAAGCACTAAGCATATCACGTATCAGATTTGTGATGCCTTGGCTGTAATCATCTATGTACTTTTTTGACCTTGATATGCACTAACAGTCGTTTTAGTACATTCACGCTCAAGGTGTGACTCACCGGGACCTGAAACCCGAAGTTCGTTGTCATTGTGGCTTTCCATGATGTACTCACAGCCTTATAGAACGTCTTGTTAACGAAGGATAATCCACCGACTGTCAAGGTCGCCGACTTTGGTCTTGCTAAAGCCGTGCGCGACGATGAAACTATGTTGCGCGTGAGTGGGATGGAAATAGACTTTGTATTTCATGCAGCCAACTGTGTCTTTAGACGATGTGTGGCACACCAGCATACCTAGCGCCAGAGGTGATTAATCAACAAGAAGGTGGAGGCTATACCAACCTTGTTGATAGTTGGAGCTTAGGCGTCATGGTTTTCTCCATGTCCGTATCGTCTCTTCTATAGTTTTTTGATGGATTTTCCAACTCATTGAACGTCAGGTTGACAAGTGTCGGTCCGTTTATAGAGGATGACAGAGAGAGGGATATTCGAATACGCATTTCAACGCGCAAGGTTGATTGGGGATCTCTCTCGATGTCCCATGCCTCTGATAAAGGTAGGTTGAACCCTTATCAATCCCTCCATGCCTAGTTTGAACGACATCTTGCACCTAGCCATCCACTTCATCCAGCATCTTTTGGAAGAAGATCCTGACAATCGCATGTCCCTCACTCAAGCCCTCCGACATCCATGGCTCAAAACATATACCCCTCATAACCTCAGAGCCTATGATACCATCAGCTCTCTTGATCCCTATGATTTCTCGATGCTGACTTCCATACCGGGTTTCGATATGAACAAGAGCGTCACTACGAATCTAAATGGATTGGACCTCGATAGAAATACTAATGATGCAAGACCCTCCGATTTACTGTCCATAGGTGAGAAAACTGCTCCAAATTTCAAGACCCGCACATCTGAATAGTTTCTCCAGAGGAAGAGGAAGCGTCTTGGGGAAATGTTCTTGAAGCTAATGACAGGCCCGTTGCAGATCCAAGTGGAGTTTCATTGTCTTCAAACAAGAAACGTGTGTATGCTGAGCTGACACCGCAGCAAGGGGAGGATAACCCAGGTGGTGGGAGAACAACTCGTTCGCGAGCTCGAGCCCAACAGCAGCAGCAACAGTCCGAGGAATCATTTGAAGTACCTGGTCTAATCAATAGCCGGCGTGGCGGCCCGCCGAACAAGGTGGCTCGTCGCAGGTGAATGAGAGGTTTACGCTGGGGTGTATACCATTACCCGGGCTGCTGCGTGGCCGGAAGCTTTTGTGATCGGTGAATTCGGTTTCAATGTTTAGAACTATTTAACCATCAACTCTGTCGACTCAATTTCTCATGTGCTTGTATATACATACCATCTTTGTTTTCGGATCTTGAATAATGCTACTTGTAAATGGATACATAAAGGACACACGGTTTTGACATTTCGGGATTGCTAATCATAGAGAAGCATATATGGAAGAACCGTCACTCGGTTAGGGTAAGAGTCAAGATGCTGTCACATGGTTGAGAAGAAAAGATGGCGGTTGGCCCCAAAAAAGAAGGATGGGCGAAGTTAAAGAACAATTATGTTTATTTAGGGTGCATGAAGGTGATTTTTTTTCTTTCTCCCAAAATTACAAGCAGAGAGCAGAAAGCAACAGCAGAGAGCAGAGCAAAGACAACATGTTTAGACAACATTTCATCAAGAAGACTGGGCAAGAAAGGAGAAACTTTCAAGAAGGAAGAAGAAGGAAGAGAAAGCGGAGTGATGACAGCAGGCCTCCTGTTTAGGCCACCAACAAAACATAGATATCTCAAGCACGTCAGACGTCAAACGTCAGATAAGGAGACACCATATCAAGGTGGAGAGAAGGATCAACGCTTCTTAGTGGCCGTAGTTGGGTTAGGTTTGGAGCCCGCATCGGACCTCCTAGCCTTGCTGGCTGCAGCAGAAGCAGGGGCACCTACAGGCTTTTTACGCATGCCTCGTCGGCTCTCTGTGGGGTATTCACATCGGAGAGAGCGACGCTGGCATTGGCTGGGGGATAATATAGACCTTTGAGTGGAAAAATGAATAGACAATAGATGTGGACGCACTTGCAAGACCTGCCGTCCCCATCTTTGGTTGGAGGACCGCAGGCGATTTTGCGGCCTCTACAAAAGACACAGGCAAGGGCAGGTTTCTTATCTGGGCTGCGTTTACCAGAAATGGAGACTAAGAAGACAGTAGTAAGCTCGTGTGAACCGTGGAATGGGTGGGAGATACCTGGACGACTGCCGGTCAAGTCTGGGGGAACTGCTGGACCACCCATGCCGCCACCCATGACATTGACAAATGTGCCGGCGACGTTTGGGCTGAATGGTGACCAAGCAGGGTCCTTTGGACGAGGATATGGAGAGGGACATGGACGGGGGTGGCGAGGGGGGTGGCGGGAGAGGCTGCGGGGGACAGGGGGTGGGCAGGAGGGCAGCGGGAGAAAACACGGATCGAGAGCCTGTGCAAGGGAGGAGTAGGCAGGGTGGAGAGGAAGCAAAGAGGCAGGGGGCCTGTCACTGCGAGCATCGGGGAATGTCTGGAAAAACATTTCGTCCTGCTCGAGGACAGTCTGCTGGAAGGGCGAGAGGGAATGCATGAGAGTTGCAAGTCAAGAAAAGTCAAGAGCCGTAGTGTGATCGATCTCAGCTGTCACTGGCGCTACATGTCTGTCTACTGATCATCCCACCCTTTGCCTGCAGCATCTTCATTTGAGCCCGTCCTCCTTCCTCCTCCTCTATTTCCCTCAAAAACACCCCAAGCGCTCGCACTGCCTCCCCTCGTGCCCGCAGCACATGTCGCACAAGCCGACGAGACGGCGGCCGTCGCACATGCCTCCCCGCCTGTCCATCGCCTGGGGGGCTCAGTGCCCCGTCCTCACTGTCCGACCCTTTGTACGGTCGTTCGATCCACGGGTTCTCGGGAGGAATCTGCAGGGCCGTATACTGCGAGAGTGCATGCAGTGAAACATCCCATCTCTTCGGCACCCACACACCAACAACCACACGCCATGCTCCAACGCAGCGCTTCGCCCTACCAAAAATACCTCAGTCATACTGTAGTGTCAATACAACACACCCACCTTTCGTAATTATCTGTCCAGTATTGATTTCCTCTCGTCACTACCCATGCACGTAAGTAACATTCCATACTCACCATCGATCATCTCCCTGTGGTATTTCCCAAATAAATAGACTGCGCCTCCGGAAATCAGCGCACCAACTACCGTATACATCATCAGTCTCCAAAGCACAAAAAACACCGTCGAAAATGTCAGTATCACCGCCAACAGCCCAAATCCCACCTTGTTCTGTGCCTGCGTTTCTTCCTCGTCTTCTACCAGCTTTCCCCCGTACCAAGCCAACACGTATGCCGGTATGTGCATGATCAGAGGCACCAAGAACAATGGAAGTCGGATCATCACCGACATCGAATCCCGAACCAGAACCGGAATGGTATACAGCCGACTCGCCACCGCCGCCTTGGTTCCCAATGAATCCGGCAGAGCAAGTCCACAAAGCATCGAATTCGTCAAATGCGACGATTTCAACAGTGAATAATATTCCAGCAGACGCCGTCGAGTTGTTTTCAAACTAGGGGTCCTGTCCACTTGGGCGAAGAGATCGACAAGACTACAATGTGTCTATTTTAAGATCATTTTTATTTCATTGTTAACTGTTCATGCTTACGTTTGGGAAATCGCAACAAAATCTTCAAGCTCAATTCCTTTATCACCCTCCCACAGAATGTCTCGCGCCATCCGAGCAGCATACAGTGTATCCCTAGAATAGAGGCCCTCATTCACATCATAGATCATAAGGAATAGTTCCCTCTAAACCCACCAGTCTGGAGCATTGATAGTAGCTTCGATCAGCTGTTGCTCTATTGCTCGTGTCAGGCGTTTCACAGCTGCACGAGGTGCTCCCTCTTCAGGTGAACAGAATTGCTCTCGGAAAGGTTCCATACTAATGGGTTGCCCAAACCTGTATCCGAGTATAAATCATGTATCGGCAATAGACCATACTGAAAGTCACTGACTCCATGATAACCTAAGGAGTGATGAATATTTTCACAGCATAAACCAGCCACGACCAAAAACTCACAGAGCTTCTATATTTGGATTTATTGGTATACACAATTCCAACGGGGATAACCTGAATCTCTTCCTTGACTGCTTTTCCTGGGTTCTCCTGAGCCCATTTGGTATACTCCAAAGCAGCCCAAGCGGCACCATCTTTGACTTGCATAATCCTAGGCTCTGTATAACTCGTACCTTCGGGAAACAAAGCGACTGCTTCCCCTCTAGCCAGAGCATCCAATGTCCCTTTGAGCAGTACACGACGGTCTTTGGACTTACGGTCGACAGGAATATTTCCAGAAGAGAGGAGAATCCATCGCAATATAGGGTGACTGAAAAGACTCGCTACCAATCAACTTGTTAATAAACGTTTCGGAGAGAGAAAGAGAGGAAGAAAGCAAACCCATGCATACCTTTACTCCAGTAATTCAGGATACGTTGAAATGGGAAGCAGACAGCTATCAATAACAATAAACCAATTCATGCTCTCAAATTTCTTTCGACCCACAAAAGACACTCACAAAGAATAGCCGGATCAAGCATCATATTATGATGAGTAGCACAGCTTGTGTGTGTACGCTCAAATGAGCACAACAACAAAGGAATTTTTAAAAACATACACAATAATGGGTCCTGTCTTGGGTACGTTCTCTCCTCCAATAACCTTCAACTCCATAAAGAACGATTCAACAGCCAAACGAGCCGTTCCACGAAGTATACGGTGAAGAATCTTATAGTCTGTCATGATTGACTAAATCAAGCTGAAGTGGGTAAGAGGGAAGGTTGATTAGGAACACGCAGATTAGTCGTCAGAATAAGAGTTATGTTGGTGTTCCCACCACGGGAAAAAAACATGCAGCTCTTCTGCTAAAGCCCACAACTCGCTGTCACAGACGAGAAGTCCCCTGAACTGTCACGTGTTATTTGATTATCATTTTTACAAATTCATCTACAAGCAATCTAGTACTAGGACACGGTCCCAACCAATGGTGTGTCTATGGCGATGGTAGATGTGTAAGTGAAGTTTCTAGTGGAGCTCGATAGTCAAGTAGTCAAAGGAGCATATATGGCATCCTGTTAAGTAATGCTGGAATAGGAGAGCTGTGGGTACAAGGGATGTCCCTAGGAGTAGGACAACAATCTTGATGATAGTTGGATACATTTGGAGAGAAGATGAAATAGGATGATACAATGCTCAAGACCTAAGGGTGTAAGAGCAGAGACATAGAGATGGAGAGTTGAGATGAGATGAAATAATAAGTCTGGTTGTTGTGATATGCTCCTGGACTCTAATATGTTAATTTTATTTTTATGGATTTTATTTCTTTTGTTTTATATTTTCTTTTAGTTTTAGTTTCTTTTATCTAGTGATAGAGAATCATGTGACTACAAGCATGTGACTATATCACATAA
>Ga0157366_1000507_pt1 | contig 17394 bp, 25 predicted proteins | sample AttbisABBM1_FD_113149 | JGI IMG/M metagenome (GOLD analysis project Ga0157366, IMG submission 113149) | Fungus gardens microbial communities from leaf cutter ant in Botucatu, State of São Paulo, Brazil - Atta bisphaerica ABBM1 | ecosystem: Host-associated > Fungi > Mycelium > Unclassified ...
GTTATGGAAAGACATGTTGAGTTATGGTGAAGTCATTTGGAGTACCTTTCCAATTGTCCGTGATCATAGTCACACTGTCAGTGCCATGAGTGGTCCGCCATCTATTGCTTTTCTTAAAATTTTTGTCTCATATCTTAGTGTTATCAGACTATCTAGTCTTTGCGAGCCCAACGTTCGATCCTAACGACTACGCAAATGCCATCCTGGCTGGTGAATCATATCCTCCTCAGTCCGATGTGAAAGTGATCCTCAAACACCCTTCCACAAAATCTGCTGGACAAGACTCTATCGCAAAGGAGGACCTGTCCGTTGAAATTTCCAAGCTGACGCTTGGTATAGATGATGTGTCTAAGCAGATCAGGAATCTAGTAAGTCTTCAAGGGGCTCTCATATGTTCTTGTTTCTCAAATTTTCAGGTGACTATCCACCATGAGGATTTGTTACAGCAAGCTACCAATACCAATAACCTAGGCGGATCTCTTACATTCATCCGACAAGGACTCAAAGACCTGGACCTGTCGGCTGATAAGTACGAGCTCAGTCGTCCACACCTGTACGATTGACACTCAACATATTGTAGACTGAAGGCCAAGATACACACGCCCTATGAGTCGTTACGAATGCACGTTTCGAGGCTATATACACTCCATCAGGCATCTGATGTCCTTCGCCGAGCATCACGTTTCGTCATCTTGGCTCGGCGACTTCAGGTTCAGATGAATGAAATGAACGACAAAGTTGACAGAGAGGATAAATCTACTATTCAGATAGACAGCCAAGGCACGTCCGTGCCAGCACAAAATCTGAGAATCGAGGACGAGAAGGAGAGGGCAATTGCAAAGGCAGCTTTGAGTATTGCTGAGCTCGGTGTGTTACGTTGTCGCATCCACGTGTCTATCATAATATGTAAAATCCCAGTTTCCCTGCTTGAAGGGTTGCCAGATGAATCTTCAGTCACTCGACCACCAGAAGACGATGATGATACTCAAAAGTCGGATGATGCAGAAATCACCCAGGATATCTCACTACGGTCAATAAATGCTATTTCGACATACGAACCGTTCATCCAAGATGCTCGCATAAGGGTAACAGTAGAAATGGAGAACATGGTTGTGACAGGCTTGAAAACATTGGTAAGTATGATCCATCGACTAACACGGTCCTCTACCCAACGACCTAGAACCAAACTCTTCTTGCTTCTTCCCTTCAAACAGCATATAATCTTCGAGTACTATCGACTCTTGTTCAACGGTTATTGTCTGATTTGATGCAAGCGGTTGAAGAGTGCGTACAGAATGCCTTCGATTTGTCAAGGATATCTAAGGATGCCCTCGCCAACGGTATGCTGAAACCTCCACTATAGCTAGATTTACAATTCAGGTTGTAATCAGATCCGGGCGCATCTTTAACCCCTCTTCAGTCACCTGCGGCTTATCGCTCAAGAGTGAGAACTGAGCCAACCAGTGCTATGGTTCCACAGTACACTGCAGCTCTTTGGGCGCGGTTGGAGTCGATGTTCGAAGAAATGGCAGCCTGCTGTACACGGGTATGACCTGTCTTCTGTTCTATTTTCATTCGGCTTCCGTAGGCATTTATTTCAAGCCCCTGGAAATCTGCCATCATGGTTTTGTTTTGATCCAAATCGTATATATATTCTAAATCCATTGTAGGTGTATACTCTCGAGAGGGTCCTCAAAATGAAGAAGGACACCATCACCCAAATATTCTTTCTGGATGAGGCAATGAAAGTAAGATACACCGGCTAGCATGAGGCTGTCCCTGTTATCTCCGGGTCCTTATGATTGTCGTGGCCATTTATCTCATGTGCTAATAATATTCTGTCATTCTAGCTATTGGAAAACAAACCCAGCGCAATATTCTGGGCCTCGCTGACACGATATTTGGAGAAAAGCGTCCGTGACACTCTCAAAGGTAGAGTCGAATGTTCATAATGTGGCGGTGTTCCTTTATCTTGTTGCTCAGGTTCGATATTCCTTCAAAACACACTTGGTAGTGGTTACCCTAGGTTACTGCGCCTATTCCATGAATTCTTTGCAAAAATTGCTGTGCATACAGACACAATTTATATCAGTAGTTTTCAAAGGTATTTGTTTTGCGTATGCTTTGAGAAATGATAATGATATTTATCTTTGGGTACGCACAGCCCTGAAACGATTGTGATTCTGCGGTCAATATCAAATATAGAATCCTTGTATCTGTCGCGGTCATCAAGCAAGTTGAATGAGGTGGTTGGACAAGCCTTTTCTGGGGGTATCAGGGCATCATCGGGATCCTCTGAGGGCGTTCATGTTGCACGTGCATTTTCCAATGAGTTAGATGCGGCTCGATTCGACCCTCTGCTTGTAAAAGCTGTCGCAAAAATAGCTTCATCCGGCGTCGACATGGTGCTGTCAAGAGCAGAGAATTCGGTGAGCTTCTAGTGGATCTACAGCTTCTCACACAGAGCACTGATGTTAGCTGGCTTCGTAGGCGGCTAGAGACAGGGCAGCATTCATATTTATTGGTCCAACAGCGACTCCACAACAGATCAGTAATGGGCAGCTTGCGAGTTTCCTGTATCATTGCTGGTTGAAGCTGTCAAAATTGAATGATGAATATGCTGATTCAGTATATGGGATCTTGCAACCGAGCATTCAGGTCGGGATTTGGAAGGAGCAGAGATGAATGATAGTCTAACGTTATCCTTATTTTTACAGAATCTCTATCAGGCGTATGAGCGGCTGACAGATCCCATGGTAACTGGTATTTGCCGAGATCTGGGAATCGTCATCGCTAGTATGCATCGGATTGATTTTTCAAAGACAATAGACCCTTTGTCGGGTATGGGCTGTTCAAGCCTGTATACCAAGGAATTATCGGAGAAGCTAGGCTTCTTCAAGTCTCAGATCCTTGGCACATATGATGTTGGCGACGTCAACAAGTTTTGGTGCGTTTGTATTGAGTCTGTGAAATCTATTTAAGACATTCTTATGAACCTAGGATGACTTCCATAGTAAGATATGTGATCAAGACCTTCCTCCTTCATGCATCCATTGTGAAGCCTCTAGGAGAATGGGGGAAGCTTCAGCTCACTAGTGATATGACAGATGTAGAGTTCGCACTGAATGCATTCATTGTGGACACACCGCACATAAAGAACACGGGTGGTCTAGAAGCTATCGGGAGTGAGTACAAGTCATTACGCGCCATGCGGTATGTGCTTCTTCCAGAACATTGGTCCGCTTTATTGATTCGAATCTATAGACCGCTTCTGTTCCTAGAGAACAACCAGTTGACGTCTTCTAAGTATACAGAAGAATTGCCTGTACTCATTGTATTGCACCATATCCTCGTACGATCTCCTATTCCGCTTCCTCACGTTTTACATGGGTGGCAGGAGGCCGAGTACGTCCAATGGGTTAGCAAACATTCGGAAATTGAGGCGTTCAATTTGGTCGACACAGGGATATCACATTGGGAGAAAGTAGCAGGGAGCGATGGAGAGTATACGGCCGAAGCTGCAGAGTACGTGCAGCTAGCTCGTACAGTACTACACCAAGCAAGATAGGGGTAGATTACATAAGTTTTACTGGCAGAAATTTGTACCGAGTTATACAAGATGAAATAGTTAGCCGAACTCTACTCTATTCTTCTCAATGGTTCCCATCCTTGCTGGTGGTGTTCGTCAGGTCTCTCGTACATTCTCAATGGCTCCCATCCTCGCTGGTGGTGTCTCCCGTACATTCTCAATACGTGCTTTTTCTACGACTGTTCGTGTGTTCCAGCAAAATGACACGATGAAGCCACCCCAGCCACCCAAGCCAATCAATGATTCGACTTCTGCGCTCGACTATAAACGATCACATAGGATACGGCCACCTCCCTTGCCTGCAATGGATCTTTTAAGAACGCGTAGTGCTGAGGAAGCTGTCACCAACATTCTTTACAACACCCCACCACCAAGTCTACAGCCTTTCAAAAAGTAAGCATCACAAACACGTACACAATTCACTGACGCAGGAACTGTGCTCCTATTTTTTAATTCCAGACACATTCTAAACTGCTTAGTCCAGAACGAACCTGGAGTTCTCTCACGCGTGTCGGGTATCCTTGCAGGAAGAGGTTTTAATATTGACTCACTCGTCGTCTGTCGTACCGAAATCCGGGACCTCTCTCGCATGTGTATTGTCCTAAGTGGGCAGGATGGCGTCGTAGAACAAGCCAGACGACAACTCGAAGATCTCGTACGTCATATGCATGACAATATAAATTTAGTTATAAATTGAATTTTTATATGTAGGTCCCTGTATGGGCCGTCTTAGATTACACCGAGACTAACGTGATACAACGCGAGCTTCTCCTCGTCAAAGTGTCTATTCTTGGTCCAGAATACTTGGAAGAACAGTTTATTGGTGGTCCCTCTCACGATCCTCGCAAAGCTGAAGCGTCAAAACTCGAGCGTGAAACCGCCATCGCTGACAGCTTTGAGCGTGGCGTTCTTAATCATACCAATGGCAGCAGCGTTACTACTGCGTATCAAGAACAGCCTCAAGAACAGCAGTTACCACCAATCACACCTTCCGAAGCACTTCGTCTCAAACACCAGCATCTTCAATCGGTATCTTTTCTTTCCAAAGAATTCGGAGCCAAAGTCGTGGATATCGCAGAGAATAGCGTCATTGTAGAATTAACAGCCAAAACGCCAAGAGTAGAGGCTTTTCTGAGTTTGTTGAAGCCATTCGGAATTCTTGAATCTGCTCGTACTGGTAATGTCTCCTTTTTTTGGTGTCGTGTGTGAAGAAGGAATAGAAGCTTACGGTTGATTCAACTACTTCTAGGTTTGATGGCAATGCCTAGGACACCTATAGTCAGGATGGAAGAAGAGTTACCTGCTGATCAGGGGAGCTTCGTTGATGCCAGCTTACTTCCTCCTGGTTGATCTTGGTTGATCTTGCTGAATATCTCTGGGTTTATAACGATCTCCGTTTATAGAATAATATTGTCTAGAAGGAAACATTGCGTCTAATAAACAAACGGTACTATCATAAGGACGCTAATTACAGAGTTTGAGATCGAGCATCTGATAAAACCAATTAAAAAACCCCAAAACAAGGAGAAAGAAATTATAGGACATTGATAAACAAGAGCCACTGGAACACCATTAACCAATTTACAAAGAGTATAGTTGAAGTAATACGATATGTATGATCATACTGAAGTCCGTGTCTGGGATGGTATACACTCGTGTGATACCAAGGCCTCATTGAGCTTGTTGAGCCATTGCTGAGATAGATCAGATGTCTGTGCAGCGAAATTGTATATTTTCGTGGTCTGAAGAGGATCAACCGAACGTCAAAAAGAGACACACATAGTGAACAAAGTGTACCGACCGTTAGAATCACGAACTCATTTTCTCCCTTTCGTTGAGCAGAAGCAATGATACCTTTAAATTCCTTCTCTTTCAACTGCCCTGGGGCCTTCAGTGAGAGTTCAAACTTGACAGAAAAACCCTTCTGTCGTTCCTTCAAGCAAAGCAGACGCTTGCTAGTGAGAACAAGTTGGCGGGATCTGGTCTTGCCTTGTGAGACAAGAGGAATCAACTTGCTTGCTCGCCGTCGCATAGTATGCTCTTCAACAGGCGAGTGAAAGATGATGGATTCTCCGTGAGGTAGCTTGAAATTCTTTGCTCTAAAGAGGGAAATGAGAAAGAAAAAGATGACTGTGATGTTCGTTCGGGACTCACAAATCCAGATTAGAGGGTAGTCCATGACCTTGTTTAGGGGATAGTGCAGGATTTCTTCCCCTCTCAGTCTCTTGAGGATCTTGAATTGACGATACAACCTGTGTCGTTGTCTGCGAAGACGACACTCTCGACACAGGTGGGGTAACCGGGGCAACGGCAATAACGCTACGATCTTCTGAAGACGATATTTCGGTGATAGGTGAATCATCAATAGCAGATGGGCTTTCCTTTCCCGTCTGTTCCTTAGCTAATTGGCGTTTGATTTCCTGTACACCTTGTATTGTCGATCCCGTACCTCTTCGCGATTGGAAACTCGAAGGAATATCAGTAGGTCCTATAAGTTCGTTTGCTCGGATTCGCGCCGTCAAATGACCATTGGTGGGAACCAGGCTCTCAGGGCCTTCTGTATCCGATGCCCAAGCCATCTCGTCCTCAGCCATGATATCATCCCAAGCAGCTTCGACATCATCCCAGATTGAGTCATTATTCGGTGGAGGAAGATGTTCCTTCTTGAATAAGCCTGCCTCGAGTGGTGGCACAGGATCGGTCCATAGTTTCTCCCAATTGATAAGGTTGAAAAATGGATGGCCTTTCAACGCATTAATGTCATTCTCAGTCCCCGGGCTTCCGACGCCAAGGCGTTCGGTTGGTTCGCGTACCTAGGAAATTGCAACATGAGGCAGGGCACCATGGTGATCTAGGAATGGACGTACAAATAACCTTTGTATGAGGTCCTTTGCCTCTTCATCGAATTCTTCAGGAAAACTATACTCAAGTTTCTTGATCTTTTGCCATGTCAAAAAGTCAGACAAACCCTGGAAAGCGAAGCGACCGGCGATAAATTGGTAGATAATGCAACCAAGAGCCCAGAAGTCGGAACTGGGTTGAAATCAGGACGCAGCAGTGTTGGTAAGAGTGGAATCACACACACCTTTTACTTGTTTCTTTTGCTTCGAGAAGCTCAGGGGCGATGTATTGTGCAGTTCCTACCCATGTTTGTGCTCTGTCAACTGAGCGTTTAATGAGCATTGTCCGAAGCGGAGTAATGTGAAAAGTGCGAACCTCCTGCTTCAAGGACCTTGCCGGTACCAAAGTCACAAATCTTCGTGCGGTTATTATCATCTAGCAAAAAATTTTCGGGCTTGAGATCGCTGTAATGACAGTTATGTTGGTAACACATCGACGAGAGAAATCGGCCTTACCGATGAATGACACCTTTGGTGTGCATATAGTCAATGGTGTCCACCAACTGTGCCGCATAGTAACGAGCACATGGGAGAGACAGTGAGCCCAGCTTGTTGAGGATGGTTTTCATCTCCCCGTTTCTAGCAAAGTCAAGAACAAAATCTAATACCAAGTTCAACAATTCGAGGGCAAGGGCAAGAACATAGCGAAATCACATACAGAGGCGCCATTCATCCTGGAAGGTTGAATGCAGGCGTACCACGCCAGGATGGCCGGTTCCTAGAGCAGCAAGGGCATTGCGCTCGGCAATGGCGGTGTGCATCTTGTTGTTGCGGATAAGGTGGGACTTTTCGAGAATCTTGATCGCATACGTCTGACCGGTAAGGACGTGGGTTGCCTTTTGAACCTGGAGGCAGGGTGAGCATGGAGTGTCCTTGGAGTGCACAAAAAAGGACATACGGTGGAGTAGGAGCCCTCGCCGAGGGTTGCACCGAACCTGAAGTCGTCGGTGCAGGTCATGGAAGGCCGTGCGCGGGATTTGGAACGAGCACGGGCGTATACAAGGCTGTGAGCATCGGTAAGGCGTTCTGGAGAGAGATAGGGGGGTACAGGGTAGGGGCGGGGGGCAGAGAAGGGACGTTGGGGGACAAAGGGCGACTCGTCGGACGAGTCTGTCAACACTGCCGGCGCATTTCTACTCAGATCAGCCAGCGACGGTGCCGACGAGCTCTGGTGCTCGCCGTCGACGGTGTTCATGCGTGGGAACAAAGGCAAGCCGCTCCCACGCAACGGCCAAATAACGACACTCCTAATAGGATGTATACTACACATGCTAAAGAGAAACGAGAAACAACTGCGTGCAAGAGAGCAGACTAGCACAATACAGCAAGACAGGCGACAAAACGACAACAAAAAGTGCATCAGTCCAAAGTTTATGAAAATCTATCGTACAAGTTCAGAAAACCAGAAGTAGGTTCGTTGCGATTCATTACGATTGTGTCATGTTAGGATTCTTCATGAGCTGTTTCGTCCACGACCCTCCAACTCTCCGGATCGACGAGTTGGCCGCTCCTGCGGGAGGTACATACGGATCCATACTGGCCACATACTGGCCAGCTTGGGTCGTAATGCCCTCAGGATATAACAGAGAGTCATCAATTTTCTCCTCGAGCACAGAGGACGTTCCGAAGTCAAAAAAATCATCCAGATTGCAGCTCACGTTCAGCGCAGGCGACTCATGGCCGTCGACCTGGGCAACACTAGAATTGGTAAGCGAAAGGGGTATGAATTTTTCGATGACTGTGGTATTGGGCGGGTCGTCAACATTGAGTAAACCGAAACTGAGACCTAAGCCGAGATTGTCACTGCAGGAAGGGGGCAACAAGATATCCATCGTCCCAGCAGGATCAGTCAATAATCGACCAGTGTCAACACCACCCCAATAGATTTTACCCATAGCATTCGAGGGAGCCCCAAGCGCGGAGAGTACTGGGTTCATAGATCCTATAGGAACATTCGACAAATGAACTGGCTCAAGACTGAAAGAAATGTCTTCCTGCTAATCTTATATCAGAACATGCAATCATAAGATCATATTAATAACGAACGTGGGGCGCAGGTTGAGTGGTCGTGTATTGTCCTTGTGAAGGCTGGAACCGCAGTTGTTGTTGATTGGGGTCCAAGTCTCCCCATGCGCTAGAGGGTGTCAAATCAGGGATCGACATTTCATTGTCTTCGGTAGTGGAAGTAGGAGCACTGGTCCACTCTTGTCCACCAGCAAACGCAGAAGAATTAAACGTCGGGAACAGTGGAGTGTTCAATGCCGGGGTCGAAATAGTTGAAGAAGGCGTTGCGGGGGTCACAGTCATCGATTGGTTGACTGAGGAGAGATTGAGATCCATCGTATTGGACGGGCTTTGTACCTCATCCGTAGAAGTCAGCTGAGCGGGTGGTGGACTGGGATTAGTTGGAGATCCCGCCGCTGACACAGGTGGCGTTGGCCCTGCAGGTTCAAACCGGGCTTGCGGAGTCATCACAGAGTAAGAAAAAGGTGTAATAGATCCATGTCCAAATTGTGAAAGATTAATAGGCGTATTGACTGATGCATAATACTGAGGAAGTGGCGCTGGAGGAGGAGACTGAGGCATCAGATCGGATCTGGACTCTGAATTGTGCAGTCCTCGGCGTTTTGCCAGTCGTTGATCTTGTTCCAGCTGTTTCTGAGCACGCTTTTCTTCTTTTGTCATCGGTTTAAACCGATACCCAGGATACTTCAAAGCATGTTCAGCCTTGGCTGCTTCGGCGCGCCTTTCGTATTCCTGATGAACCTCATCCAACTCGTTCGCCCACATAGCAGAAATAATCCTCGATACTTCAGCTTGAGATCGTCGCGGTTGACCCGGTTCGAGGGGTGGAAGTTGGTGAATTTTGTCCGAACGGTATAGAATCCACGCATTCGGGGGTCTCGGTGGCTTTTTAGTTCGAGATGTTGCGGGTCGACCCAAGCGCGAAGGTGTTGTGCGGGCAGCACCTGACATGTTGTCCAAGGTGAAAATACCCTGTAATCAAAGAGTGGAAGAAAGATATCAGCTTGAGACAACCAATGGTGGAGGGTAGCAAGTGTGGGAAATATTACTTTACTTATGGTTAATAGAACTCACGTGCACAGTATATTTTCTACTGAAAATTTTCATAGCAAAAAGCAATTTCATAGCTAGACACTCGACCCTGCACTCAATGATTTGCATAGCAAGCTGACTTTAGACCCAAAATTCATGGAATGGACACGAGTCTACACACACATAATTGGCTTCAGACAGATATTATAATACAACTATATGTTGAGCAGAAATGAACCCAGTCGACACGACAAGCACTGAAAGATATGTGCAGGTAATCGATTACTGATCAGTCCGAGTCTTGGAGATATGAAGAAAGAAAGCATAAAGAAGTCACAAAGAGAAAGCCTTGATGAGCACAATAACGATAACGTTCCCGGCCCAACCCTTGATGGTATCCTTGACACAGACCATGTCAATGATTTCAGAACCACGCAAGGGCGAAAAATACTGAACCTTAGTAGCCCCCACCTCCATATCCACCTCCAGGGGCTTGATATCCTCCACCGCCGTATCCTCCACCACCGTATCCTCCTCCATAACTTTGCTGATAATTCCCACCACCGCCACCTCCGCTGTATCCTCCTCCTCCACTATATCCTCCACCTCCGTACCCTCCACCACCTCCACCACCTCCCGCTATGCCCAGATTAAGTCGAAGTACAGACGACACGGTCGAAACACCAAACTTACAGGCACGAGCATTGGCCACATTGACCTTGATCATACGACCATCTAACTCTTTCTCATTCATACCGTTTATGGCTGCATCAGCTTCTTGTGAAGTGCCGTATGTCACGAATCCAAATCCACGAGAACGACCGGTATCTCGATCTCGCATAACGATACACTAAACACAAATCAGTCAAGCTAACACTTAGGGACACCTCAAATGTGGGTCCAAGAAAACATAGGAGCGCACATCCAGAACTTGACCATACGGAGAAAACGCCTGAAATCAAAAATGCCAAGTTAAAGAGTCTGCAACCCTAAGACACTAATGTGCTCAAGCTGTGAGACTAGCCTCCCGTAAGGTATCATCCGTTGAACTCCAACTCAAATTTCTACACAGCGTCGTAAACGATACATCAGTCTCACTCCCCCTCAGGAGAAGCGACAGCAACAACCGGCACGAACACACAGACTGACCCAATATATATCTTAGCAGACATGGTGGTAAGCCTTTACAATTGTTACTTGAAAACACGAGTCTTCAAACACGAAGCCGAACCACTAGATGGGTGTAAAGGAAGAGGTTCCGATAGCGCCTAATTTTTTGTCCATCTTATATATCAGCAGCCCTGGAATTCACACTCCGCGAGTTACCTCAGCCACACTAAGCCCGAAATCAACATCCAATTCTGTCCTACTGAACTTCTAAGCAGAATCTTCTTTCCATAACCAACAAGTCATCCCCCGACCACCGGAATTACAGAAGCACGGCAAACGCCCCAAGAAGGTTCCATGTGATCATCGGAGCTGGAATCGGTGTCCACGACATTGATGAACCGAGTGATATGACAGATACGGTGTATGAAGGGTAACAAAAGCAACAACTGTACGAGTCGAAATATACTAATGTAAAACGATAGGTCAAAGGGGTCATGAAAATCGTAAAAAGCGTTAGGCAAACATAAAATCATTCGAGTCATCTAAGATGTACTCTTGCGGGACTTGTCCTTCTTATCCTTCTTTTTCTTGCCTTTGTCATCTGCTTTAAGGCTTCCAGTAGCGCTGTCCGTGTCCCGGCCGCTTTCATCCACTGAGACCCTGGGAGAGTCACGCTTAAGGCCTGGAATGCTGGGGATCATCGAAGAGCTCTGTCGTTTGGCAGAAATGGAGATCCGACGAGCTAAGCGCTGGAAGTTTTGAGACGAGATGCGTTTACGCTTCGGCTCAGAGTCAAGATCTGGTGTGCCAGTACGGGAAAGGTTAACGTCAGAACCAAAGGTGACGGCCGGAGTAGGCTTGATCTCGCTCCCCTGAGGCTCAGATGGTTCTGAGGAGGGAAAAACGAGAGGCTGGGGAGTATCTTCGATGGCAAGTACCTTTGGTATTAACTGAGACTCGGCGCCTTTACTCTCTTCAACATCATCCGGAGTGGGGCTGGAAGGGAAGGCAATTGTTTCAGAAGTAGGATCTGGTGAAATTTCCTTATGTTCGGAGACAGAGAGATCAAGAGTTGATAGTTGCTCGGGAGTGGAAACAACATGCCCCTCGTCGGGAGGAACGATGATATTCTCTGAAGCGGCTCGTTCGTCAACAGCTATTTGTTCGTTCTCAACGGCAACTGGAACGTTCTTGTCATTACTACCAGCAGCTAAGGAGATCGCCGGATCCTCTGTTGCGGAGACCTGGTCAGCCCACATAGAGGCAAAGACACCATCCAAAGCCAAAAGTTCCTTGAAGTTGCCCTGTTCAATGATTTGACCATCTTTCAAGACCAGGATACTGCGAAACTATGTGAGATGGATGATCACACTTTTTAAATCCAATGCTTACAGGTCAGCAGAGGCAATAGTCTTAACAACTTTAGCACGAAATCCGATAGCACATAATAATTGAATACCTTACCGACAGCCGGTGCGCAATCGAAAGTGAGGAACGACCTTGAACTAAATTCTGGAGAGCCTTTTGTATATCCTTCTCTGTCGAAGTATCCAGAGCACTGCATAATGGTATGAACTTTTGGTTCCTTCTTGATTAAAAAGGGCATACCTCGTAGCCTCATCCAACAAAAGGATAGGAGGATTCTTCAGTAGAGTTCTCGCGATTGCTACACGCTGCTTCTCGCCTCCACTCAAACGAATTCCACGTTCGCCAACTTTAGTATTGTAACCTGGAATCATGATGAATCGGAGGAGGAATACATGGATCACACCCACGAACCGTCAGGGAAGGACATGACGCGATCATGCATTTGAGCGGACTTAGTAGCTTCTTCGACATCCTCAGGTGTTGAACCAATTTTCCCATACCTGAAAAACCATGAAAAATAACAGTTTATGTGGAACGACATCAACATACCCAATGTTATAAGCAATAGTGGAATTAAAGAGAATAGAATCTTGGGGGACAACGCCAATCGCGCGACGAAGACTTTTCTGGGTGATATCCCTAGGCATGATTTGTAAGCATCAAAATGATTGGCAGGTAAGGGTCTCAATACCTGATATCCTGACCGTCAATGAGGATACGTCCTTCACCCTCACCCAAATCATAGAATCGATATAACAATCGAAGAATTGTTGACTTCCCTGCTCCAGATTCTCCTACCAAAGCAACCGAAGATCCCTTCGGAACTTTGAACGATACACCATGGAGAGCTGTGGTACGGCGATCATAGGAGAAGCTGACATTTTCTATCAAACATTAGGATGACAGCAGTATCTTCAGGCCAGAATCAGCACACACCAAATTCAATTTCGCCGTCAGAGACAAGAAGGTCAGGAGCATTGGGTTTATCATTGACTTCTGTGGGTTCATTCAATAATGCAAGTAGACGTTCGGTATCCACCAACGATTGATTGACAGATCGATAAATGTAGCCTAATTGATTCAGGGGTCCGTAAAGCTTCGAGAGGGATTAATATATCGGAATGGTCAGAAAACAGAAACACGAGTACCTGCGTCAGATACGTGATGAACAAAACAAAATCCCGCGATCCATGATCTGGCTGTTGCGTACTGCGACCGGCAACTATGAGAGATCCAACAAGGAGGCCAAGAGTGATGATGAAGTTTTGGACAAGATTCAATAAATTGAGTGAGACTGAAGGAGAGAATTCAAAAACAGTTTTCAAGTCCAATTGATATACGCACTGATGACCTTATATTCAAGTCCCTGATATTCGCGAATGGCATCTCGGTACCTGTCACCCTCGTGCTCTTCACCGCTGAAATATTTGACCGTCTCGTAGTTGAGGAGGCAATCGGTGTGAATGCCACGAGTAACCTGGACTAAATGAGGCCTCGGTTTGCCTGATAATGACTAACCTACCACGTCACGTTCATTCATCCGACGCCTAACGCGAGTTCTATATCTGGTTAGAGCGACACTGGCAACAACTAAAATCAATTAAGTAGACATTCGAGGATGAAGTAGATGATTGTTGACCATAAGCGAACATTACGAGAAAGACAACCATTGCCAGTTGCCAATCAAAAATAATGCAAAAAAGAACCAGGGCGACGATAATGTCAATAAAAGTTGGAACGATGTTGAAGAGAATCAACTGGAAAAGATGTAAGTGACTCTCCACTAGAACATGAAGCCATACATACTTCAAAAGTGTGATTGATAGCAGCACCGCGGTCCAATACTCGCAAAACTTCTCCAGTCTTTCGGTGAGTGTGCCAGGAGAACGACAAGTTCAGAATATGATCAAAAGAAAGTTGGGACATCTCTGTGGAACTCTTGAGTAACATGCAGTCAAAGAGCAGGTATAACCATACCCCTATCAGAGTACTGCATGACAGGTGCCCATAGAGACTATACGCTATCAAGTTATCAACAAACAAAAGCTAGACCAGACTCACATCCCGAATGGCAGCCAAGCCACCGCTACCTTGCAAAAATCGCAAACCAACGTAGCCGACAAGACATCCCCATACAGACCACGGTGAGCGCCCCTCAAGGATATCCACCAGTTTTGCAAGAATGAACGGAACACCAACGTTCACAACACGCTCCACTAGGAGAACGAAGACACAGGTTGTCTCGAGACGAATAAGCAGGGATGGAATATAGACAATCTAGTGTGACTCACCGCCAAAAACTGCAAATGCCTGCTCTTGGATGGCCAGAGGTATGGTGTGATTCGCTTCAAACGACACCAGATCTCGGACCAGCCTGGCTCAAGTGATATTTCATGTTTGGTCTCAGGCTGTTGCACATTAATGACCTAAGGGGAGAAAAGGTAATCAAGAAAGACCTACTTTGTCAGTTCCAATAGATGGGGTGGGTGTGGTCGCCCTAGTAGCCGGGGCAGAAGAATGGAGATTGGAACGAGGGTCACGGAATGTTCCATATTTGCTGGTCTCTGGAAACACAATCGGAGTACTGGTGTTTGACAAACGTCTGCTGGCATCAGAAGGCAAGAGGAAAGAGGTGTCTGTAGCTGGCATGACATTGCTATCTTCTGTTCCGGTGGATGTGTAAACAACACGCGGGGACGACAAAGCGGCGAGCAAAAGGGTTGAAAGCAAAATACGGAAGGCCGGGAAGGCGAAATGAAATAACTCCTGTAGTGATATTTGAGGTGGGGTTTTGGGTGTATGAGGAGTGCCTAGGACTCAATCAACCAGAATACATTAAACAGTATCAAAATGAATCACCACTACGCTCATCCCGGATCTTCAGACCAAGTAACACAACCAAACCCACATCCAACAACAACGCCAACGCGACCGCGACCTTGATTCGCCGCAGAGTCCATACTTTGGCACCATTAATGTCCTTCCAAGCACCTAGGGCAGCTAATCCGGCAAAGGCAGCAACGCCAATGACGGCATTGATTTCAATGCCAGTATGCCGAGGCCACACTTTGTCAAGAACGGTGAATACCACAAACGTTATCCCATCCAGGAAATACGAAATGGAAATGAGGGATAACAGGGAGAGAATAGAAGCTCTGCGAGGTACAAGATTTGCAACAACGACTGAGGTGATAAGTGAAGGCGGTTCAGCAGGCTGGGGCTGCTGGAACATTAAGGATATGGTCGCGACGAAGACAAGAAGCGGGGAGAGCACCCTCAAGATGAACGAGGAGTCAAGAATACCCCGAGGGATGACGAGGTCAATCGTCGTCACCATGGTGGAGAGACTTAGTGACTTACAGGCCTCTAAGATGGAGGAGAGAGCCAAGAGTTGTACAACTTTAAAACTGACTTTGCTTTAGTTAGATGTCACGTGAAGCGATTCGGCTGTCAAACTAGGTCAAATGACGTTTGTTCTTCTATCCTCATGTTCATCAAAACGCGTGTTCTCCACGAGTCAGTCAGTGCCCCTTTCCCTGACTCTTTGCATTATGCATTGCGAAGATACAGGTAGCGTCCCTCATGACTATGGGGGCATTATTACAGTCCGGACTCAATCTATGCCAGGCTACTTTTGTGAAAGTGCCCACCGATTTCTTAATTACGGAACCTCGAGGTCTGCTTCACAAGATGCCCATGGCATCGGTTGAACATGGCGTTGAATTCTCCTGTGCTGATGCCAACGGCCCGCTCCATGTTTGTTCCATTCACCCTATGTTTGTTCCCATCTCCAGTACATACCGGTGAACTTCAGAGGTAGAGTTAAACTAATAGTTGCCTTTAACTCTGCCCTTAATTTTATTTCTATCCTTGCTAATTGCTATGAACTGTTTTAGTCATGACTTTTCTGGAGAGAAGAGGAAGGTCATAGGCTTCATCAATGCCTGTAGATTATATTGACTATGGGAGAGTAACTGAAACAGATAGGATACCATTCATGGATACTGGGATATGTACAGGGAGGAAGTGTCGATGTGTAGATGAACAATGTGATTGAAGAACTAGAGGCAGATACCCAAGGGTTTACTATAGTAAACAAACTATATGAAAAAATATGGAAAGAATTTGGGGAGATAAACAAAGAATCAATAAAGGTGTATCAACTATGGCTGCTAGAGCAAGACTCCAAGATTTGTAACAAATATATGCAAATCTTTAAGAAGACTGCAAGAGAGAGTGGCTACAATAGTAGGTTTCTAATAGAGAAATTTAAATAAGAAGCAATCTAGTAAAAGCTGGCAGAGGCTGAAAAGCCTTTAAGAATAATTGAAATAGAAGAACAATAATAGCAACAACACAATAAAGTGGTCTTTCCAAGAGATAGACTGTCAGAAATTTTCAGAGTGAACTTAAACATTTTCTACTTTTATAATTCCCTTTTAATTTCTCTTTTCCTTTATAGTTTAGTTTTCTCATTTTTTTGGACCTAGCTAAAAATATAATGATCAGTATGATCCTTTCCTTCTACTACCATCTAGTGTGGTTAGTACTCATAGGATTTATTGCAAATACACTATATCTCTTACATTTAGTTAATACTCTGAGCAAGTGAACAATGAAATTGAAGAAAACAAGTTCTAAGAGACCTGAAAATCAACCATATACTATTTAACCAAAACTAATTTCAACATTTGTTTCTCTGATAGATATCTTCTAACAATCTTCAGTCCATAACAACTCTAGAGACTGGAACATGAATACAACCAAAGTAGCTAGAATTAATAAAGGTATTGTATAGTGGAATACTTATATAGATAAACTCTAGCATAATAAGAGAAATCATAAAAGAGAAGCTCACCTCTCTGCTAATAATTCAACTGTAACTAGTATAGCCAAATAACATATATCTATACCTCACTCACAAGATATAACTCTAATCAAAGTCAAGACTAACATAGAATCGACTATTATATCTAAAGTAATTATACTCAATCATATCCTCACTCAAGATCCAAGTCTTGAGTCTACAGCTATTCCTTACTAGGAATTCCATCTAGTAGACCTTAAATTATGGAATAGTATTACTAATGCAACTTTAATCTTCAGAGTTGACACTTATATTGAGACTAATACTCAGAACATTATCAATTCTCTTTTGAAGATCTTAAAATTCATTAAACAATGTTCTTTAGACAATAAGACAGAAATAAACATACTCTCTATCAGTTCTTTTAATTCTGCTATATAGAACCTTATTCAATCAATTTACAAGTCTGTATGAGACTATATTACTGTAGATAATAAGAAGTGTTCATTTTGACAATGTATATTGAACTAATTCAATAATGGTCTATGTTCTTTATATTCTCA
>Ga0157366_1000509_pt1 | contig 17357 bp, 23 predicted proteins | sample AttbisABBM1_FD_113149 | JGI IMG/M metagenome (GOLD analysis project Ga0157366, IMG submission 113149) | Fungus gardens microbial communities from leaf cutter ant in Botucatu, State of São Paulo, Brazil - Atta bisphaerica ABBM1 | ecosystem: Host-associated > Fungi > Mycelium > Unclassified ...
CATTCTTCCCCATTGAGCCATCATGTCACATGTCATGTTTCCATATCGGGAGCTTAGACATATGTAATGACGCGCATAAGGACAGTTGACAAAATGACAGTTATATTCTTGTGTTTACTTCTAGACACTCTATATCATTCCTGATCAGTATCAGCCAGGGAAGATCTAGAACTGATGCTGATGCTCTCAGCACTGAGCCTAAGCATCAGGTCTGAGCCTAAGCATAGACCTGATGAAGGTGTATAGGAAATTGATGGACCATAATGGGTTGGTTGGTCAATCTGGGGGAGGACAGTAGCTTCAGATTGACGACAAGGTTTTGAACTTCCATGCTAGTTTTAGTTTCTAGAGCCCAGGGAAAGATTTCGCTGAACCGAGGGGTCCATCCCAGATATTCTATGGAGGCCAAGGATCGATGTCATATAGACACTCCTTGCATGCTCGACAACTCTATGCTCAGTCTGGAAAAGTTAGAACAATTTAAACGCCATCTTTCTTCACACTGTCAGTTGGCTCCAGGGTGGCTATTACTGTGAGGGTGTTCTCTCCAGAAACAAGTACTTGACACTCCGACAGGCTCCAGATTGGCCTTGTGGTCGCATCATATGGACGTAAAGCAAAATCCCAGCAGATCCCATTGGCAGAAATATCAATGAAGCCTCACGAAACTAGGCTTCGCGAATTCTTCCTACCCACCCAGTCCCACACGAAACCAAGTTTACCTACCGCTCTGATGGAAATATATGTATGTGTTGAGAAAAACACCAACGTTAACTCCCAGGCAAAAAAGCAAAGCTCACGCACCATTGACAGAGGTGTTAGCGATTGAGGCTATTCAAAGTCAAAAGACTATGATGAAGCGTTTAGCAGTAACTTCTCTTGTGATGCTCGGGTTGTCAATTTCATCTGGGCATGCTGATATCCCGAGTTATCTGATCGCAAACGCAAACGCTAAACTACCGCCTCAGGCTATTGTACGTTGCCTGCATGTTTCCGTTACTCCTGCCACTTAAGCATATTCACTTTCCTCGCACAGTTCATTGAACCAAGGTCTTTCGCAGTCCTCTCCAACAATTTCCCGTTCCGCACAGATTCCTTGAGCCAGCACTTCAATCCCACTAATGCTACCCCACCCATTTTCCAAGTCTTCAATCAAGCGTTCCTCGATATCCTCGGCCCAGAAGCGTCTATAGTTGAAATCGCGTCTAACGCAACCTTTGCATTTGCTCATGAGGCACCGGTATACGTACCAATAACAGATGAAGTATTCTTTGCAAGTAATGATGGAGGTTCGCTAGGGAACAGTGATCTGAACCATAATAATATGGTCTTTAAACTCAGCTTGGCAGACGCCGAGAGGGCCTTACAAAGGAGTGGGGGTAGGGTTGTTGATGTGCCTATTATACACGTACGTTTGCTGGAGCAATTGTTTCAATTAAGATGAGCTTCTGGATAGGTCAAGCTGGACGAGAGCGTTCAAATGACAAATGGTGGAACAGGACCATTCAGAGGCGACATAATTCTTGTTAACTCCGGTCGTGGATCTCTTCCCCCTAATGTTGTTCTTGTCAATCCTCGTCCGCCCAATAATGTCACCGTCTTACTCAACAATTTCTATGGACGTCAATTCAACTCAATTAACGACGTCAAAGTTCTTCCTGGGACAGATATCCTGTTCTTTACTGACGTCCAGTGGGTCTACTTTGATCCTAATGCTTGCGCTCAGATATATGTTGATAGCGGTTTCCAATCAGGTATGGCTTCATCAATCACTTCCGCGGTGCACCGCTCCTGGAAAATCACATTCATAGGTTTGACCCCGACATCCGTACAGTTCGTGCCGTAGCAGGAAATTTTGATAAGCCAAATGGACTAGCGTTCACTGCCGACGGTCGGACAGCATATGTGTAAGCTCTGTTTTTATTTTATTTGTGTTAGCACGAATAGCCCCTTTCTTCATTACAGGACTGACACTGGCATTTCCGGTGGCAATGCTACTGAACCTGCTACCATGTGAGCGTTGTTATCAACGGAGAAGAAGGGATGACTGTTCATCTCACTCCTCTAGCTATGCATTTGATGTCGATCCAGTCACACATGCATTCAAGAATCGTCGGATCTTAGCGTATGTCGATGCGGGAGTTCCAGATGGAATTCAGATTGATACACATGGAAATATCTATAGTGCCTGTGGTGACGGTGTTCAGGTGTGTCATCTTTTTGATTGAGGCATAGTGAGGTAGGGCCAATGGAATGAAATACAGGTCTTTGCACCAGATGGGACATTGCTTGGAAAATTCTTCACGAACGTGTTAGGTGCAAATTTGGTCTTTGCACCTCCTAATCGACTCGTTATCTTGTCCGAGACGAAGATATTTTTGGCAAAAATTGCAGCGAAGGGCGTGGTATGACTGCTAATAAATAAGTCTGAATATGACGTACCAGTCTTCCGTGTATGTGTGCTATCATACGAAATTTTACATTTCAGAAGCAATCCTACAACGGTTTTTTACATGAGCGAATGAAGTCAGCTTTTTGGTAGGGAACTCAAGAGTTCAAGGGCAATATTCAAGGACAAGGACATCCTTTTCGGAGTGCCGCCTTTGGAGCTAGCAGCGAAGTCTTTTGTGAAAAAGGCCGCTGGAAAGTTAACGTCTTAGTCTTCCGCTCAGGGTAGTTCTATTATTATCATTATCAGCAGCATGTTTCACTCACGTGAGTTTGGCGAATCCTTTTTATAACTCACTTTTCCACCTCAGATTACCAAAGAGAAAACTGAGCTAGATACTTTCATCGTGTCCTTTCATGAGGACATGACTGATGGAGGGTAATTTATATAACAATTCATCTGAGCGAGTGAGGTTTGATATTCAAATACAGGGCTTGTCATGTGATTCTTAGCGAGCCATACTCCGGCACATTGTAAGCATAGAATATCACTCCAAATCTTCAACGGTTATCCTTGCAATAATAGACCACACTTCCATTAAATATTTATACGACATGATCACATTTGTCGGTTGGTGTCCATCCATCGCTTGCACGATCTGAGTCGTGGGAACATCACAGCGTGCTTCTTGCTAACTAAGGAATTCGTTTGAATCAAGCAAGTGATGTGCTGGAGATGATCATTTACACGTCGCCTTTTGCCACTAAGGGTGTGAATAAAATACTTTCCTATTCACTCGTAATCTGACATATCCATATCCTTTTACTTTGATTGTCTACAGATTTCAGATGGTGGGTATCTTAGGGCCGTTCGTGAACATCCTCAAGTACATCACAACCACCAAAGTACATCCCGCGTTTCCGTATCTCATAGGACCTACGCTCCACGCTGCTCGGTGAACTTGACTTCCCTTCTCTCTAATATACGGGAGAAACTGACGACTCTTTTGGATAGAATCTCGATAGTATACCAGGCTAATGCCCGAAAATCACCTCCATTGACCTGGGGGACATATATCGTTGGGTATCTGATAATGGTTTGTCTATCCCCCAAAATATATTGAGATGGCACTTGAAGATGTGTTGATACACTAATAGTGTTGGGGTGGCGGGTTACTTACTAATTTCATGCTCGGCCTTCCATCACCAATGTTATATTCTTTCGGGCCGTGGATCAACTATCTTACTGTCCACTTTGTGCTCACATCTCTGTTCTCCTTCTTCCCTTCTGTACGTAGTGATTCCCTGCTCATAATCCTTATTACCCATACTCACAAAGAGACAATGAATGATTTCCAGTTTCTCCATTTGTCGACCCTTGATACCGTTTTCTTTCCATTAGATGCTCTTGTCCGCACCACAGCCATCATCGGCAGTGTATCCCTCCTCTCTCCTTCTTCAGTCTCTGCCAAACAGATCAGCCCTCTCTATGTCAATTCTCCTTTAACACATATGATTATTGGCGCTTTGGCATCTGCTGGTGGAGGTTTGTCCGCAGGCACACTCGGTACATGGACAAACCAGTGGAATTTCAGCACACCTCCTGTGTTAAGAGCGGGTGTAGGTTTGTGGGGTAGTTTGGACGTATGGGGTGGTTCACTTGTCGGTATGATCTACCTTCTAGCGTCACCCTGTCTTTGTTTATCAATCTGCCTATGCAGCTATTGTGTATGGTGTAGCAACAAACCACCCAGCATTCCGGAACTTCATCCCTATGCTCCTCAGAACTCCTATCTTATCTCAGATGATCCAACTCGCATACTTTTTCTCAGATCCCAGCGTTGATGGTTTGGTGCCCCTTAAGCCTGCCGAAGCACGTGCACTGGGAGGCTTTGTTCTTACCCTCTTGTTTGGGTTGCGAGTGTATACTGTTCATTGGGTGGGCGATATCCCTGCTAAAGGAAAGGTGCTGCAGTCTGGTGGTGAGAAGAAAGGTTTCCAGGTCAAATCTCAATGAAGAGTAGATGGACGAGGGACGATTGGACAAATACATTTGTCACAACGACCATATGACCCTTCTTTTTTATTATATAGCTGTTATGGTAGATCTTAAATCCCAACCACAGGTGCATTTTCGCTGGGACTGCAAGCAGGGATTTCCGTCACAGGTAACCATTCAGAAACTGAAAACAACCTCAGTTAAGAGCCTCAGATCATTGGATATCTAAAAAGTGAGTCAAAAAGTGAGTCATGTCGGAGTGGTAAGTACCATGATGTCAAATTCTCGCAGGTGTAAATTGCTAATGAAAAAACCACGCACTCAAGTTGATGAGCACTTGAATGAGAAAATCAACAATTCTTGATGAGGCTGAAAACGATTACCATTTGAGGATGTACCTTGGCCAGCTGTCAACTCCTCTTGAGTGATCACAATTGACAACGACAAACCACATAAATCATGTCTTCACGCGCGTTAAACGATGATGAAGTGATTAACGAGATGAATAAAATGGTATGTCTGACCATAAAAATATGATATGCAAGTGACTGTGATATAAACCCCCGGATCTTCTCGCATTCAAAAATCTAGGTCGCATTCATCAAACAAGAGGCCCATGAGAAAGCGCGTGAGATCAAGATCAAAGCAGATGAAGAGTTCGCAATCGAGAAGGTAAAAAGCAATGCATCCGATATAATATCAATATCCAATTCACTCACACACACACTTCAACTTCAAATCCCCCAGGCCAAACTTGTAAAGCAAGAACAACAATCCATTGACGCTCAATTTGAAAAGAAACGCAAAGGCGCTGAAGTCGCTCAGAAAATGTCTGTCTGACCCGTCTCCCAAAAACTCCTCGACTCCTCTAAAGAGCTGACCGACCAACCATTTGATTCTACCATCATGTGTAACCATTTCAGTGCACAATCAACTCTTACAAATAGATCCCGTCTCAGGCTTCTTCATAGACGCGAAGAGCATGTACAAGATCTCTTCAGTACCGCACGCAAAGAGCTCGCACAACTCGCAGGCAAGACATCCGATTCTGGCGCTTACATACAGTTCATGGAAGGTGCAATCGTCCAGGGATTCCTTCAGATCATGGAATCCAAAGTCTTCATACATACTCGTACTCAGGAAGCTGATATGGCTCAGCAAGCTGCAGAAGCTGCTTCCAAGACTTATCAAGAGCTGACAGGTCGGAACATTGGGTTTGAGATTGTGCCAGGCCTTGATGAAGACGGGTAAATTCGTTTCTGCTAGTCATATACGTGAATTTTGACATTGTTCATGTCCTAGTGCCGGGGGTATCAGGCTGGTCGATGCGTCCCGACGCATCACTGTGGACAATACTCTTGATGAACGATTGAAGCTGCTGGAAGATAGGGTATGCTCCCATCGTCTCCCTCTCATCTCTTCCACTTAACTTGCTCCTCCAACAGATGCTTCCTGAGATCAGGCGAGACCTCTTTGGGGTCAATGAGAACCGCAAGTTTTATACCTGATTATTCTTCCTGTAGACATCCGATTTGGTTTCAATCCATTGGTACTTTCCTTGCATCAATCCATTACAGGTGCATGCATATGAATACTTGAATATTCAAAACATTATCCAAGGGTGACACAACGACAAAAACAGCTAAATAATGAAAACGCGATCTGCGAGATTGAAGTACTTCTATTCATTTCTTCCTTCCGTCCTAACGACGTTAGGAGTGTTCATCTACCCAGGACTGGACAGCCATCACTGCAATGACAAATCTCCCAGATGACTCTAACACGAGTACTGTTGCACAGCTGCAATTGGTAAGCAAAGTGTCCATTTTCTTTGCGGAACCCAGCAAATCATCAACAACTGAGACCAGCCCGGTCACTGTCGGGGAATCTAATACAGCTTGAAGTGACGCCAAAACCGGTGGCAACAGACCTGCCAACAATGAAGCTACAGGTCCTGGATCAGCCGATTTCAGCCTCAAATCGGTAACAGTCTCCACCGCGGCCGTGAAAGCCTTGGCCAACCTTGGATCAGAGAAAATAACAGAGGAAAATTCACCGTCTTCTTCTCGGGCCGCTTTCCTAGCTCCAACGTGCAACAAACTCAAAGCACCGGTGAGTGTACTCGATAAACCTGAATCGAGCCCGTCAATAGTCATGTTTGCCGAAATACCTGTGAGTCCAAGTCGGTGTAATAGCCCGTCTAGGACGACGACAACAGGGGTTCCTTTGGGCTGTCGAAATGCATTTGTCGTGGATGCTTGTACGGTGGGTGCTGAAGGAGGTTCAAGTTCCAATGATGAGATAGAGAAAGGAAATTTGATCTCTTGACTTAGTGAGAACTCCTCGCAAGAGGCCTTGACAGCTATCGCAGTCTTTACCACCAACGACAGTTCATCAACGAGAGCGCCATAATCGCCATATCTCGAAAGAGTCATCCGAGCGTTAGACGATGCGAGAACGACAAGGTCGAGACTGCTGGAGAGCCCAGAAACGTCTGTCGATGTCACTAGTCCCAGGGTAGCCAGAGAGACAGGAGTCAATGATGCCAGTTTTGCAGAGTTTTCAGCGTTTGAAGGGAGGAGAGAACCCAGGTCCCCCAGTTGGAGCACGAGCCTGGCCAGTGTTCTCACCTGTTCGAGGAGGGAGTCAATTCCTAGGCTACGGACTGACTCTCGGCGTTTCCTACTAGGACCAATAGAATGGACGCCCAATGGTCCGTTGCCTAGTTCACTTCCTGGGCTGCTAGCCCTAATAATAGTCCCAACACTACCCAGGTCCAAAACATCAAACAGCTGGGACAAAGAGATCGTAATTGGGACGTCGGATAAACTGGGGTCAGAAGATATGGATATGTACTCATCGGCGGAGTATCGATACCAGCCAAGGATGTCGGCGGTTAGATCTACGAGAACATCCAAGTCCACATTAACCAGATCAAGCTTAATGTCCTTGCTGAAAGCACAGTTCGATTGCCTCGCAATAGTCCATTGAGCGAGGTTAAAGAGCTCCGCGGTGTGGTTGAGAAGTGAATTGATAGAATGGGACAGAAAAAACTTCGTGCCAACTTGAATGATTTCATCTGTGGATAAGAGAACAACCGACGTATTCGCAAGAGTGGAGTTTTTGCGCAAACTATTGGAGTGGATGCGAAGGTTACTCAATGCCCTTATGATGCGAGTTAGGTTGACGATGATGTGAGAATCTAGTGTTACGCCGTCATTGCCTGTGTCCCGCGCTTTGACACGCCTCATTCGAGGGGATAGGACCTTAGGAACTTTGACACAAGCATCTCTCCCAGTAGAAGGGGTCCAGCCATCGGTACACGCACTGATAAAACACCGACCGTTAGTGTAAGAGGCTTCTTTGACATTGGGAGTGCGACGACAACTGTTACCAGTCCACCCATCACATTCAGAGAAAGGGAGGCATTCAGTATCTTAAACAAGGTCAGTTGTTTTCTGGAGCCTGCCTTTAACATGAATCTGATGCTTACAGGGATCTGCATTAACTCCTGCATGACCTGCCGTTTCACCGTGCTCGCGCTCAGTCGTTGCCTGAATAGGGTCAGACGGTGATGTAGACAATGCTACCTACCATAACAATAAGGATAGCTCGTAAGGAGGCAAGGTGAAAACCTTACAGTGGAAGACTTCACAGTGGAATTTTTGCCGCACAGGGAGTGAGTGCAAGTGCAGGAATCCGCGACATGTGTGTAGGTGATATTGGGTCGATTGCACTCTTTCCAGTTGGGCGATGTCTTGATCTGTGGAGGAGTCAATGAGCTGCCTGAATGCGTTATTAACGTTATTTTGAGGTACCAAAACTTCCAAAAATTCCTTCAAAGTGTCTCTCCCAACGAGATTTTTCAGAATGATCATATCATTGCTGGTATCCAGGTAGAAATTGAGGTCCTGGAAGTTCTGAGCCGCATATATTTATGAAGAAGATATGGTTTCGCTCACCGTGATGCAGAGACAGAGACGCGACTCTGTCAAGATACCGTCCAGGATTTCGAGGCCTATAAGTGGCCCTAGTTCTGCGACAAGTCCGATATCAATAGAGGCGCATGTGTCAATCAAAGCGCCAGGTGGTAGACGGCCATGGGAAGAAACTGCCTGTCGTTCGAAACCAGGCTTAAATGGACTGTACACTTGGCGGGGAGTGGGTTGTAGGTGTATCGCAATTACACGAGGAGTCGCAAGGAAGACAAGGAACGCACATACGGGCGAAAGCAGCCAATAAAGGCCCATAGTAGAGTAAAAGGGACAGGGGATAGAGAAAGAAAGAAAGACACTCTGAGCAATTTATGTTAGCCCGTCCAGACGCCTTCTGTATTGGGTTGTTTTATTAAACATGTCACTGTATTTCACGGAGTCCTGGTTCAAGTATTGCTTTTCAAGCGACATCCCTGATCCGGCATAGCCATTTGTTTGAGGTCAGGATATAATTGAGGACTGAGTGATAATAACAGCGAATCAGTCATAACTTTTTTCATTATATGCTGCTCGAGAAACCATTTGATCTAGATACTACACTCATATACAAGAACCCCTCTACCATTTCATATACCAAAGATCACGTCGAGTAGTACTCCGCTCTTACTTTTTCACCAACCATTCTACGTGGACACTTCCTTCCTGTCCAAAGCTCAAACTGTTCATATCCCTGCTCTAAAAGTACTTCCAATCCTGGCACCGTCTTCCAATTGGACGCAACGCTCGCAAGGCGGAGGAGCGGTGTCTCTGCGGGCTTGTACGCCATATCAACGACAACAGCAGGTCCATCACGATATTGGTACAGATCAGCTGTCAGGAATGTGGCGCCCAGTGTTCCTTTCTCGAGTGTGGTAGCGCTTGCAGGTATAGTGCCTACAATCACATTAGGAGGTGCAGAAGGAAAGATATCAAGTTGGTCCAAAACTTGGATACGGGCGTCAGGGAAGGCCGACGCAAGCTCCTGAGCCTTACTCTTGGTCCTGTTCCAGAGGTAGATAGTTTCCGCACCAAGAGACTGGAGAGCATAGAGCGCCGCCCGTGCGGTTCCTCCACCACCAATCACCAATGCATTCTTCACGTTCCCCGTAACAAGCTGAGCAACGACGCTCGCACGAATGCCCAACCAATCCGTATTGTCACCAACAAGCATCTGCTTGCCTTCTAAAGACCTCTTTGGAATAACAGTATTCACTGCTCCAATTACCTTTGCAGCAGGAGTGAGTTCGTCCATAGAAGGAATAACATCAAGCTTATACGGAATCGTCACGGATGCACCTCCAAAGTCGGCTGCTATGATTGCCTCCTTATTTTGTTCGTTGAAGCTCTGGGTCTCCAGGAGGCTGTACCTGTGAGGGAGACCCAGCATCTGAAAACCCGAGTTGTGCAAGGTGGGGGACATGGAGTGTGCGATAGGGTTACCAAAGAGGTAGAACTGCTTAGAAGGCAGCTCACCGACAAGGTGAAGAGCTTCCTGAATCTGCTTAAAAGAGAGTTGACCAGGCGCAGCCTTGCATGGAAGAAGTGGATGGGTGACAGGAGTAAAAGTCTTGTTCAAGATGCGTGAAAGCTGACCCTGGGTGCCCATATTGACTGCAATGATGGGTTTCGCACTCGGCTTGGCGCCAACGGCGGTCACAAATTCATGTAGCTCGAAGTTGTCTTGGATGGTGTTGGCAATACCAATAATCTTGATAATATCACCCATACTTTCAGCGATATCGTACTTCTCCTTGACAGTACCGGAGTTCCACTTGAGATTGCCGCTGAAGTCGTGGTATGATGCAATAACCTTGGAAGAACCCTTTTTAGCAATGAGCTCTCGAACCTTTCGCTCAGGCAAGGTGATCTCGACGTCGAGATACTCCACACCAGCCCTCAGACCCAACTCGAGGAGTTCCAGAGCCTCATTCTCGGCTCCATCTGGGTGTTTTCCACCTTGCGATACAGTCCGGACAGTATACACAACAGGGAGAGAGGTGGCACGACGGAGCATAGCAAGCTGAGAAGCAACATATTTGGTGGAGGGAATGACACTGTCACCGACATCCTCAGTCGATCTCAGGAGATCGACCCGTAACTCAAGAGCGTCGACACCTTCAGAAATCTGGTCAATGATCGGCAGTGCTTCCATGACATTGGGATACGTCAGTGAGAGGAAGTAGGAACGCTTCCCGCTGCCAACATTCGAAGAGAGGTTAGGTCGCTGACCGGTGATGTGCTTGAAGAAACGGGTGACCTCTTCTTTAATGCCAGCAGAAGGAGCCGTCACAACGTTGGTGTCGCCAACAGGATTGAGGAACTCATAGTTAGATATTTCAGAGAACCAAGGTTGACGTCTGTAATATACATCAGCCACAGGCTCTCCGTAAGCGGGTCTGGTATTCTCAACACCCAAATATGCAATGATTTCATCCAACGGTCGAGAGACGTGTACGACGGGTCCCCTTGTAGCAGCATATTGCTTGAGAATGTCTCGAGATGCAGGAGTTTCAACGATCCCGCCGCCCAAGGATATGATATGACCTGTGGGATTCTGGTTTAACAACTCTTCTAGAGCACTTGCTTCAGCTTCACGGAAGGCGGGCCAGCCATGTTCAGCTACAAATTCCCGGAGAGGCTGATTCTTTTTCTCAGCCAAGTAGTCATCGGCATCGAGTTGCGGCCAACCAAGGACTTCGGCAGCTATGTCACCGATGAAAGATTTGCCAACACCACGCATACCAATGAGAACGATAGAAGCAGAGATATCGAATGACCTAGTTCCACTGACGGAAGCTTTGGCTTGGAGGCCACCCAGATCAACGCCCTCCACCTTGATACCAATCTAGGCAGATCAAATTAGCAAGCAAAATAACAGCAAGGATGAGGAAGAATGAACCTTATTTTCAAGATCATCCCACCAGTTTGGCCAAGTCTTCTCAACGCAACGCTTCTCCTCAAGTATGGTATCCTCAATGACAGTACCTAAAACACTGAACGCCATAGCAACACGATGATCATCATAACAATGCACACTAACGCCTCGTTTGAGCTCGGGAATAGGCCTTCCGATGATCTCTAGACCATCATCCAATTCGATACACTCCACACCGAATTTAGCTGTGAGGAGATCAAATACGTTTCTCATCAGTAAGTCCATACGACGCACCAAGCTGATCAATCATTGCCCGGATTCTATTGCATTCTTTCACTCGCTGATTGGCAATGCCCAAGATCCTTGTCTTGCCAGAGGCAACAGCAGCAACGGCTGTAGCAGTCAAGAAAGCATCTGTCATGGTTTCCATGTCCACCTCCTCAATAGCCTTCAAGCTCCCAATCGGCGGTCCCTGCACAGTAGTCTGGTTTTTGGTCTGCTTGACTACACAGCCCATCTTTTCCAGCACTTCCTTCGCGAACTGGGCGTCACCTTGAAGTGAGCTGGTACCGATATTGTCAATAGTACAAGAGGTACCGGTAATAGCTGCAATAGCCAGCGGATATGTGGCACTACTGGCATCTGATTCAATGCTGTAGGCGGACGGATTGACATAGGCAACTCTGGGTATATCGTAGATGTCGAGAAGTTTTCCAGTGGTAGGGTCAGTCCTTCGAACGACGTCAACGCCGAATGTCTTCATCATCGCGATCGTCATATCGATGTAGGGCTGTGAGATAACTTGGCCACCCGTAAGTTCCAACGTCACAGGTTTTGCAGCATAGGGAGCGCAGAGGAGAATGGAAGATACGTATTGGCTGGAAACACTGGCAGCGAGTTGGATAGTACCACCCTTGAGGCCTTCAGGGGCGATCGCCAGAGGCAGGCACCCGTCGGTTTCCAAACAGTCAATTTTGCTACCGTTGTCCCTCAATGCGGTGACGAGAGGTCCGATTGGACGCTGCTTCATGCGAGCATTGCCAGTAATGACGGTAACGTCATTGTTATCCTCAGGTGAAGTCTGGACAAGCGTGCAGACAGTAGCGAGGAAGCGAGCAGCAGTTCCAGCATTGCCGAGATAGAGCTCCTTGCCCTTAGGAGGTACGGCAAGAAAACCCTCGCCGCCTTCAACAACTAGGGTATCACCATTATCTTCCCACGAGAATTTGGCACCCTTCCCTGAAGTGTCAGAATGAGTACATTAACAGTCAGCTTGACGCTCACTTTGAGCTCCTTGAGAGCAGACATCATGACCTGGGTATCATCGGAATGCAACAGGTTTCTAAGTCTACATGTGCCTTTTCCCAAGGCGGCAAGCACCAAAGCACGGTTGGAAATACTCTTGGAACCCGGAGTCGACATTACAACAGGGTTATGGGAAGGAATGCCTGGGATTACTTTCGCTGCCTCGGAGAGCGTCTTTGTGATGAGTGTGTCCTCGACCACAGTCGCCTTTGGTTCATAGGTTGCACCGATTCTGGATAGAATGACGATCTTCTTGTTAGGCCCACTGTTCTTCTTATCAATGCGCATTATATCAAGGAGATTATCGACAGTCAAAAGGCGTGCCGCAGGGAGATTGACAATACGGGGATCAGACAGAGCGACAGGTAAATTGTACGCCTTCAGGCATCGAGAAAGGCGCCCAACGCCAACCTGAGACAAGATCCCCATTTGACGCGAGAGCTCAGCTTCGAGGATCATACCAATACTGATACACTCGCCATGGAGGATGGTGGGTGTCAAGACAGCCTCAATAGCATGGCCAATAGTATGGCCAAAATTGACAAGGTTGCGAAGGCCAGTCTCTCGTTCATCAATTGTCACGATGTGAGCCTTCACTGAGATGGAACCAACGATTACAGAGAGAAGAAGGTCTTGAGCAGCTGAACGTGTATTTTTAGATCGCCCAGCAAAATCCTGGGAAGGTGTTTGGATAGCGGCGAATATTTCGGCCGAACGAGCTTCAAGGGACAGGAACTCGTTCTCGTTCCAAATGGCTGCAGTCTTGTTCAGACCAATAAGTACCGAAAATCAAATTCCTCAAAAGCCAAACTCACTTTAACAACTTCAGCCATTCCATTAGAGAATTCACGCTGAGGGAGAGTCTCCAGAAATGCCGCATCAATGAAAATGTATTCTGGCTGCCAAAAGGCACCTATCAGATTCTTTCCATGCGGGGTATCAATCGCTGTTTTCCCCCCAACACTAGAGTCAACCATAGCCAAAAGGGTAGTGGGAATCTGAACGAAGCGAATGCCACGCATGCTAAAAATGATCTTAAATTAACATTCAAGCTGCCAGTCAAAAATTGGGGGCGCACAAGGTTGCGGCAACAAATCCAACGAGATCGCCAATGACACCTCCACCAAGGGCAAGTACAACAGTATCTCTTGTACACCTGTTGAGCAGCAGGAAATCCTCGATTTGAGCCTTGCCCTCTCGGCTCTTCGAAGTTTCTCCGGGAGGAATCACGAAGCTGATGAACTTGGGCTGGATGCTCAGGGCCTTGTTATCTTCGAGAGCTGTTTTAAAGCCTTCCTCGAATGCATTGAGATGCAATTTGGCAATGTTGTTGTCGGTGATGAGGACGTAGGTCGACGATGGGAGGGTGTTAATGACAGTTTTGGCGATGTAGGGAATCAGATGAAAGCCACAGTGGATGGAATCCTTTCCAAGAATGGATACTTTGACGATATCCGCCCCTGTCATGTCTTGTAACGAGAGATAAAATCAAGCAAGTATTTTCCGTTTCCGAGAGCAAATAATTCTTGTCTGTCCTTTTGTAGCGACGATAAAGGTCAGAAGCCAGGGTCACGTGAGAAATTGTTCCCTGGGTAGATCTCAACCAATTCAATGAAACTCAAGGCCCATTGAGATATCATACAACGAGTAACTAAATCCAGCTGACCCTGATTACCACGGCAAGAAAAGTATCTACGGAACCAAAACGGGACCCAAGTGTCTATAACGAATCCAGGGTTACCGCCGTCGATAACGGATTCCTCGAATGCATCTACGCCTCTACCTGTGATGTTGTACCATCCTCTCGCCGAATGGTAACCGTGCCATCCTAGTTCATACATCAGCAGACACCTGCGAACAACCATGTGTCTATGTACCTGGTTTCCAAAATATGCAGCTTTGGCCATTCCGCAGAACAGTCCAACCTCCACTACGCCAGTCAAAAGCTTAATTTGCGTTAGGACCTAAGACAGTTAGTGAACAATAGTAACATGTCATCAATGGGGAAAGCACACTTTGGATGGATCTTGCATCTTCTCTTGCCCAAATGGGGCATCGATCACAAAGTTGCCATTGTCGGTGACTATGGGGCCCGCTATGGACATGTTGACAGTTAAAACTCTGAGTAGGAATAGCATCTGAACACCTTTACCTTTCTTGACGGCCATACGGAGCGTGGCATTTGGAGAACCAAGAACCTCTCTCAATTGTCGTAGCACCCTGGCATACGCAAATGGGACAACCTCAACCGGTACACCAGGCTTCCACTAATGACAGGATCAGGCAATTCAATTACAAGTCAACAGGGAGACGCACGCTTGCGCCAAGGTATTCTGAGTTCTTCCGGTAGTCAGCGACAACAACAAAGCTACGTCTGTCAGAACGAGATATGATACTAGATTCACTTGGCTACGAACGTTTTGGCGGCCTCGGCGAGAACCTTCTCACGCAAATGACAAGCACCTCCCCCCTTTATACAATTGAGATTTGCATCTATCCTATTCAGGGTGAGCAATGGGAAGGGGACAGAGAAAAGAAACCCACTCGTCAGCGCCATCGATCGTCACATCAATTGAAGGATGTTCATCAACGTCTCCGAGGTTGAGACCGGCCTCGACAATCAATTGCTTGGACTGGAACCCTGGTTCTTGATAGGTTGCTGGTCGAGCTGTGAAAGATCGATGGCAACGCACCAGTGGGAATGAAGACGCGCTTCTTGTTAGCCTCAACGCCTTGCTGTACGATTCTTTCAACAACGTAGGGAACTGTTGAACCTAATTTCCTGATTAATCCAATCTTCTGGGGTTTCTCCGACATCAAGTCACATACCAGAACCGATCCCAATGATCTGGGAACAATGAGGGATTATTCACCTCACTTGAATAAGAGCACTCACGACATGCTGTGGCCTAACGTGATGGTCAACTGCAGTATAAGCGGCGAGTCTCTTGGATGACTCAATGGGACTGCGAGCTGCTATTGATGACATTAGCTGTGGAAATAAAAAAAACAAGGCGCTTGCCTTGAGCGACAGCCTGAACACTGAAACCGTCGTTGGGCATAGCAATAGTTGGCGTAAGAATGTCAGACAGGGACGGGGTGATTATAAGGGTTTGAAAGTAAGAAAAATGATCGGGATGGTCAAAATTGGACAATCGGAGAGCCCATGAGATGCGTTTCGGACTGTGACAAAAACATATCTCGGACGTACAGCGCCTCATACGCCTTTTGTGGCAACGACATTCGCGTGAGGGATCTGAGAGGGGTAGCTGAGAGGAGTATTCGGCCGATCATGCTTATTTGGTAAAGATAGCGTAGTAACTACCCTGGCCCACTCCTTAAGGTAGCCATCATGCGTGCAATAAAAGGTCAATTTTGCCTCATTTTGTTGCAGCAAGGGGCTCACCCTGTGCCACGCGTACAATGAAAAAGGTGTCCTGTTGGTCTGGTACGTAGTTTTTGTACGTGGTTTTTGTGTTTATGGCTAATAATTTCAACATTTCAATAGTGACCCAGCCGTAAAGCAGATCTTGCTCGTCATGAATGACAAACAGAGCTTCATCATCGAGGACCTTGATGACCACCATCTCGTCATTAAAGCAGATGAGGAATATCGTGTACGGCAGGAACTAGAGATTGAAGTGAGTTTTCGTCAATACCGAATATTAACGACTTCTAACGACAATGCAGCTCGAGAAGAATACCTATAGTTTGGACTGATTAGAGTTTGATCAGAATCACGCTCTTTAGTTTCACGTTCTACGGGCAGCAGAATCACAAGGCCTTGCTCCGAACTGACAGTGCGAAGCAGAACCACCAAGTATGCTGTACAGCAGACAGCATAGTTGTTATAATACAAGAGGCTACATGACTCAAGTCACTGCCTGATCTCTTGTCGAACACGAAACACGGCGCAAAATATTCTGCCTGCCCTTGCAATCTATTATCCCTATACTTCTTGACCTACTCTAATGATTTCTCGCAGCGTCCTCTGGGTTCCTCTACCACTCATTGTTGAGTTCACAGCTGACCAGCAAACTTCGTCGTCTCAACCGAATAGAAGTTTTGCCGCATGATTTGTGGTGCATCCGAGTTCAATCCGCGAGCGATTCGATGCGGACGTCGAAGGCTTTCTATTGTTGATCATGATCAAACCCTTCTCAGGGGATTGCCCAAGAGTGGGACCGCCAATTGTATAATGCTGCATGTCGGTCCCCAGCAAATACAAGGTGTACCTTGTTCGGGATTTGTTCCCGTCAGTGGTTACTGATGTCGTCTTCTCTAGAAATCAGGAGAAATAGCAGACCAATTTGAGGATTCTACTGTAAAAGGCGGGTCCTCAGATTGAAGTGACTTATCAATCCCATGACAATGGAAGCCTGGTGGACCATCCTGTGACCAGAAGATAGCTTGATATTTAAGCCGTTGACCAAAATGCATCCTCGTTCCCCATGACTCTTCTGTGTCCTTGATCAACTCCTTGATACCTCTCGTGGGATACATGAAACTTATGCTCCGACTCGGCATCGGGTTCTTTGTCAATGGGAACCACTGTCGAAAATACCTTGAAACAGATATTGGCTCGTGCTTACAATCGGCCGCGGAAGCATCAGCCCACCCGAGGCAATTGAAGATGAGATGAGAAGCACGTTTCTCAAGCCAAAAGTGACTAAGATCCTTTATGGAAATCCTCTGCCAGGTTTGTCTATCGCCGAGAGATTCAACTAGCCAAAGGGACTCGTGGAAATGCTATTTATTCTGTGCTCATATACATCCAGCATGCATGTTCAGTTCTAAGTGCAGCCATATATGGACC